>Ga0256914_1001594_pt1 | contig 20088 bp, 19 predicted proteins | sample HulkmetaG_FD_191571 | JGI IMG/M metagenome (GOLD analysis project Ga0256914, IMG submission 191571) | Hydrothermal chimney microbial communities from Main Endeavour vent field at the Juan de Fuca Ridge, Pacific Ocean - Hulk | ecosystem: Environmental > Aquatic > Marine > Hydrothermal vents ... | reverse complement strand
TGGCCGGCAACCAGCCGTGCCTCGGCACCGGTTTCATCGGGTCGCAGGCCATGGTCCACGTAGACCGCCACCGGCGAGATCCGCAGGGAATCGGCCAGGGCGGCGAGGAGATACAGCAGGGCCACCGAATCCACTCCGCCCGAGACCCCGGTGATGACCCGGCTTTCCGGGAGCAGGAGTTGGTTGTCGGTGAGGATGCGTCCCACACGGTTGACAAGTGGCTGCTTTGTCATTGCATTCTTCGTAGCATCCCCTCGCTGCGCAGTTCATGCCTGGTCTGGGGAAGAGAAAAGGTGATATCTCCGGGGTTGATTTTTTGATTTCAGGAGAAAAAAAATATACAATGAATGAAGATTATCAAGGGCAAAAATCATTGCCGCAACCGCGAAACCGAAAAGGGTGCGGCTAACCGTTTTCGGAGAAATGACAGTTGACACAGTTATGATCAGAGAAGGCTACCAGCAACGCATCCGGGAACATCTTCACATGGCATTCAACCTCTCCGACGAGAAGATCGACACCATGATGCCGAGTTTTGTCGATACCATCGTCAGCCATCTGAAAACCACCGAGGAGATCTATGCAAGCGGCAACCTGGCCGGGTTGAGCAAGGCGGGGCATAAACTCAAGGGAGCGCTGCTCAACCTGGGATTATCCGACCTGGCGGAGATCGCCCTGGCCTTGGAGCAGAATGCCGGCCGTCAGGATGAAAGCGCTGATTACCGCGGCATGCTGTCGCAACTCAGAGGTGAGATCACCAAAATCCGCTGAAAAAAAAAGCCCGGAGCGCAAGGCTCCGGGCTTTTTGGTTGCTCCTGCGGCGCGTGCCGGACTTGCCGTTGCGATCAATCGGAATCCTTGAACTCCGCCACCAGGGCCTGGATCGAGGCCTTGGCATCTCCAAAGTACATACGGGTATTGGGATAGAAGAACAGAGCGTTCTGGATACCGGCAAAACCGGGATTCATGGAACGTTTCAGCACAATGACCGTCTTGGCCCGCTGGGTTTCGATGATGGGCATGCCGTAGATGGGGCTGGACTCATCATCCAGGGCCGCCGGGTTGACCACGTCGTTGGCGCCGATCACCACGCACACATCCACGGAATCCATCCGCGGGTTGATATCATCCATTTCCACCAACTGGTCATAGGGCACATTGGCCTCGGCCAGCAACACATTCATGTGACCCGGCATGCGGCCGGCCACCGGATGGATGGCATAGGAAACCTCGGTGCCGTTTTTCTCCAGCAGGTCGCCAAGTTCACGAACCACATGCTGGGCCTGGGCCACGGCCAGACCATAGCCGGGAACAAAGACCACCGAGTCGGCGGCTTCCAGAATGTAGTAAACATCCTCGGCACTGGCGGGTTTGACCTCTCCCTGGGGTCCGCTGCCCGCTGCCTGGGTGGTGCTGCCGAAACCGGAAAACAGGACGTTGGCCAGGGAACGGTTCATGGCCTTACACATGATATTGGTGAGGATAATGCCGCTGGCCCCCACCAGGGCTCCGGCCACGATGAGAATGTTGTTGCCCACCACAAAGCCGGCGGCACAGGCGGCCAGTCCCGAGTAGCTGTTGAGCAGCGAGATGACCACCGGCATGTCGGCGCCGCCGATGGGAATCACCGAGGTGACGCCGAAAACCAGGGCAACGAAGATGATCTGCAAAAAGGCGCCGTAATGGCCGGCCGGATTCTTTGAAAATACCAGGGCCGAGATAATCGCGGCCAGCAGCACCAGGGCGTTGGCAATGTGCTGTCCCTTGAAAACCACGGCCTTGCTGGTGATTTTTCCGCTCAGCTTGCCGTAGGCCACCATACTGCCCGAGAAGGTGACGCCGCCGATAAAGGCGGAGAGGAAGACGACGAAGCCGATAAAGGAAGAAATCTCCGGATGCTGATGGTATTCGGCCCAGGCCAGCAGCATACTGGCGATACCGCCGAAACCGTTGAAAAGGGCTACCATTTCGGGCATGGCGGTCATTTCCACCCGGTTGGCGGCCACGTAGCCGATAGCGCTGCCGATGATCATACCGAGGATGATCCATTTGTAGTCGATGCCCTGGGCAAAGAGGGTCACCACAATGGCCAGCAGCATGCCGCAGGCGGAAACCAGATTGCCGCGCCTGGCCGTGGCCGGCGAGGAGAGCATTTTCAGGCCGAAGATGAAAAGTGCCGCCGAGAGGACGTAGGTGAAGTTGATAAAGAGGGCCGTTGAGTTCATTTCGAACCTCCTTCATCCTTTTTCTTGAACATCTCCAGCATGCGGTTGGTGACCGCATAGCCGCCCACCACGTTGATGGTCGCAAAGATCACGGCGAGAAAACCGAGAAAGGTTGCAAATTTGAGGTTGTCGGCCTTCAGCGAGGCCAGCACCCCGATGAGGGTGATACCGGAAATCGCGTTGGAGCCGGACATGAGCGGCGTATGCAGGGTGGAGGGTACCTTGGATATGAGCTCGAAACCCAAAAAAATCGCCAAAACAAAGACAAAGGTCAGGTAAATCGCTTCCATTGTTTTTCCTTACTTGTTGATGATGCTTTTGTACATCTCGCTGAAGAGGGCGCCGTCGTGGGTAATGAGCGCGCCTTTGATCAGTTCGTCTTCCAGGTCGAGCCGAAAGCCCTTGCTCTCCTCTTCCTTGTCCCAGAAGTGATCGATGAAGTTGCCGAGATTGGCCGAGTACATCTGGCTGGCGGTGAGCGCCACCCGTCCGGGCAGGTTGCCGAGACCGATGATCTTGACGCCTTCGACCTCGACGATCTTATCCACCTCCGAACCCTCCACGTTGCCCCCGGTCTCCACCGCCATATCGACGATGACGCTGCCCGGCTGCATGCCGGCAATCATTGCCCGGTCAACGATCCGCGGGGCGGGACGTCCGAAAAGCTGAGCCGTGGTGATCACCACATCGGCCAGGGCGCAGGCCTTGGCCATGCCCTCCTTCTGTTTTTGAAGCTGTTCCGGAGTGAGCTGTTTGGCATAGCCATCCTTGGTCTGACCGGTTTCACCCAGGTCGATCTTGACGAACTTGGCTCCCAGGGATTTGACCTGTTCTTCCACCACCGGCCGGGTGTCGAAGGCCTCGACTCGGGCCCCCAGGCGACGGGCCGTGGCAATGGCCTGCAGACCGGCGACGCCGACCCCGATGATGAAGACGCGCGCCGGTTTGATGGTGCCCGCCGGGGTGGTCATCATCGGAATGATCTTGTCGAGCTGTTCGGCGGCGATGATGACCGCCACATATCCCCCCAGATTGGCCTGGGAGCTGAGGACATCCATCTTCTGGGCGATGGTCGTCCGGGGCAGCATTTCCAGGCTCACGGCGCTGATGCCGCATTCCTGCAGTTTGTCCACCAGTTCCCTTTCGTTAAAGGGATCCAGATAGCTCACGTGGATGCAACCGCGTTTCATCAACTCGATTTCCTCGATGGGCGGTTTGCGCAACCGCAGGACGATATCACCATTTTTGAGCATCTCTTCCCGCGAGTCCGCTATGGTGGCCCCGGCCTCCCGGTAGGCCTCGTCCGCGAAGCGACAGGTCTGTCCCAGGCCGCTTTCCACCAGGACCTCGGCACCCAGCTTCACCAGTTTGCCCACGGTGGGCGGTATGAGCGGGACCCGTTTTTCTCCCTTGTGGGTTTCTTTCATCACCGCAATTTTCATACAGAAATTCCCCTTCGTAGTAGATAAAGAGTTCGGAATTGATCAAAAAAAATGAAGAGATTGAGGAACCGGTTCTCGGCAGGAAAATGGAAACGGCATCACCGCAATCCACTCCAAGGGACAACTCCTTGATTTCACCCTGTGATTGCCCGTAGCCAAATCGATTGCCATCCTTTTACATTTTCTTGCGGCCCCTGTCAAGGAGTAGCCGGGAGATTGCGCAGTCCCTCCAGGAGCCGGACGTGGATATTGTCGAATCCGCCGTTGGAAAGCACGGCAATGATATCGCGGCGCCGGGCGTGGGCAAGGAGATAGTCGAGGATCCGGCCGGTGTCGTCGAAGTAATGGGCGTTGATTCCGCGGGCGCTGAGGTCGGTTACCAGTTTTTCGCTGGAAAACTGCTCCCGGCGGGACAACCCGGGCAGCGGCACATGCTCCCGCACCAGCACCAGATCGGCGGCGTCAAAGGCCCGGGCATATTTCTCCTGAAAGATATTGCGACGGCTGGAATTGGTGCGAGGTTCAAAGACGGCGATGAGACGTCCCCCGGTGTGCGGGCCGCAGTAACCGGCCTTGAGGGCCGCCAGGGTTTCACGCACCGCCGTGGGGTGATGGGCAAAGTCGTCGATGACGGTGATACCCTTTTCCACCCCGCGTATCTGCTGCCGGCGCTTGATACCGCCGAAGGCCTTAAATCCCCGGGAAATTGCCTCCTCGGCAAGACCCAGCCGGTGGAGCAGGGCGATGACCGCCATGCTGTTGAGGATGTTGTGGCGGCCGGGCAGGGGAACGGTAAAGGGGCCCCACCGTTTATTATCATGAATCAGGGTAAATTCGGACCATGAGCCCCGGATCCGATAGTCGTCCAGAGTCCAGGAGCAGCCGTTGCCGCCGCCGTAGGTGATTACCTCGCATCCGGCCTCACCGGCAAGCCGCATGACCTCGGCGTCGTCACCGCAGGCAACCAGGACCCCGGTTGCGGGAAGCAGGGCGATAAATCGTTTGAAGGCCCGTCTGATGGCATTTAAATCCCGAAAGATATCGGCATGATCGAACTCCACCGAGGTGAGTATGGCGCAGGCGGGCCGGTAATGGAAGAACTTGGACTCCTTGTCGAAAAAGGCGGTGTCATATTCATCGCCCTCCACCACGAAATATTCGCCGCTGCCCAGGCCGTAGCTGCGGTTGAACTCCCTGACGATACCGCCGATGAGGAACCCGGGATCGTGCCGGGCGTGGAAGAGGGCGGATGCCAGCAGGGATGAGGTGGTGGTCTTGCCATGGGTGCCGCAGACCACCAGCGGCGTGCGGCGCTCAAGGAAAAAAAAGCCCAGCGCCTGGGGCATGGAGACATAGGGAATGCCCAGTTCTCCCAGGGCCACGGCTTCGGGATTGGTTGCCCTGATGACGTTGCCCACCACCACCAGATCCGGTCGCGGCTGCAGGTTTTTGCCGTCGTAACCCCTCTGTACCGGGATGCCGACGGCGGCAAGAAATTCGCTCATCGGCGGATAGACGTTCTCATCCGATCCGCTGATCCGAAAGCCGCGTTCCTTGAGCATGCCGGCAAGCGAGGCCATGCCCGTACCGCAGACGCCCATGATGTGGATATGGTGAACCTGGTCGGGAATGCGGTTGCAGGCCGGATCCAGCACGCCGACGCCGCTCATTTACGCACCGTTTTTTCGACGGTGTGAAAGATGCGGGCAAAGGTTTCGTCGAAGTTGGCGGGGGCCAGCCGCCCCACCTCGATGAACTTGACGACGATCTCCTTGGTGACCTTGAAAATCGCCTCATCGGTTACCGGTCGGTTATGCGGCTGCGGGCCGCCCTTGTCCTGGCTCATTTCCGTACCTCGTTATTTTGTCGGGCCATCCGGTCCGGTCTGAAAAAAAACCTCTGTTGCAGGAAGAAGGCCAATTCTTGTGATCGCAACAGAGGTTCCCATCGTCCACGGGAAAAACCTTGAAGCACTCCCCGGGACAATTTTTTGTGATTCAGCATAGGGATAGCACCCCTGTAAACCTTCCCCGGGCCGCCTTGCCGCGGTCTTTTCGTCTCTGTCCGGCGGCGCGGAAGGGCGTCCGGTCCGGAACGGCTTCCCGGCCCGGGCCCGGTCCGGGGTGTCCGTCAACATTACCACAACCGCACCCGGGTGACAAGAAATCGCTCCTTGCCACACCTCCATGGAGCCCGGTACGCCTTTTTACAAAAAACAACAGAGTGTTTTGACGCTGCCGGCAATGGATGATATATTGGAGCGATTCAGATCGTCAATCACTTCGCAACCGGGTCGGACGGCCTGGTTTGAATCATGGGACGGGCTAACTTGATGGGAAGAGGAAATCGGTTTTTTGCAGCAACCCTGCCCCGGGCCGGCGGATGAAACGGCAACGGCAAACGGATACCGGCCGGGGGGTGACGCATTTTTTCCGGGCCTTTGGATGGTCCATGGCGGGCCTGGGCCAGGCGTTCCGGCAGGAGGCCGCCTTTCGCCAGGAGGTGGTTTGCTGTTGTCTGCTGCTGCCCCTTGCCTTTCTGCTTGGAAACAACGGTCTGGAGAGGGGACTGTTGACGGGTAGCCTGCTGCTGGTGCTCGTTGTCGAGCTGCTCAATACCGCGATCGAGGCGGTGGTGGACCTTGTTTGCGACGAGTGGCGGCCGTTGGCCGGCAAGGCCAAGGATTGCGGCTCGGCCGCTGTGTTTCTCTCCCTTGTCAATGTAGTGCTGGTCTGGGGAGCTGTCCTGCTGTGAAGGGATCCGCTGCATGGAAGGGATCCGTCGCATGGCTTGTCGCCGCCACGGTGAAAGGCGTGAACCGCTGCCGGGACTGGACCAGGGAGATGCATCAGCGGCTGCGCACCTTTCTCCATACCGGCGGAGTGCGCCGCCGCAGGCAGGACAATGAGATCGACGCCACTCTCAAGCCCTTCCGGCTGGTGCACTACTTCTCGTTCACCAGTTTCGCGGTGATCCTGGTCTTCGCCGTTCTCCTCTCCTGGATTATCTCCAACAATGCCCGCAAGGTCCTCTTCGAGCGCAGCGACGCCTATGTTCTGTACTTTGCCGAGAATCTCAACGATCAGGTCTGGCGGCGGTTCGTGGTGCCCACCATTGTCAAGTTCGGCAAGATCACCATGCGCAATCCCCTGCAGTTTGAACGGCTGGACAATATTGTCAAGGAGATCACCAGAGGGATGCGCATCGACTCGGTAACCATCTACGATTCCAGGAAGAATATCATTTCCTATTCCACCGTGCCCGAGCTGGTGGGGAAAAGGGATGTGGGGGGGTTGGAGTACAAAAAGGCCCTGGAGGGCAAGCACAGTTCCATCCTGGAAACCAGCGGTTCTCTCTTCAGCCTGTTGCCGGGCGCCTCACCTGTGACCTGCAAGCTCAAGATGTCCATTCCCTTTCGCGAGCGGAGCCTGGGCAAACGCCAGGGCACCATCATGGGGGTTATCGAGATTGTCCAGGATCTTTCCGAGGACCTGCGGGCCATCATCCAGCTCCAGGCCAGAATCATCTTCCTCTCCCTGCTGATCATGGGTATCCTCTTCGGCATCCTCAGCTATATCGTTGTGCGGGCCAACAAGATTCTTGAAGAGCGGGCCCGGGAACAGCGAAACCTGGAGAAGAAACTCCACGAGAGCGAACGGCTCGCCCACCTGGGCAAGATGGTGGCCGGGGTCTCCCACGAGATCAAGAATCCCCTGGGCATTGTCCGCAGCACCGCCGAGATCCTGGGCAGGCGCATCAGCAAGGTGGCGCCCGGCAACGAACATCTTGCCGGGATCATCGTCGATGAAACCTCCCGTCTGGACGGCATTGTCCGCCAGTTTCTCGACTTTGCCAGACCGGAAAATCCCCGGCCGGAGGATATTGCCCTGGCCGAGATCATTTCCAGGATCATCGAATTCATCAAACCGGAGCTGGAAGACAGCAACATCACTCTCCATGAAAAAATTCCCGCCTCGCTGCCGCCGGTCTGCGCCGATCCGGATCAGCTCTACCGGGCCCTGCTCAACGTGGTGGTCAACGCCATCCAGGCAATGGAAGAAGGCGGCGAGCTCACCATCGGCGCCGGCACAACCACCGCCGGGAAGGTGCGCATCCGCATCACCGATACCGGCCACGGTATCCCGGCCGGCAAGATCGGACAGGTCTTCAAACCCTTTTACACCGATAAACATCAGGGAACCGGCCTTGGCCTGGCCATTGTCAAGAATATTATCGATGCCCATGGGGGTAGCATCGAGGTGCGCAGCACCGAAGGCAAGGGGACGACCTTTATCATTTCATTGCCCGCCAGCGGCAGGCAAACGGTTAGCCTGGGGAGGCGTCATGCCTGAAACGCAAGGGTTCGGCAGGGACATAGACCTTGGCGGAGAGGTCCATCATCTGACCTGGTTCATCACCCCGCACGGCTTTGGTCACGCCGCCCGGGCCGTGGCGATCATGGCCGCCTTGCAGGAACGTCTCCCCTGTTTTTTTCATATCCGCACATCACTGCCCGCCTGGTTTTTTGCCGAATCGCTGGGCAGGGGATTTAGCCTCAACGCACTTGAAACGGATATCGGCCTTGTGCAGAGATCTCCCCTTGAGGAGGATATGGACGCGACCTGTGAGCGGCTGGACGCTTTTTTTCCCTTTGATCGGCGGCTGGTGGGGAAACTGGCCGGGCAACTGGTGGAGACGGGCTGTGAGCTGGTGGTCTGTGATATCGCACCCCTGGGTATTGCGGTTGCCGAAGAGGCGGGGATTGATTCGGTGCTGGTGGAAAATTTCACCTGGGACTGGATCTATGCAGGCTATGCCGAAAAATATCCCCGCCTGCTGCCGCATATCGATTATCTTGCGGAAATCTTTTCAAGGGCCGGGCATCACATCCAGACCGAGCCGGTCTGCAGGCCGCGTTCCGGCGCCCTCACCAGCCCGCCGGTGAGCAGGAAGCCCAGGACCCCGGCCCGGGTTGTCCGCCAAAGGCTCGGCAGTGGCGATCTGCCGATGATCCTCGTCACCATGGGCGGCATTGCCTGCCGCTGTTCTTTTCTGGAGCGGCTCAGGAGGAGACGCCGATATCTCTTCCTGCTGCCCGGCGGGGCGGAGGAGATGACCTGCGAGGACAACCTTCGCCTGTTTCCCATGCGGTCGGGGTTTTATCATCCCGATCTCATCGCGGCAAGCGGGGCGGTCGTCGGCAAGGTGGGATATTCCACCCTGGCGGAGGTGTGGCAGGCCGGAGTTCCCTACGGCTATATCCCCAGGAGCAATTTTCGCGAGTCGATCCGGCTCAGTCGTTTTGCCCGCGAGGAGATGGCGGCTATGGCCGTCGGCGAGGCGGAATTCGAAAGCGGCGACTGGACCCGGAAGATTCCCGCACTTTTGAGTTTGGCCGCCGACAACGATGTTCGGGAAAACGGCGCCGACCAGGTGGCTTCCCACCTTGTTGATCTGTTGACAAAAAAAACGGACGGAAATGAACCGGCTCAAGGTGCGTGATCTGGCCTTTCTCGGCAAGGGCCCCTTTTCCTTCACGGTCGCCCCCGGCAGCTGTATCGGTATCTCCGGACCCTCGGGATCCGGCAAGAGCCTGTTGCTGCGGGCCATTGCCGACCTTGATCCCCATGAAGGCGAGGTGAGCCTTGGCGAGATCATCTGTCACCGCACCCGGGCGCCCAGGTGGCGACGGCTCATCGGCATGCTGCCGGCGGAAAGCGGCTGGTGGGCCGATACGGTGGGGGAGCATTTTGCCGATGCGCACAAAAACCGGGTGGTGGAACTGGCCGAGGGACTTGGCTTTCCGGCGGATGTCCTCTCCTGGAGCATCCAGCGCCTTTCAAGCGGTGAGCGTCAGCGGCTGGCCATCATCCGGTTGCTGGTCAACGAACCCCGGGCCCTGCTGCTAGACGAACCCACCGCCAGCCTGGATGGGGGCAATACGGAGCTGGTCGAAGAGCTGTTCGGCAGCTATCGTCGGGAACATGGGGTGCCGGTTATCTGGGTGAGTCACGATCCGCAGCAGCTGCGCCGGGTGGCGGACAGGATTTTAGCCATGCGGAAACAGGGAGATGATGACGGCGCCGTTCTCGGATAACCTACTAGAAAAACAATATGTTTTCAGAGTCAGTTGTCTGCCCCGTGGGGATTGCAAAAAAAATTGCACCTGCGGGGTAACGATATCGCGGCGGGATGAGGGATGAGAAAAGGCATGGGACATCACTGAAAAGGATATGGGAAAGAATATGGGTGTCATTCCGCTCACCGCCGTTGATCTCGGTATTGCCGCCGGGCTTGTTCTGCTGCTTGCCCTGATCAGCCTGCGGCTCCGCCTGGGTCTGGAGAGGCGATTATTCATCTCGGCCCTGCGCACCACCGTGCAGCTGTTGCTCATCGGCCTGGTGCTGAAATCGCTTTTCGGCTATTCCAACTTCGGTTTTATCTTCGTTATCTCCATGGTCATGCTGACAATGGCGGGACGGGAAGTGGCGGCCCGGCAGCGACGGCGGATCAGGGGATGGCGCGGCTACGCCATCGGCACCGGAGCCATGTTCATCTCCTCCTTCAGTGTCACCTTTCTCGCCCTCACCGTGATCATCGGCAACCGCCCCTGGTACGCGCCGCAGTATGCCGTTCCCCTGTTGGGCATGTTGCTGGGCAACACCATGAACGGCATCGCCCTGGCCATGAACCGGATGATCGAAACGGTCCGGCAGAGCAAACGGGTCATTGAGCAGCGGCTGCTGCTGGGACACACCTTTGCCGAAGCCGTCGGCGATATCCGGCGCGAAAGCATGCGGTCGGGCATGATCCCGATAATCAATGCCATGGCGGCGGCCGGGATCGTCAGCCTGCCGGGGATGATGACCGGGCAGATCCTCGGCGGCTCACCGCCCATGGAGGCCGTCAAGTATCAGATTCTCATCATGTTTCTCATCTGTGCCGGAACCGGATTCGGGGTGGTGGCGGCCCTGCTGCTGCTCACCGGCAGGCTCACCGATCACCGGCAGCGGCTGCGGCTGGATGAAGTGGACAGCGGCGGCCAAGGATAGGGGAGAAAGGCGGTGCAGTCGGTGGGAAATATCGTGATTATCGGACTGGGCGGTTTTGTCGGCGCCATCCTGCGTTTTCTGGTCAGCGGTTTTGTGCAGACCGCCACTTCCAGTGTCCACTTTCCCTATGGCACCTTGTCGGTGAACATGATCGGTTGTTTCTGCATTGGATTTTTTGCCTATCTGGCGGAGAGCCGCGGCATACTGGGAACCGATGCCAGGATGTTTCTGCTGGTGGGGTTGCTGGGCTCGTTTACCACCTTTTCCACCTTCAGTTTTGAAACCATGAATCTTTTGCGTGATGCCAGATATCTTGCCGCCGGGATCAACGTCTCCTCCCAGGTGATCATCGGCCTGGCATGCGTCTGGCTGGGGCGGGTATGCGCCCTGGCGCTGTGGAGATAGAGAGCGTTGGCCATGGACATGGAAAAAATCTTCGGCCCGGAGGGGATTCTTGCCCGTCATCTGGAAAACTACGAGGTGCGGCCGGGGCAACTTCAGATGGCCCGGGCCGTGGATGAACTTTTGGCAGACGACGATGGAGATTTTTCCCGGGATGATAACCGCATGGCCCGTTCGCTGCTGGTTGAAGCCGGGACCGGCCTGGGCAAAACTCTGGCCTATCTGATTCCAGCGGTCCTGAGCGGCTGCAAGGTGGTGGTGTCCACCGCCACGCGGAACCTCCAGGACCAGATTCTCGAACGCGAGATCCCCTTTATTCAACGGGTGGTGAAAGCGGATCTGACGGCGCTCTGCGTCAAGGGAAGACAGAACTATCTCTGTCTCTATCGCTACCGGCAACTGCGGGCCGCGGGCCAGGGAAAGCTCTTTGGCGGCGAGCAGGACGGAGAGATCGAAACCTGGATCCGCAGCAGCCGTTATGGCGATCGGACCGAGCTGGGATGGCTCAGCGCCGATTCGGGACTCTGGGCGAAAATCTGCTGTCTTTCCCACCTCTGTCCGGGTAGTGACTGTCCGGACACCAGAGACTGTTTTCTCAACCGCCTGCGGCGGGATGCGGCCGCCGCCGACCTGCTGGTGGTCAACCATCATCTCCTCTTTTCCGATCTGGCGGTGCGCCGCGGCGGCTATGGCGAGGTATTGCCCCGTTATGACGCTGTTTTTTTTGACGAGGCCCATCATGTGGAAAAGGTTGCCACCACCTTTTTCGGCCTTTCCTTCAGCCAATACCAGGTACTGGATCTCATCGGAGATATCGAACGAACGGCCCGCAACGAACCGGGCGGGGAACAGGGCGGTCGTCTCGCCGTTGCCGCCCGTGCCCTGGAAAAAAACGTCGAGGAGTTCATCTCCTTATTTCCCACTGTCAGAGGGCGATTCCCCCTTGCCGGAGTCATTGAAAATCAGGAGGGATTGCAGGCTGCTCTTGCGGGATTGCTGGCTGGATTTTCCCGGTTGGCCGCCCGGCTGGAGGATTTCGACGGCGAACCGTGGGAACAGATGGCGTCTCGCTGCCTGGATCTCCGTGACCGGCTGGAGGAGATCACCGCCGAGTCTTTCGGGGATACCGATCCCGGAGAGGCGCGTTTTGTCCACTGGTTCGAACGCCGCGAACGCACCCTGACCCTGTCTGCCTCTCCCATCGACGTGGCCGGAGATCTGCAGGCAACCCTCTACACCATGGTCAGGCGCTGTCTCTTTACCTCGGCCACCCTGGCGGGCGGCGGCGATTTCGACTATTTCCGGGAGCGGCTGGGGTTGCCGCCGGAAACCGGTTCCCTGGTGTTTCCCTCGCCCTTTGACTATGCCGGCCGCACCCTGCTCTATGTTCCGGAAAATGAATTTCCGGTTCCCGGGGCACCCGGTTATCAACAGGCCCTGCACCGGCGACTGGTGGAGCTGGTCCAGGCGGCCGGCGGCCGCTCGCTCCTGCTTTTTACCAGTTACGGCGCCATGAACAGTGCCTATGCCGCCCTGGAAAACCGACTCGCTTATCCCCTGTTCAAACAGGGCGATGCGCCCCGTCGCCTGCTGCTGGAATCGTTCTCCCGTCAGACAACCTCGGTGTTGCTGGCGGTGGCCAGTTTCTGGGAAGGAGTGGATATCCCCGGTGAATCCCTCAGCTGCGTCATCATTGACAAGCTTCCCTTTGAGGTACCCAGCGATCCGGTGATCAGTGCCCGCATGGAAAGGGTCCGGGCCTTGGGCGGGAATCCCTTTTTCGATTTCCAGATACCCCGGGCGATCCTGACCCTGCGCCAGGGCGTGGGCAGGCTCATGCGCAAGGCCGAGGATTGCGGCGTTATCGCCCTGCTGGACAGCCGCCTCTATACCCGGGCATATGGCCGTCGTTTTCTCCGCAGCCTGCCGCAGAGCCCGGTAAGCCGTAGTCTGGACGAGGTCCGGGACTTTTTCAGGCGTCTGCCTCCCGGGGACGGGTCCGGTGCCGACCGGTGAAGATGCGGTGTCTGTGGGCAATTACAGCCGTTTGCTTGGGCCTCTTAAGCGACCACGGCAGGAATGCCCTTCCCTATAAGCGGAATGTTGGGTACTATGCGGCACGGGAAAAGTAACCGCAATGGATACAGAGGGTGTCTGTTTGGATTCTCAACGACTGTTTGAACATATTGGACAAAGGGGAGAGATCATCGAACGGGGGATGCGCTCCGATATGGCCGCGGCCGTCGAAGGTGACGATCCCCTCCTGGCCGAGGTACTGGAGTATGCCGTCTTCGGTGGCGGCAAGCGCATCCGGCCGCTGCTGGTGATGCTGGCCGCCGAACTCTGCGGCAGCAGAGATGACCGGGTCGTGCGGTTGGCCATTGCTTTTGAATATCTCCACGTGGCCACTCTGGTCCACGACGATGTCATCGATCATGCCCGGGAGCGGCGGGGCCGTCTTTCCGTCACCCAAAAATTCGGGCCGACCGCAGCCATTCTGGCCGGTGACTGGCTGCATGCGCGCTCCATGAAACTGGTGGGCCGGTACGGGGGCGGCGCCGCTCTTGATGTTTTCAGCGGAACCACCGCCGCCATGGTCGATGGTGAGTTCCGGCAACTCCGCCACCTTGGTGATCCGCGGGTTACGGAGGAGATATACTTTCAGGTTATCGATAAAAAGACGGCCGCACTCATCGGTGCCGCCTGTGAAACAGGGGCGCTTTTTGCCGGTGTCACCGGCAGGCGGCGACAGGCATTGCAGCGTTACGGCACTTACCTGGGACGAGCCTTCCAGATCATCGACGATCTCCTCGACTATGAGGGCGAGCGGGAAAAAACCGGGAAAAAGATCGGCAACGACTATGTGGAGGGAAAGATCACCCTGCCGCTGCTGCTGACCCTGCGGGCGGCCTCGGCTGCTGACCGACAGGCACTGGAGGCGTTGATCACCGGGGAACGTCGCCTGGAGCAGCTGGAGCGGGTCAGGGAGCTTGTCTTCAGGTATGACGGATTTGGCGTGGCGCGGCAGCGGGCCGAGGAGTTGATTCACCGGGCCGTCGAGGGGTTGCGGCTCTTTTCGGCTGCGGAAAACAGCGTCAACCGGGCCATACTCGTCAGCCTGGCCCACTACGTCCTTGAGCGGGATCACTGAAAGGGCGCTTCACGGCGCCATCGCCTGATCCTGCCAATACACCGCCCGGGTGCCGGGAAGAGGATCGGCAGAGGTTTCATGGAATGAAAAAACGGCGGAAGAAGAGAGAGAAGTTGGTGCAGGTGAGCCGGTTGCTTGCCCTGCTGCTGGTGATTATTGCGTTTGGTTGCTCCTTTTTCCGGCGGACGGATGATGGGGATGAGACGCCGGCGCGATCCACCATTGCCGTCCCCGCCCCCGGAGCGGAGATCGTCTTCGAGGAACCTTACCCGCCGGAGGCGCCGCAGCCGCCTGCGGCCGGATATGATGCCGGAACCGCCGGACCGCCGCGGGTGGCCGTTATTATCGATGATATGGGCTATCACCCGGAAGTGGGCAGGAAACTGCTGGCCCTTGACCTTGAACTCACCTTCTCCTTTCTGCCTTACGCTCCCCACACCCCGGAACTGCAGCGGCAGGCCTACGAGCTGGGCCGGGACATCCTCCTCCATCAGCCGCTTGAATCGGCGGATCCATCCCGGGATATCGGGCCCGGCGGGCTCTATCTCGCCACCCCGCTGGAATTTGTGGCCCCGGTGGTGGAGCAGAACCTGGACCGGGTGCCCTTTGCCATCGGCATCAATAACCATATGGGTTCGGGATATACCACCGATGCGGAACACATGCGCGCCCTCCTGGCGGTGGTCAAGAGCCGGGAGCTCTTTTTCGTCGACTCTTTCACCACGGCGGAGAGCGTGGGATTTCTGGAGGCGGCCGACATGGGAATTCCCACGGCCCGTCGCCATGTCTTTCTAGACAATATCCACAATTCAGGCAGGATATGTCACAAGCTCGAACAGCTGGTAAGCCGGGCCCTGGAACAGGGGTGGGCCATTGCCATCGGCCATCCCAACCGGGAGACCCTGGACGCCCTCACCGATTGCCGCCATATTCTGGTGGAGAACACCCGGCTTGTGGGTGTTCATGAGCTGGTGGGTCCGCTGCGAAAGAGCGATGTGGTCTCGCCGCTCAGACAATCCCCAGGGAGGTGAAATGAGAGTCGGAATCATCGGCACCGGCAAGCACGGCAGCCGTTACGCCAATCATATTGTTCATGATATCGATGGGTTGAGCCTTGTCGCCATCAGTCGTCGCTCGGACGAGGGCAGGAGACAGGCCGAGGAGTGGAATGCGGTCTGGCACCGGCAATGGCGGGACCTGGTGGCCGATGCCCGGGTTGAGGCGGTGATTGCCGTCACCGTGCCTTCCCTGAACCTGGAGATAGCCGGGAGTTGTATTGCCGCCGGTAAACCGCTGTTGGTGGAAAAACCCCTGGCGGTCGACGGTTCCGGCGCCGCCGAGATCGTCACGCTTTTCAGCAAGGCCGGCCTGGGCCTCACCGTTGGCCAGACCCTGCGATACAATGGCGTCATCCAGGGCCTCTGCCGGGAGATCCACCGCATCGGCCCCCTGTGCACCTTCTCGGCCAACCAGCGGCTGGAGCCTTCCACCCTGGAATGGCATGAAAAGCCGGAACTGGCCGGTGCCGGTGTCAGTTTTCACACGGCCGTGCATGTCTTCGATGCCCTGCGCCACATCACCGGGCGCGAGATCAAACGGCTTACGGCGGTGACGTCCCGGCGCCATAACCGGCGGTTGGAGGATATTGTTCTGGTTCTGGTGGAGATGGAGGGCGGTGTCCTGGGAAGCGTTGACTGTTCCAAAACCGGTCATGCCCGTTCCGGCCGCTTCGAGTTCGTTGGAGAGCAGGGTCAGCTCCACGGCGATCAGATCCATGATTTCCTCGAGCTTGTGCGCGGTACGGAGAGAACTGTCCTTGCCCATGACCCGCCGGGAAACACCATTATGCCGCTGCTGGCCGACTGGCGGGATTTCCTGGCGGGAAAGGCGGAAAATCCCGTTCCGGGTCCGGAGGGTCTGGCAGCGGTTAGAATCTGCGAAGCCTGTATCCGTTCCGCCCGCAGCGGCAGCTGGGTCGATATTGTGGGCTGATATCCCTTTTTTGCCACCAGCCGCAGGGGTGGCATCCGGTGATTACTACCTCCTGCCCGCGAGCGCTTGCCCTTTTCCCCGGAGTTTCGCTATCGGGGAGGGGACAGGTCTTCGTTTTCCGGGCAGCGTTTCCAGGTTTGGGTGCGGTAGAAGATGAAAAGGTAGCCCTTGACCTCCAATTCATCACCGTTTTGTCGGATGCGGCAGGTGTACTCCTTGCCGTTTTCCGGGTCCAGGATGGTGCCGCCCTGCCAGATGCCGTCTTTTTCAGTGAGGCCGCTGATGATTTCCAGGCCTTCCACGTCCTGATCCTTTTTTTCTCCCGTGCACTTGCTGCACTTTTTTTCGTCACCCGGTTTGAAAAAGACCTTTTCGATGCGGCCCACGAGCCTGTGGTCAAGTTTTTCGAGAACAACGATGGATCGGCGCTCGCCGCTGTGGTCGTCATAGGTATACCAGCGGCCGCTGATCCCCCTGTCTGTAGCTGCAGCGGGGCTGAAGGGGGAGAGGGAGATGGGAAGCAGGAGGAAAAAAAGTATGGCGGTGAGTTTTCTTTTCATGCGAGCGGTTGCGGTTGTGTCGGCCGGAATCCGGGAACGGGGCTGGATTCCGGCCGTTGCGGTCGGGAGATGCAGGAGTTGGGGCGGATGGTCGCCGGTCAGTGCTTGAAGGAGCGCTGGCCGGTAAACATCATGGCCACCTGGGGATCCGCCTGGTTGCAGGCCTCGATGGAGGCGTAGTCACGCATGGAGCCGCCGGCCTGCAGAATGGCGGTTATTCCCTCGCGGATACCCACGTCGGCCGCATCCCGGAAGGGGAAGAAGGCATCGGAAATCATTACCGACCCCGGCAGCCCGGCCCTTTCTTCCCGGACTTTGGCATCAACGGCCTCTTGATCGGCCCGGTCCCGTTTGCCCCGGCTCACCTCCAGGGCCAGGTCGGCATAGGGGATGCCGAAGGTATCGAAACAGGTGATATCGGCGTATTTGACATAGGCCTTGTGGACGGCGATTTCCGCCACCCCCACCCGGTCCTGTTCTCCGGTGCCGATACCGGTGGTGCAACCGTCCTTGACATAGATGACGGAGTTGGAGGTGACCCCGTGTTCAACGGCCCAGCCAAAGATCATGTCGTCGATTTCCCGGCTGGTGGGCTGTCGCTCGCAGGCATATTCCTTGCCCTGCCAGACGGCGGTGGCCGGTTTGAGGTCGTTGATGGAGCGAATGGAGTTGATCGCCGATTGCTGGACGATGATGCCGCCGTCGATGAGGCTCTTGAAATCGACAAAGCGGAATTTCTCAAAATCGGCCAGCCGGTCGATGGCCGCCATGCGGATGACCCGCAGGTTCTTGCGACGTGCCAGGATCTCCAGGGTTCCCTCTTCGAAATCAGGGGCGCAGACCACTTCCAGATAGTTGGCGGCCATGAGTTCGGCGGTCTCCCTGTCCACCGGACGGGACATGATCACCGCACCGCCGAAGGCGGCGATACGGTCTGCCCGGTTGGCCCGGTTGTAAGCGGAACTTAGGCTGTCGCCGACCGCGGCGCCGCAGGGATTGTTGTGTTTGAGGATAACGGCCGCCGGTTTGTCCACCAGGTATTTGATGATGTTGAGGCCGTTGTCCACATCCGTGAGATTGATTTTACCCGGATGTTTTCCCACCTGGAGCATATCCTCGACGCTGATGGCGCTCACCAGGCCGTTACCCGGTTCGATGAAGGCGCAGTCGCCGAGTACCAGATTGCCGTTGACCAGTTCGTACAGCGCCGCTTCCTGATCCGGATTTTCGCCGTAGCGCAGGCCCCGTTCCTCCTCCTCACCGTTTTCCATGGTGATCTTCCAGGTCCTCTTGCGGTAGACAAGGGTCTGGTCACCGAATGAAATGGTCATTTCCAGGGGAAAACTGTCACCGAGAATGTTGGTATACATCTTTTTCAGGTCACTCATGGGGCACTCCGCATCGTTGATTGAAAGAGAGAAACCCGGCGGGGACCGCCGGATGTTGTTCCGCCTTGGACAGACCCATCATAATGAAAGAGTAACGGCTTGCCAACACTCAAATAACGAAAAAGAGGGGATCATCCCAGGAGCATGGTTTGCGGGGTGATGCGGCGTTGATCCTCGATGGTGCAGTTGTGAAGGACGGAGAGACCGCCGGCCACCACCTTGTCGCCCATGCGGCAGTTGTCCAGCAGGCAACCCGGACCCAGCACGCATTCGTTGCCCACCTGCGAGGAACCGGTGATATGGACGCCCGGATGGATGATCGTATCGCGGCCGATGTCGATTCCCGGAGCCACGGAGACGCTCTCCGGAGAGTAGATGGTCACTCCGGAGAGCATCAATTCCCGGTTGCGCCGCATCTGCAGTTCATGATGGGCCAGCGCCAGTTCCACCCTGGAGTTGACGCCGAGCACGTCCATGGCTTCGGGATGGACAAACTTTCGCACGGTCCGACCCTGCCGGCCGGCAATGGCGACGATGTCGGTCAGGTAGACCTCGCCTTGGCTGTTGTTGTTGCCCACCTGCTTGAGGGCGTCGAAGAGGAAGGAGGTCTCGGCGAGATAGATGCCGGCATTGATCTCCCGGATGGCCCGCTGCTGGTCGGTGGCGTCCTTTTCCTCGACAATGGCGGAGACCAGGTCCTGGTCATCGGAGAGAATGCGGCCGTAGCCGAAGGGGTTGTCCAGGGTGGTGGTCATCAGGGTGACGGCGGCGGCATGATCGAGGTGGGCCGCAATCATGTCCCGCAGGGTTTCCGGCCTGATGAGCGGGGTGTCGCCGCAGAGGATCATCACCAGGTCACCATCCCGGCAGGCTTCCTCGGCGCAGAGAACCGCATGTCCCGTACCCAGCTGCTCTTCCTGAACCACCGGGGTGATCTCGTACTTTTCCAGAACCGCCTGAACCCGTTGCCGCTGGTGACCGATGATCACGGCGTGGTGATCGATACCGGCGGCCATGGCTGCATCAAGGACATGGTGGATCATGGGGCGGTAAAAGACCTCGTGCAGTACCTTGGCCTTTGCCGATTTCATTCTGGTGCCCTTGCCCGCCGCAAGGATAACGGAGGTGATCTTTTGTTTTGTCATCATTCAACCTTTTTTTTCTGTTGTTTTCCGTTGCTGCCGTCATGTGATACAATAATTCGGTGGAGCCGGTTCACCCGTCGGCGTCTGTTTGGGTCCCGGTTCGGGTAGCGGGGACCATTATCATGGATGAGCCGGCCTGGAACCGGTTCCCTATTCGAGTATATGATACATTGATGTCCGCCGGGAGGAAAAGGTGCAAAAACAAGTGAAAAAAATATGGGATAATCTTACAAGGGCGGACTAAAGTAAACGTAACCGGTCGCAGGGTATACAACCCTATGGTATATCTTGGTTCCAAACTGTAATTGATCACAGGTGCTGCAAATTCAAGTGAAATATTCTTTTTCTCCTTTTGCAAGACGCCCCTGATCTTTTCAAGATGAGCACTGTTTTGCGGTGCTCGTGCGAGAATCCATCGACGATATGATTATCAACGAATGGCAGAAAAATATCCTCATTACCGAGGATGATATGGCCCAACGCCTCCTGCTGAGGATGACGCTTGAGGCGGACGGTTACCGGACCCATGAGGCGGAAAACGGCTTGAATGCCGCCCATTTGCTGGACAAAAATCCCGAGGTACGGCTGGTGATCACCGATCTGGACATGCCGGTGAGAAACGGTTTCGATCTTATCCGCCATATCCGCAGTACCGAGCGGCGATACACCTATATCATCGTACTTACCTCCGATGGTTCCAAAGACAACCTGATCCGGGCCCTGCGGCTGGG
>Ga0256914_1001593_pt1 | contig 20101 bp, 13 predicted proteins | sample HulkmetaG_FD_191571 | JGI IMG/M metagenome (GOLD analysis project Ga0256914, IMG submission 191571) | Hydrothermal chimney microbial communities from Main Endeavour vent field at the Juan de Fuca Ridge, Pacific Ocean - Hulk | ecosystem: Environmental > Aquatic > Marine > Hydrothermal vents ... | reverse complement strand
ATCCGAGAGGCCATTAGCAGTGACAATCGCCTCCACCGAAGTACCATATCGGGCTGCAATCACGCTCAGCGTCTCCCCACGGCGTACCACATGATACCGAACCGCTCGCGCCTTCGTGGGCACACAGGGCACCTTAAGCACCTGTCCCACATAAATCACATTCGGATCGGCGATACTGTTCGTGTTCACCAACCAGGAGACCGTCGTACCGTACTGCTGCGCAATAAGCCCCAACGTCTCCCCCGGTTGGACAACATGCGTGCACACACCTCCGCCTTGCTGAGCATGAGCAGGTGCTAACACCACCTTCACTTCATCAATGTTCACATTCAACTCCCGCCCCACAGTACCCCACTTCTTCACCGCCCGAATGAACAACGTCACCTTTGAAGAAGGCGCCACAAAACGCACCCCATAATCCTGCATGGGACCGGGAGCCGTACGCAGGTAGATCAAGTGCCAGGGGACATCGACCCAATTCTCCACCTTCCGCCAATCCGTCTCCCCATCCGCAGCCAATCCCCACTGGACCAGGTAGCGATAGGGATCTTCTTCAGGGTGGGCTACAGCCTCACGAAGCATACCAGAGAAACACAGTTCATACGTGGCCCCCGGCGTCAACCCCTCCAACACCTGATAAATACCCGCATACCGATCGGGATCAGCAGCGGCATACCCGTACGTGTTAATCTCAATCAGCTGGCTATGCTTACCAGCCTTCACCACCGGCGGCCACACATCGTCATAGAAACCATATGTTGCACGCCCCTCATTCGTAAACCACCCCCAATGAACACCAACTGCCTTGTCCACAAAACCACCTTCAAAGTCCCCGTTTCGCACCAGATTGGTGCCCTGACAGAGAATATCTCCCGTGCCGCTGGCCACGGGTGTAGGTGTCGGCTGTGGTTGCGGGCTTGGTTGGGGACTCGACATCGGGGTGGGCGAAGGCACCGTAGTAGGCGTCCCTGACGCGGCCGGAGTAGGAGTTGCAGCCCCTGTGGGGACCGGTGTTGGCGTCGGTGTTACCCCCATCGCGTGCATATCACCAGGAGGGTCATCAGGTGGCAAAGGGCCCACCAACGAAACATCGTCCAAATTCAGATCTACCATCCGGAACCACATCCCCCACTTCATGCGCAAGCGCAAAAACACCGTCAGCGTATTTCCGGTCGCCTTCACATGGGCAGAGAACTCGTTAAAAGGTCCCGGCTTTAACCGGGGATCATAGCGGTTCCACGGAATCACATACCAATCCTTGACCTGCGTCCAGTCCGTCCCGCCGTTCGGATCGTATCCCCATTCGACCACATAACGCCACGGATCGGCATCCGTGTCATCCGCCCGCAAAATCCCACTGACATGAAGCGTGTATGTCTCACCCGGGACCACAGAAACCACCTGGTAAATACCTGCGATGCGGTCATTCTGGCCCCATAATCGATTGGTGTTAATCTCGATGAGTTGGCTATACTGCCCACTCTTAACCACCGGATCCCAGCGGTCAGCGTAAAACCCGTAATCTGCAGCCCCACCATTCGTAAAGCAGGACCAGCCATTCGCCACCATGCCACAATCGGGCACGTACGTAAACCCCTCCTCAAAGCCCCCATTGTGTAAAACATTCGCGGAGACCACAGCAAAAATTTGGACCACCGCCAGTGCAATAACAAGAAGGGCGAGGAGGATTCCCAGGAGAAACACGCGAGGATGGATTAGGCGTCTCATACATCGCCTCCTTCATGTAGGAGCATATAAGAACATGTATATCCACAAAACGTGCCCGCACTTAAATTATATCACAAGTGTCAATCCGTCGCGAATTCTACCTCGCGATGAAGTTAAGGGTGGGGCGTGCCGCGCACATTCTCCCCTTCTGGGGAGAGGAGGTGTAAATCCTCGAGATAGGGATTGAAAAGATAGCGGTGGGAAAAGGGGGTAGAAAACGTAGCGTGGAAAGCCAGCGCCTTAGCCGGATCGAGAAACCAATCCCCACGGTGTAACTTCCGACCGCGCTCCTGATCGTAGCCCCAGGGCGTGTTCGCCTTATCAAAACCGTACGTATCCCCGTCAAAGGCCGCGGGGAGCACATTACGCCCATAGAAAAAGGGACGATCAAACGCGTGACCATCACCAATGTCCTCACGCCGCGGCCATAACGTATCGTAGATAGGAATTAACGCATATATCGCCTCACCTCGAATGCCCTGAGGAGCGCGAGGTTCTTTCCCGACCCGATATACTACCTGTCCCCTCTGCAACGAAATACGTTTCCCGCGAATCCCGTGGCCATACGTCTCAATATACACTACCGGCCGTCCCTCCTCCAGCAAAGCCGGACCATCGGGCTGCAAATAACCGCCGGAGACCCTCTCATCCGCGGGATACAAGTAAATGTGGTTATGGGCCAAAGTTTCCAAAGCCTGGATCTTCCCATACCGAGAACCGTCCTTCAAAACCACCACCTGGAGGGATTCCAGGTCGTTCTCGTGACATCCATTGGACGTTTCACAGGGCTCGGCTGTGTAATCTCGAGGGTGAAACACACTGTAAAACAGAAACCAGTGCGTCTCCGTCTCCACTACAGAATAGTACACGTACGGGGTCAAATCCCCCACAGGTTGATGCTCCCAGTTATTGTTGCCAATCCAATCGCCGTCGAAATCAAACCGGGTGGGATAATCCTGGTCAGATGCGGTCCCGTGGTACAACACCGGCGCGTAGTGGAAAGCCAGGTCAACGTACGAAATAGTAGGGGTAAGAGGAGGAGGAACCTGGGGGGCACATCCGCTGAATAAACCTCCCAAAAGCATCACCACCAACACCATCCAACCCCATCGGCTCCTGTACATCGCGTTCCTCCTCTGTCCTCGACAGTGAGCACATCAGGATCTCGTACAAAGCCCCCTCACCCAACCGACCGCGGGGAATGGAACACGGCCTCTTAACCGTTCCCGGATAACATTTGGGATAATTCGATAGTATACCAACCAACCAGCCTTGTCAAACAAGACCTTTCCCTGCCAGCCTTCCACATCCTGCCGGGAACCCGTCGCTGGGAACAGCACCGTGCTGCTCGCGGTAGCAGAAAGAAAACGCGAGGTTCGTGTGTCCCAAGCGGATAGATTCCGCCCGAAACACACGAACCTCATCTCCTCACACCAAAAGCGGATTTACGACTCCTCAGCCAGCGCGGAGACCAGCAATTCCGCGATGTCCTTCACCTGCATAGCCTCGTCCGCGGCGCTGTTCGCGTCGGACAACATGCGGAAGCAGAAGGGACACGCGGTAGCCAGGATTTCCGCGTTCGTCGCCTGGGCCTCCTCGTAGCGCTTCATATTGATGGCGATCTCGCCGTGCTCTTCCTCCTTCCAGAATTGGGCGCCGCCTGCACCGCAGCAGAGGGAGTACCGCTTGTTGTGCTCCATCTCCACCAGTTTGAAGCCCACCGAGGCCAGAGCGTCTCGGGGTGCATCGTACACGCCGTTGTGGCGGCCCAGGTAGCACGGGTCATGGAAGGTGACCGTGGCGCTGAGTTTGCCGTCCAGTTTCAGGCGTCCTTGAGCAATGAGTTCATCAATGAACTCCGTGTAATGCTTGACCGTGAAATCGCCGCCCAGGGCCTTGTACTCCTTGCCGATGGTGTGCATACAGTGGGGACATCCGGTGATAATGAGTTTCTTGTCCGCGCCCACTTCCTTCAGGGTCTCAATGTTGCCCAGGGCCAGTTCATAGAAGATGTCCTCGCTGCCCGCGCGGCGGGCCGCATCCCCTGTGCACGTCTCCAGGTTGCCCAAGACCGCGAAGTTCACCCCAGCCTTGTGCAGCAACGTGGCAATAGCCCGAGCCTGCTTCTGCCCATCGGGGTCGAACGCGCCCGCACACCCAACCCAGTAGAGCACATCGAAATCGGGATTCTCCTCCACCGTGGGCACCTTGAAGTCCAACTTCTCGGTCCAGGCCATGCGGTCCTCACTGGAGGACCAGGGATTGCCCACGCGGGCCATGCCGTTGAACGCGGTCTTCAACTGGGTGGGGAAATCGCCCTCCATCAGGACCTGATTGCGGCGCATCTCGATGATGTCAAACATGGGCTCGTTGCCCACAGGACAGACGGCAACGCACGCGCCGCAGGTGGTACACGCCCAGAGGGCGCTCTCTGACAGCGCGTACTCCAGAAGCGGGACCTCATCCTTGCCCTCGGGCAGAGTGGCCATGTTCTCCTTAGCGTAGTAGCGCTTGTTGATTTCCAGCGCGGAGGGGGAGAGTTCCTTGCCCGTCAAGTAGGCAGGACACACCTCCTGGCATCGGTTGCACATGATACACGCGAAGGGGTCCAGCACCTGGGTAATGGGCAGGTCACTCAGTTTGGCCGCGCCGAACTGCTCAATGCTCTCATCCTCGAAGTCGATGGGATCCAGCGCGCCCAGAGCCTCGCGCTCTGGCCGGGTCATCCAGTTAATGGGTGCCATGAACAAATGCGCGTGCTTGCTGTAGGGGAAGTACGGCAGGAACGCCAGGATGAGCCCCAGCGCGAACCACCAGAAAATGTGCTCTCCCACGACTTGCGCAGTTGGGGAAAGGTGTCCCCACAGCGCGTTGCCCACCAGGGTAGCAAAAGGCTGCCAGGGATCACCACCCTCCTGCACAACAGCAAAGGACGCGCTGAGAAAACGACCGCCCACGTGCCCCAAGATAAACAAGCCGACGATAAGGGAATCGCGGGGAATACCTGTGGCAGCGTGAGGGTGCAACTTGACATTTTCGTGATACTTCAGCGCGGGAGAGTGGACAACAAAGCGGCGGATGAGGAAGTACGTCATGCCGATGATGACGCTCACGCTGAACACATCGGCCAGCAAGTCATACATGTGGCCGACGAGCCCCGTGCCAAAGGGGTGAAAATTGGGCACATACCCGCCGATGACGTCGAACGTGTTGACCAGCATGTAGAAGATGAAGCCCCAGGCAATGAAGTAGTGGAAAATAGAGGTAATGGTTCGACGTCGGATAATACCGTCCTGCAGGAAAAAGGCCCACAGCCCTGTCTTAATGCGCTTTAGGGCCAGAGACCAATCGATCTCGCCCTGGCCCAGGTTGATAATAAGCCACATCCGGCGAAACGTAATGTACGAAAGATACAACGACGCGAAAACCGCAATGGGGAACAGGATTTTCTCCACCAGTGTGAGCACCGTCGCCCTCCTTAGTGTGGGATAATATGTGACCTAAATAATGCCGAAGACCTGTTTATGCTCCTCACATCACAACAAATTCGGATTCTGGCCGGGCCCCTTACGTTCGGTATCGCGAAATAAGTTCGGGTCTCTCCTGATAACCGACACACACGTCTTGCAAAGGACAACCTTCGCACCTGGGTTGGTCGTGATTCAGACAGTAACGAGTTCCCACGTACATCAAACCATCATCAAAATGGGCTACAGTGAGCTTATCCTCTGGGTGATGCAGGCTGTAATCTAACAAGTAGATGTGTTGGATGCGTTGAATTTCCGTTTTCTGAGGAGGTTTTTGGTGGGTTTTCAGGTATTGGAGCACCAACGCCTTGTATATTTTCTCCTCTTGGGCGGAGAGAGGTGTGACAGAGCCCAAACCACGGATGCGGGTAACGCGTAGATAATCGGAGCCGCCCTTTCCTTCCCGCCGGCGAATGACGCCCTTACGTTCATAGTAGTGCTCATCTCCCCACAGGAGCAAATACCCTGTGCGCCACAACACCCGTCCCGCGTTGGAATCATAAGGCACTTCGTAGGAAAAATCACTCCACCCGGGGTCCTCCACCCGCCTTGTTAGTCTGTACGTGGAAACCAACCACTTGGTGAAAAGATGACATGCCTTATCGCCAATGGCCTTCCCTAAACCATAGCGAGGATGTTCCTTGAGTTGCCGACTCATTATCTCAGCAGAAGGCCACTGTTCCAGGTAATCCAGAAGAAGGGTAGGGTTCTCCAGCCGGTGAATTTGATCCAGCGGTGCTACAGGAAATGGATCTTGCGAGAGGAACAGAGGCAACAACAGGGGAACTCCCCACCGAGCGACAAGATAATGCAGCGGTTTGGTGACATTGCGGTCGTATTGGAGGAGATTATAGCGAGAAGGGGAGGAGAAATTCTCCTGTGCCCAGATATCCGCGCGGATAGCCCGAACGGATTGATGAGAGCGAATGAGAAGGTCAACAGCTAATCCAATAGATTGAAATAAATCCTCAGGACGGTGAATGAAACGAACTTCTCGTCGATACAGCGCGTTGGTCATACGGATAAGCATATCCCGCAGGCCGGTAATGTCAGGGCCCTGGTCCAGTACAGCAAGAAGCAGGAGAAAACGAGTCAACACCTCGCGGCGAGTGCAGCAGCCATCACGCTTGTCCAGGCCAGAGGCGTGCAAAGCACCGTTGGCAAAATAATGCTCCAGGGGCTCAACCTGATCAAGGGGAGGGACAGCGGGATGATCTCGGCCAATGCGAGCAATTTGCAGGACAATTTCGGCTGCCCGTTGATTCACATGTCCTCCTTATGAAAAGTCTTGCTCAAACAAGGGGATCTGCTCGCTATGCTCTTGCTCCTTATGAACCGGTGCGCCCTGTAAGGGGACTTTATCAAACACTGCAATGAGCTGCTCTTTGCGGAGGTGCAGGGGTTCTTGAATACGGTGCCGAGCCAGTTCTACATACTTCTCGATAATCTCATAGCCCACATAGCGGCGTTTTAAGTGGTAAGCGACTTTGAGGGTCTGTCCTGAACCCACAAAGGGATCCAGGACCAGGTCGCCGGGGTAAGAATAGAGCGATATAAGCCGGTAGGGAATCTCCTCTGGAAACGGGGCCGGATGATCAATCATACCGGGAGGCACTGGAGCAATGTGCCAGATATTGTTTGCAATGTCCATGGTAAAGAGCCGGTCAATAGAATACGCGGCAGCCTCTTTTTCCTCTTGTGTGCGATCTTCATAAATGCGAGGGCCGGGTTTGCGGAAGATGAGGATGTACTCATTCATAATGTTGGGGTAAAAATAACCGGGATAGGGTTTTTGGATAGCCACGCCCGCTCGTTTCACCCCTGCGGTGCACTTGTGCCAGATAATGTCTTGATGAAACTCCCAACCTCGGCGGGTCAGACGAGCGGTTATATCAAAAGGTACCGGATAAAGGCGGCGCTGAAGGAGAACCGTACCAACGACGATTGCACAAAATCCGCCAGGTTTGGTGACGCGAAGGACCTCGTCGAAGATCCGTTCCAACCAGGACAGGTACTCCTCGTAATCCTCATACCCGTTCTTATATGTGCGAGTTCGGTAATATTTGCTGCTGTCACTGGCGTGAATGTCGTAATCAATCGCGTTCCAATAGGGTGGCGATGTGACCGTCAAAGCAACGCTCCCATCGGCCAACTCGGGCATATGCTCACAGGAATGCACGTATATCGTGTTCATAGCCATAGACCGTACACTTTCACTCTTTTCCCGGTGCACTTGCCGATGTCGTTCTCTCTTGTCGCCGCCCCAAGAACTTTAAGGGAGCCAACAGTAGGGATGGCTGCGTGCCACCCCTACCGTTCATGTCTGCCCTGTCACACAATCCCCATGTGCGCGTTTTCGTCCGCGTTGATCATGCTGACGCGTGCCGCGACCGCGCGAGCCAACTCTCGCAGGGCCAGCGCGGCAGGAGATTGCGGGTCAGCAACCACGATGGGCTTGCCCTCATCGCTGCCCGTGCGCACCCGAGGATCCAACGGGATGCGGCCCAGGAAGGGAACGCGCAGTTCCAGCGCGGCCTTCTCGCCGCCGCCCTCACCGAAGATCTCACCTGTCATGTTCTCTACCAGCCCAATGACCGGCACGTTCAACTGGCGAAAGGCCACCAGCCCTCGCCGCGCATCCTCAATGGCCACCTCCTGGGGCATGGCCACGATTAACCCCCCCGTGACCGGAACCGTCTGGGCCAGGGATAATTGGATGTCGCTGGTGCCGGGCGGCATGTCCACAATCAAATAATCCAGCGCGGGCCAGGCCACATCCGTGAACAACTGCTGGAGCGCCTTGTGCAGCATGGGACCTCGCCAGAGCAAGGCCACATCCTTGTCCACCAGAAAGCCGATGGAAATCGCGTACACCCCATAGGCCTCCGCGGGGACCATCTTTCCATCCTTGACGCGTACCCGGTGCCCCTTCAGTCCCAACATAATAGGCACATTGGGCCCGTTGATATCCGCGTCCAGGATGCCCACTCGAGCCCCTTCCTTGGCCAGGGCCACCGCCAGGTTCACGGCCACCGTGGTCTTGCCCACGCCGCCCTTGCCCGAGGCAATGGCGACAATGTTGCGCACGTCCAAGTGCAACTGTTTAGCAATCCGGTCATCCGTGCTCACATTGGAACCGAAATTCACCTTGACCGCGCGCACGCCGGGAATCTGCAAGATCGCCTGGCGCACGTCCTTCTCAATGGTGGACTTCAGCGGACAAGCGGGCGTCGTCAGGATAATCGTCACATCGACCACCCCATCCTCCACCGCGATGTCGCCCACCATGTTCAGCGATACCAGGTCTTTACCCAGTTCTGGGTCCTGCACAGTGCGCAGGACATCCAGGATTTGCTCTTTAGTGATTGTACTCATCGGTAACGTCCTGACCTCCTCATGGAAGAATTAAAAATAAAATGTGCACCATTGAAAGCACATGGGTCACACACCCAAGTCACTCCACATAAGCACCTCGGATCAAAGACAAGAGGGGGCTACCCCCTCTTGTCGCCGGGGTACATGGGCCAGTCGGATTGTACTAGCCTTGCCACCCGACGTCCAATCTCCACCGCGTAATTGGTGCCCCGATCCCAAGGGTATACCTGGGACATGCTCGCGAAGTACAACCCCCGCACAGGCGTGCGCAGATCCGGGATGTGCTGGGAATAGTTTACAGGCACCACGGGCTGCGCGTACCGCGCCTTGTGCACCCACACGCCGGTAATCCAATCGGGAGTGAAATCCGGGTTGAACCGGGGCAGCGCGGGGAGGAAGACATCCAGCAACTCCTGTTCACTCATCTCAAAGTACGGATGTTCGGGATCCAAGTAATCCCCCAGGTACACAATGTAATCCCCACCGTAGTGTTCCCGGTCCATGTAATTGGTGTGCTCCACAAACGCGAGGAAGGGGAACCCTTCCTTCTTGGGCAGGTTGATCCAGTAATCCTTTTCCGTCATCCGATGCTTAAGGGCCAGAGTCATCACCACCGCGCCCATGGACTTCAACCCCCGCACCTGGTCCAGATAAGAGGATGGGAGATCCGGAGCCATGTTCGCGAACGCGCGCGGGGACACCGTGCTGATGACCACATCCCCTTTCCACGTCCGGCCATCGCCCTGCACCTGGAAGCCACCTTCGGGCAGGGGCTGAATGTGTCGCGCGGGCGTGTTCGTGTGCACCGTGCCGCCCAGTTCTTCCACCCGCCGGGCCAGCGTGTCCACAAAGTGCTGGAACCCACCCCGGAAGTATCCCAACGCGGGACTCCGCTTGTGAATGCGGGCCCAGAACCAAGCCAGGTTCACCTCCTTGTAATGGGCGCCGAATTTCCCCATCAACAGCGGTTCCCACAGCACCTCGTAGCCCTGGCGGCCCATAGCCCGAATTAACCACTCATGCGCGGTAACCTGTTCGAACTTTCGCCACTGCTTGCTGAAGCGCAAGTACGCGATGACCAGCCCCATGCGCGCCTTGTCGATCAGGTTCAGGTGGGGAAAGAGCATCACCCGCAACGGGGAATCAAAGGGATATGACGTTCCGTCCTTCCACACCGAAGTGATGGGACGGCGGAAGAAAACCTCCTCGCCCAGGCCGATCTCCTCGGCCAAGCGAATAATATCGTGGTCAGATTGGAACAGATGGTGATAGAACTTCTCCAGGGACCACTCCCAATGGGAGGCTTTAAAACCTCCCGCCAGACCACCGGGTTGGGGGGCCGATTCCCACACAGTCACATCCCAACCCGCGTGGGCCAGGTCATACGCGGCGCTCAGGCCTGCGATGCCGGCGCCAATGATTAAGACTCGCGCGTGAGTCATGTGGCGTCTGCGTTCCTCCTTATACGTGAATAAGCGGGCGGACTACGCGGCCACCCGCTCTTCCGGCAGTTTCCCTTGCTTAATGTACCTCTGAATGCTCCGCTGTGCGTTCCGGTACATCCGAATTAGATCTTCATCCGTGCCTTTAAAGTGAACAATGTTGCGAATGGAACACACCTCACACCCCTGCTGATATCGGAAATTCTCCCGATGACAGGTCAGACAATCGTTCAAACGGATCATCATCAAAGCGAAGGCCAAACTGTCGGGATGGGTTTCCGGCAGGGATGCGATTCGCATCACCAATTCCCGCCATTTGGGACCTCGCAGGTCCTTCAAGCGGGGGAGCAAACGCAACGGAAACAAGATCTCCGCGGTTGGATACATGGTTCACATCCTTTCCGTTACCGCCATCTCCCTTATTGTATCACAAGTTTCCCAATTTTGTGTGATGGGCTCCTACCATCCTCCTCAGCGAACAACACCAAAGGATTGGGATTTCAGCGCTCCGCCCCCTCAACCGTCACCTCCTCCCCCGCGACCCCTCTGAGAAAAGCCTCCAAATCCCGAAGTGCGCGCTCCGCGTACATGCGATATCGTTGACGCTTATTACGCACACGGCGTTCCAGCGGCGGCAGAAGCCCAAAATTCGCCTTCATGGGCTGAAAGTCACGCGGGTCCGCGTGGGTGATGTAGTGCAGTAACGCGCCCATCATTGTCGTGCGCGGGAACACCAAGGGTTCCTCCCCATGGATCAACCGGGCCGCGTTCAGGCCCGCGACCAGTCCACCCATGGCAGAGCCCACATACCCCTCCGTGCCGGTGATCTGTCCGGCAAAGAAGAGATCCTCCCGTTTTCGGAACTGAAGGGTCGGGTGCAGCAACCGCGGCGAGTTGATAAACGTATTGCGGTGCATCTGCCCGTAACGAACGAACTCCGCGTGCTCCAACCCCGGAATCATGCGCAGAATTTCCTTCTGCGCGGTCCAGGTAATGTTCGTCTGAAACCCCACCAGGTTGTACAGAGTTCCCGCGACGTTATCCTGCCGCAACTGGACCACCGCGTAGGGTTGCTTGCCTGTACGAGGGTCGACAAGCCCTACAGGGCGCATCGGGCCAAAAGCCAGCGCGTCCGGCCCCCGTTTGGCAATCACTTCGATGGGCAGACACGCTTCAAAGAATCGCTCATCGTTCTTTTCGAAATCCCGCAACTCGATGGTTGGCGCGTTGACCAGCGCGTCCACGAACCGGTAATACTCCTCCCTGGTGAAGGGACAATTGATGTAATCCCCCTCCTCCTGTTCGCCCCGACCGTAACGGCTGGCCCGAAAGCAAATGCTCATGTCAATGGTCTCGGCTTTGACAATGGGAGCCAGTGCGTCGTAAAAGTACAGGTACTCCTCACCGGTCAACTCGGCGATCCGCTGCGCCAGCGCGTCGGAAGTAAGCGGTCCCGTAGCGATAATCGTCGGTCCCTGGGGGATCTCCGTCACCTCCTCGCGGATAATCTCAATGTTCGGGTGCTGTTCCAACGCTTCGGTCACCGCGGCCGAGAACCCTTCCCGGTCCACGGCCAGGGCTCCGCCCGCGGGCAACGCGTTTGCCTCCGCCGCGCGCAGAATAAGGGAATCCAATCGCCGCATCTCCTCCTTCAGGAGGCCCAGCGCTCGGTCCGGCGATTTCGCCCCTAAACTGTTAGAACACACCAATTCCGCGCACTTATCCGTCCGGTGGGCAGGCGTCATCCGTTTAGGCCGCATCTCAAACAGACGCACGCGCACCCCGCGTCGGGCCGCCTGCCACGCGGCTTCAGATCCGGCAAGTCCTGCTCCAATCACAGTGAGTTCGTTCATCTTCATCCTTTCTCACATCCACCTATACCCAGGGGATCGCGGTTTCTCATTCAGCACATACGTACTAACCAGCCGGGGAGTTTTGCGCTCCTTCTGGCAACTCATCCCCGCGCCATCGCATCAGAAGTCAATGTTACCGTACAGAGGCGGAGTTTTCAACACGCACGCTTCCCAGGGCAACACGCGACCATTTCTGTATCTTAACGTAACGCCGGTGGGCTAAGTTACGCGCGGGCAACACCTTGCCCTTCCCGCGTTTCGGCTTATAATGGCGTCATAGGTCCAGGCGTTTCTTCAAACCCGGGAACACACCGACTTTCAATTCATTTGTCACGTGCAGGACAAGGGGAGGCAGCCATGACAGATATTGTGGAACAAGCCGTTGCGTACGCGCGAGAACACCGGGAAAGGTTCCTCGAGGAATTGCAGGAATTCCTGGCCATTCCGTCGATTTCCACAGATCCGGCATACGCTTCACAGATGAAAGAGGCTGCGGAATGGGTGGCAGATCACATGCGCGCCCTGGGCATGTCCAACGTGCGGGTGTATCCCACCCATGGACACCCGGTTGTGTACGGCGAAGCCCGAGCCGCCCATCCTGATGCCCCCACGGTGCTAATATACGGGCATTACGACGTCCAACCGCCCGACCCCGTGGACTTATGGGAATCGCCACCCTTTGAGGCCACAGTCCGCGGCGAAAACCTCTACGCGCGAGGGGCCACGGACATGAAAGGTCAAGTGATGGCAACTCTGGCCGCGGTGGAAGCCATTACGCGCACAGGCGATCTGCCCGTCAACCTGAAATTCCTCATCGAAGGGGAAGAGGAAACAGGGTCGGCCAGTTTAGCCACTTTCATCGCGCAGCACCAGGAACTTCTTGCCTGCGATTTCTCCCTGAACCCCGACGCGGGTATGCTGGCTCCAGACCTGCCCACCATTACGTACGCGCTGCGTGGGCTGGCCTATTTTGAGATACGGGTCTACGGCCCAGACCACGATCTGCACTCGGGCGTGTTCGGCGGCGTAGTCCACAATCCGGCCCAAGCCCTGGCCGAACTCATCGCGGGAATGCATGATGAACACGGACACATCACCCTTCCCGGTTTTTATGACCACGTGCGGCCCCTGGACGATGATGAGCGGGCGGAACTGGCTCGCCTCCCTCAGGACGAACACTTCTACCTAAAGCACACGGGCGCGCCCGCACTGTGGGGGGAACCCGAGTACACGCCCGTGGAACGGGCCACCGCGCGTCCCACTCTGGAGGTAAACGGAATCCTGAGCGGCTTCACCGGTACAGGATCTAAGACCGTCATACCCAGCATGGCCATGGCCAAGATCTCCATGCGATTGGTGCCCGATCAAACGCCTGAGGAAGTAAAGGAACAACTTCTCCGTTACCTGGAAGAAAAAGCACCCCCCACCATTCGGTGGGAGGTGGAAGAGATGACCGGCGCGTTGCCTGCCATGACGGATCGGAACTCGCCTGCTGTGCGAGCCCTCTTCCGAGCGCTCGAGGAAACCTGGAATGTGCGGCCAGTGTTCAAACGAGAAGGCGGCACCATTCCGGTGGTGGCTATGCTCAAACAAATAATGAACGTGGATTCCGTGCTCACCGGATTTGCACTGCCGGACGACAACATGCACTCACCTAACGAAAAGTTGCATTTGCCCACCTGGTACAGGGGCATTGAAGCCCTGACCCGATTCTTCTACAACCTGACATCGTGATCACACAGAGGCCATGACCACACCCGTCCGACGTCAGTACTTACAAGTCAAACGGCAGTACCCGGATGCGATACTCTTCTTCCGCCTGGGAGATTTTTACGAGACCTTTGATGAGGACGCGAAGATCGTCGCCCAGGTGTGCGACATCGCGTTGACCTCTCGGCCCGTGGGCAAAGGCGTGCGCGTCCCCCTGGCGGGCGTACCCTACCACGCGGCCGACACGTACATCGCCAAATTGCTCAAAGCCGGCTACAAAGTGGCCATCTGCGAACAAGAGGGAAACACGCCGGTCAAGGGATTGGTGCCCCGCCGCGTTGTTAGAGTGGTCACCCCGGGCACGCTTATTGAACCCCACTTATTGCCGGAGAAGGCCAACAACTACCTTGTCGCGGTAGTTTGGGATGAACGGGGGGCCGGGATCGCGTACGCGGACATCAGCACAGGTGAATTCGCAGCCACCCAAATCCGCGGCGACGAGTGGGAGCATCAAACTCGGGAGGAAATTACCCGGCTACGGCCCGCGGAGATCCTCTTCCCCAGCACAGACCCCCACGCGCCAGATCATCCCATCCCTCCCATGCTGCGGGACGTGCCGGGCGTGCTTTCCCCTTATGACGCGTGGCGCTTTGACGAAGAAACTGCCCGCGATCTCCTGCAGGAACATTTTGGCGTGGAATCCCTGGCCGGCTTTGGTGTAGAAGGGCTTCCCCTGGCCATCCGCTCGGCCGGCGCACTCCTCGCGTACATTCAGGCTACGCACCCTGGCGCGTTAAAGCAACTTCAGAGTCTGCACACCTACAGCCTCAGCCAATTCATGGTCCTGGACGAAGCCACCCGTCGCGCGTTGGAATTGGTCGAAACCATGCGCGATGGGTCCGTACGCGGATCCCTGCTCTGGGTGTTAGATAAAACCCGAACACCTATGGGAGGACGTTTATTACGCAAGTGGATCCTGCAACCTCTGGTAGATCTCGACACCATCACCACCCGTCTGGACATGATCGAAGCCTGGGTAACGGACAGCATCCGACGGGCCGAAGTTCGGGATCTGTTGCGCGGGATGGGAGATCTGGAGCGGTGGACCAACCGGATTCTTCAGGGAGCAGCACAGCCGCGCGATCTGGTGGGGCTCCGAGAAGCACTGGGACGACTGCCAGCGTTGCGGGATCTCGTAGCCGAAATGGTGATGGGCCTATCGGAACACCACGCGCTCGCGAACATCCTGCAACGACTGGACGCGTGCGAGGACGTACACGACCTTTTGACCCGCGCCATTGCTGAAGATCCGCCAGCGACCACAGGACACCCTGGGCTCATCGCCCCCGGATTCTCCGAGGAACTGGACACAACCCGTCGGGCTGCCACCGAAGGGAAGACCTGGATCGCCAACCTCGAACGTCGTGAGCGTGAACGTACGGGCATCAAAAACCTCAAAGTCGGATACAACAAAGTCTTCGGTTACTACATTGAGGTCACCAAACCCAACTTGCACCTGGTGCCGAAGGACTATGTGCGAAAACAAACCCTGGTCAACGCGGAGCGATTCATCACACCGGAACTAAAAGAGTACGAATCCCTGGTGCTTAACGCGCAGGAACGCATCATTGAACTGGAAACCCGCCTGTTCCGCGAAGTCGTAGGCCGGGTGGCCCAGCAAGGCCATCGACTCCTGGAGACCGCGCGCGCGTTGGCCGAGTTAGATGTCATTGTCGGGCTGGCCGAGGTGGCAGAGAATAACCGCTATGTCCGACCTCAGATTGAGGAGAGCCGAGAAATCTACATCCGCGAAGGCCGACACCCGGTCGTGGAACTCACCCAGGAAGAGCCATTTGTGCCCAACGATACCCACATCACCCCAGAGGCCCCTATCCACATTATCACCGGCCCCAACATGGCAGGGAAATCCACCTACTTACGACAGGTGGCTCTTATCACGCTCATGGCCCAAATCGGATCGTTTGTCCCTGCCAGCGAAGCCCGCATAGGCATTGTGGACCGCATCTTCACTCGCATTGGCGCGGGCGACGAAATCCACCGGGGACAATCCACGTTCATGGTGGAAATGCTGGAAACCGCCCACATCCTCCACCATGCTACCCAACATTCCCTGGTGGTGCTGGACGAAGTGGGACGGGGTACCAGCACGTACGACGGCATGTCCATTGCGTGGGCTATTGTGGAATACATTCACAATCACCCACGCTTGCGCTGCCGCACCCTCTTCGCGACCCATTACCACGAACTAACGCAACTGGCCACACTGTTGCCGGGAGTGCGCAATTTCCGGGTAGACGTGGCTGAGGAAGGGGATAAGGTCATCTTCTTGCACAAAATTGTGCCCGGCGGCGCGGATAAGTCCTACGGGGTCCACGTGGCCGAACTGGCCGGTATGCCGCGACAAGTTGTCCAGAGAGCGCGGGAAATCATGGCTGATCTGGAAGCAAATGGAACAGCCACCCCCATTGCCCCCGCGCCGCGTGGACGGCGACGCAAACGCCGCTCCAGTCCTGAACCGCTTCAACTCCCCCTGTTCGTGGATGAGCATCCGGCGGTTCACGTACTGCGGAGCCTGGACATCAACCAAATGACCCCGTTGGAGGCCCTGAACACCCTGTACGAGTTGAAGAAGATGGTCGACAAGGAATAACCATTTCCTCACTCACACTTCACCGCCGGTACAGCCGCTCAGGACGGGTGCGCCACCCTGTCACAGGGAAAAACACATCCCTGTCCTTAAACACTGGGAGGGGGCCCCGATAGTAATCGTGCACCAGGCGCTCTGTGTCCTCATCGAGGAAAACGCGGCCAGGCGTGTCCAACACAATAATTTTGTACACCCGATCGCGGATGGCTTGCCGAATAGCCGTCCGAAGGGGAATTCCCAACCCGTTGGGATCACCCCGCACCACATCGGCCACAGCACCCACGTGGGCACTAGCCGATTTGCCCGCGCGCTCCGCCAAATAGGGGTGAAAAGGAATGAAGACTTCGCCGTCAACAGCGCGCAAACGCTGAACCAGATTCTCCCCCGCGGTCAAGTCCTTGGGGCGGGGCATATAGGCTCGGGGGGAGTAAACCAGTGTCAGCAGTTGCAGGAGCACCAATACCTGCAAGGCGATCTTCAGACTTTCCTGCTTAAACCGTTTTTCCCACTCCGCAATCGCCACGCCGAATCCAATAGCCAGCAGCGCGTGCGCGGGCATCAGATCATTGGCCCACCCTCCCAGGTGAGCCCACGAGAGCCACGCACTGCCCACCATCCCTACAAACAAGGCAGTGTAAAGCCCAAACCGTTCCCATCGTCGGTCCACCGCATCCCACAACATGAGGAGCAGGTACGCCCAGAACGCCATGCCCACGTAAGCCAGCATGTTCACCTTCCAGAAGCGCCAGAGCCTGGAAGGTAACACGTGAAAGTGGCTTGGCAAGTAGAAGACATAGTACACAAACCACCCGTGGGTGAGCAGGCTTGCTATAGCAACAGCCACTGAAGTAACCCCTACGAAGGTTATCAAAAACACTCGTGCGGAAAGGCGAGAGGAGAAGAGGGCGTACACCAAAAGGGGCAATGCCATGCTCAATGTGGTCTGTTTTGTAAAGAACGCCACACTCAACACTACGCCGGCTGCGATCCCACCGAGCACGCCTCGGGAGAACCGTAGGATCAGCCCAGCCAGGAGGACCCACATCAAGAAGAGCGAGTCCACACGTCCCACATCAAACCACGTTCCGCTCAAAGGATAGGTACCCGCGTAAAAAGCAACGGCTACCAACACAGGAAGTATCCGTCGCGTCTCTTTCCACACCCACACTCCCAACAGCAAAAAGGTCAGGAGGGTGCTGACCAGGGAGACAACGCGCAGGGCCGTGAACCCTGCCCCTAGAAAAGCGGAGACCGCAGCCACCGCGTAAAAGTAAAGCGGTGGATAGATAAAAGGCACGTACGCGGGGCTCGGTTCCACGTACAAGGGGGATCCGGCGAGAATGCGCTCCGCTTCTAGCAGTATTCCCCCCTCCACCCACTCTAACTCAAAGGGATACCCCAAACGGTTTAGCGCCACGAACAGGAAGAAGGCCACGTACACGAAGGCCAGGAAGGCGAATAAGGTGTTCAGAACCCAACTCATCTTACGTGTCATGGGCGTACACCTCCAGCGCGGCCAGGAGCGCATCCGTGTGCTCGGGCTTGCCCGCGCTCACACGGATGCAGTTTTCCAGGCCGGGTTTGCGAAAATATCGGACGAGGATGCCCTGGCCTTCCAGCCACTGTTTGAGTTCCCACGCGTCCCGGCCTGTGACCCGGGCCAGGACAAAGTTGGCGTGGCTGGGGTAGGGCTGCAGAAAGGGGAAGCGCGCGAGTTCCCGATAGAGACGCTCACGCTCGCGAATCAAGGCCGCAGTGGTCCTTTCGTAGTACGCACGGTCTTCCAGTGCGGCCAGGCCCGCGACCGTGGCCGCGACGTTGACGTTGTACGGCTGTTTGAAGCGCCACAGGTGAGGCATAAGCCAGCCCGGGAAGATGCCATACCCCAGGCGCAGACCCGCGATGCCCGCCCATTTGGAGAAGGTGCGCAGGACAATCAGGTTGTCGTGATCCAGCACGCGCGATGCCAGGGAAGGTCGGCCCGCGAATTCGATGTAGGCTTCGTCCACGACCACGATAACAGGCAGGTCCAGGAGCGCGTTCAAGTCATCCTCGCTGAGGAGGCTTCCGTCCGGATTGTTCGGAGAGGTGAGGAAGATGATTTTCACCTGACCCTCGTTATCCTGCTCCTGTTGCACCGCGTGGGCAATAGCGTCCACATCCACCCGGAAGTGCTCATCCCGGAACACGTGAATCACCCGGCCCATGTTAATGACTGCGTCGAACTCGTACATGCCAAAGGTGGGCGGCGCGTTGATGATCGCGTCCCCGGGGCGTAAGAAGACGCGACAGATAAGGTCGATAAGTTCGTCCGCGCCGTGCCCAGGCAGGATATGGGCCGCGGGAACACCCACGTACTCTGCCAGCGCGGCCCGCAGTTGCTCCTGCTGGGGATCGGGGTAAATGTGATAATGCGGGAAGGAAGCGAGGCGCTCGCGCACCAGCGGTGACGGGCCGTAGGGGTTCTCGTTGGCGTCCAGTTTGACGATTTCCTCCGGCCGTCGACCTAAACGTTCGCTCAGCACCTCAAAGGGCACAATGGGCGTGTACGGTTCCATGTCCGGAATGTCCGGACGAATCAGGTTCAACCAGCGTGTGTGTTCGGACATGGCATACCCTTGGTAAAATCGAAGGTGAAGATTTCGAAGGGATGGGGCGACGCGCGCCGCCCCGCGAGTGCGCTTATTCGATGCTCGTCCAGAAGTCCCGCAACGCGCCTGTCAGGGTGTGCGGAGCCTCTACGGGCACGAAGTGCCCCACCTCAGGGATGACGAGAAGGCGCGCGTTGACAATGCCTTCCGCGATTTCCTGCGCACGGGCCACAGGGGTCACGACATCTTTCTCTCCGACCACGACCAGCGTGGGCGCGGAAATCTCTCCCAGCCGTGGCACCAGGTCAGGGCGGGTGAAGACGGCCTCCGCGGTCCAGTGAAGGCCCTCGCCATCCAGTTGTTTGAAGTCGGCCACATAGCGAGCAATGGCTTCACCCCGGCTCTTGCGGCTTAGCGGACTGAAGAACAGGCCCACTAACTTCTCGGCCACCGCGTCGTGGTGCCCCGCGCGCACCGCGGCCACTAATTGACGATACCCCACCAGGCGTTCCTCTGTCTCCGCCCGCGGGGATCCACCAATCAGGGTCATGGAGCGCACCGCGTCGGGGTGGGCCAGAGCAAAGAGCGGGCCCATCATCGCGCCCATCGAGTGGCCCACATAGTGGACGGGTCCCACCCCTAACATATCGACCAGCGCGTACAGGTCTTCAGCCATGTCTGCCAGGGAGTAGGGCTCCGCGACGTAGCCCGTGCCGCCGTGCCCGCGCTGGTCCGGCAGGATGAGGGTGTAATGGTCGGCCAGGGCCTCCACCTGCGCGTCGAAGTCATGCCGGTTCCAGGTGAGACAATGCGCGAAAAGAACGGCAGGCCCCTGACCTATGACTTCGTAAGTGTACGGAATACCGCGAATTGTGGCCGTCGCCATGATGACGCCTCCAAGACGAGTTTCAGCATAACACACTTTAAGCAAACGCCCGGCAACTGGACGTTGCGGGCTTCGCTTGCCAAGCCCCCTGACGGGGGCTGCACTGAACCGCCCCCGGCGGTTTCGCAAGTGAAGGCCGCAGTTTCCAACGGCCGGCCGCCTCATCCCTCACCCCTCACCCCTCGGCACCGGCGCCCGAATGAGCGGAGGCGTGTTCCCCCTCTCCCCTCTCCCAAGGTTGGGAGAGGGGAGAGGGCAAGGGGAGTGGGGTGAGGGCCCCAACCGCCCCGGCGGTTTCACCCCACCGAAGGCTGCAGTTTC
>Ga0256914_1001592_pt1 | contig 20105 bp, 20 predicted proteins | sample HulkmetaG_FD_191571 | JGI IMG/M metagenome (GOLD analysis project Ga0256914, IMG submission 191571) | Hydrothermal chimney microbial communities from Main Endeavour vent field at the Juan de Fuca Ridge, Pacific Ocean - Hulk | ecosystem: Environmental > Aquatic > Marine > Hydrothermal vents ... | reverse complement strand
ACTTTTTTTGTACAGTGGTGGACGAGATGGTGTTATGAGAGAAGCAAGCAGGGGAGCAAAAAAAGTGGGCGGGATTACGGTGGGTATTCTTCCCTCTCTTGATAAAAATGAGGCAAACGAGTTTGTGGAAATTCCAATTACAACGGGATTGGGAATGAGTATGCGTTCTGAACTTATGATTAACACAGTTGATGTTGTTGTTATGATAGGTGGAAAGAATGGAACACTCAAAGAATTGCTTACAGCGTATCTGTTCAGCAAGCCCATAGTGGTGATCAAAGGGAGTGGTGGGTTTGCTGATTCAATTGAAAATTTTTTGTACGAGGGGAAATACATTGATGATAGAAAAAATGTGGAGATAAAATTTGCTAACTCTCCAGAGGAGGCAATCGAAATTATTAAAAAGATATTCTTTTAATACTTTACGAAAATATTTTTATATTGTCTCTATTCTGTGAATTTTATGCTTCTCATCCTGTTTATGACAGAGGCAATTTCAAACTTTCTCACCATTGAGAAGCCGGGTTTTATATATCCAGTAAATAGTACATTTATTCCATTTGAGTAAAGAGTTTCTTCTACTTCTGCAAGTAATGTTGAGATTTTTCTTTTACCTTTTCCTGAAATGAGTTTTGTAATTGCAAGCCCTGCTGTTTTCAACTGCCCTTCTTCGACGAATTCCTCAATAAATGCAGTGTTTACTGTCTCCTTTCCTATCCTTAGCGTTGAAACTCCGTGTGTTTTTATTTTTTCTTTGCTTATTGTTCCTGTATCAATTATACGGGTTTTTGTTTCTTCCATTTCTGGAACATTTAACGTATTTCTCTTTGATGGTATTTCTTTTGTGATTTTCTTTGCTTCTTCAGTCATTTCAAATGGCTCATAATTCTCCATTACAATTACTTTGTTGCACACATCAAGATAGTCGCCTGCTCCTCCAATTACGATGATAGATGAAATGCCAAATCTTTCAAACAATTCGTTCAATCTGTCTATAAGCGGTATAATTGGTTCTTTCCGAATCAGTCTTTGCATTCTTGCATCACGTATCATAAAGTTTGTTGCGCTTGTATCTTCGTCAATTAAAATGAGTTTACTTCCCATTTCTATTGCTTCAAATAGAGATGCTGCCATTGAAGTGGAACCCGAAGCATTTTCAGTTGAAAATTTGCGTGTATCTATATTTCCTGGAACATCGCGAATGAAATTAAAAATATCTGCGTTTTTAATGCTCCTTCCATCTTCTGACCGTATTTTCATTGCCGTTTTGTCAGTTAGTACGAATTCTCTTCCGTCTCCCCTGATATGATTGTAGATACCTCTCTGGATTGCTTTAAGAAGTGTAGTTTTTCCATGGTAACCGCCACCTGCTATGAGTGTTATCCCTCTTTCTATTGCCATACCCTTTATAACTTTTCCAGATGGTAGATTAAAAGAAACCTCCATTGACTTTGGAGATTTGAAAGGAACTGCATTTTCTTTCAATGGAAGGTCGCTTATTCCACTTTTTCTTGGCAGAATTGAGTTATTTGCTATAAATGCAACAATTCCAGATTTTTTCATTTCATTCCTGATAAATTCTTGATCTTCTGCTAAGATTACAACATCTTCCATTGTGTTGGGAGTGTAATTTTCTGGTAATAACGTTTTTCTTCCAAGCATAAAGAGTTTTTCAAACAGGGATTCGGCATTTTTTCCAGATATTTTTCTTCCAGATGCAGGAAGCCCGGCGAATACACGTAGAGTTATTTTACTCTCGGAGATTGTTAGTGTGGAGCGTTGTATAACTTCCTGTGAGGGTTCTGGAATGATAACTTCACCGCTGTGTCCGGTGCCACTTTTTTGTGAAAGTTGTTTTGCATTTTTATATGCTTCTCTTATAAGGAAATCTTCAACTGCTGTTTTTTTATACTTTGTTTCGAAAAGGTGTTTGGGAAATTTATTTTCTACCGTAATTTCCATTATAGAAGGAGTTGCAAATGGATCGCCTTGAACATGAGAAACATATATTCTTATTCCGTTTAAGAAAAATTCTTTTCCCTGAAGTTGCTTGTATGCTTTATACCCTTTGTTGTCTATTTTATGGAGGATTGCTTTAAGTTTTTTCATTTAGAGATCCCTACCATTTCTGCAAAATATTTTAGCAAAGGTTTTTTCAAAAATTTCAAAAGTTTTAAACCTGTGAAGAAAGGTGTATCTATGTTGCCAGAAGAGACAATAATTTCCTTTGCTTCTGGATTGTCGAGGCTCTGTAAAAAGACTTCTTTGTCTTTATCTGACATCGATTTGTAAATTTTTCTTAATATAAGTCCTCTTTTTATGATCGGAGTTATTTTTTCGGAAACTACTGCTTCGTATTCTTTTAAACTATTTGTTCCTTTTAAAGATTTTATTATCGCGCTTGCTGCAATTTCTGCGCCAAGCATTCCTGTGAAAAGTCCGCCTCCAGAGAATGGTTTTACTTGCATTGCAGTGTCACCTACGATGAGTGCATTTTCGTTTATTAACTGTCCGGGAATTCCTATTGGAATTATCCATGCCACTGGCTCTTTTATTATTGTCGCATCTTTTAGAAGTGGTGTATTTGTTATAAATTTTTTGAGTAGATTTGAAAGGTTTCCTTTTCCGTCTGTTCCAAGCCCTATTTTTGCTAACTGCCCATCAAGAGGTATAACCCATCCAAACCAATTTCCAAAAAGGTTCTTATCTGTAAACACATAAACGATTTCTCTGTCTGGAATGTTGAGTTTTGCTTCAGTTTGAATTGTGCGAATTGTTTCGTATGGCTTGTTTTCTAAAAAACCGAAGAGTCTTGCAACTCCGCTATTTGCACCGGATGCTACCAAAAAGAATTTAGATTTCAGAGTTTTACCGCTTTTTAAAATAATTTTAGAAAATTGTTCGGGTTTAACTATATGTTTAGGCTCTTCATTTATAAAAATTTTTGCTCCAGATTCTATGCTTCTTTTTGCAAGCAATTTGTCAAATTTTTCCCGTTCAATTACAAAAGCATGATATCTCTTACTTTTAAATGTGAGATTTACTTTACCTGCATGGAGAGAAGCCCCTTTTATTCCGTTTATCATAGTTTCTCTTGCTTCTGGATATTTTGAAATGAAATTATCTGATACAAGTCCGGAGCAGTGGTTGGGAAAACCTATTTCGCTGTTTTTCTCGATAACAGAGACTTTGAAGTTTTTCTCTGCGATAAGACGTGCGGCCCGTAAACCTACCGGGCCGCCTCCAATGATTGTTACATCAAATTCTTCCATCTACTGCTCTATTTTTCATCTCTGTAAATTACATATTCGTATGAAACGTCTGCTGCTTTTTTGAGCATTGCACTTGCTGAACAGTATTTTGTTTCTGAAAGCTCAATTGCTGTTTTGAATTTATCTTCTGGCACATCTCCCCAGATCATATATTTTAGGTGAATTTTTGTGTAAACTTTTGGATGATCTGGAGCACGTTCTGCTGTAATTTCTAATTTGTAATCTCTGTATTTTACTTTCATTTTGTCAAGAATTGAGATTACATCCTGGCTTGTGCACCCTGCAAGTCCCATTAAAAGAAGTTCCATTGGTCTGGTTGCTGCACTGTGGCCATTAAACGCTTCAGGTCCGTCCATAACAACCCAATGATTGGAATTTCCCCTTGCCATGACTGTCAAGCCATAGGCTTGCTTTAATTCAATTTTTGTTATGTTATCTTCAGCCATAATGATACCTCCTTGCTTTTTGTTAACATACTAATTTGTTTTCTATTTATTTGCAACTACTTTTCAGGTTCGTAATTTTTGCAGGAATAATATCTTGTAAGCCACATGCTTAAACCATCAAGTCCAGGGAAGAGTACTCTTTCATGAATATTTGATTGATCGAGTTTATCTCTTATTTCCCATTTTATCTCCTTTGGAATAATAACTTTCCTGTATATCTCGGGATGTTTATTCAGGACATCTTCCATTTTTACGGTTGCACGTGATGTGACAGAATGCAGTGCAAATTGGTTAACTATTCTTTGATCCATTGATGGAGGTTCAAAAAACAGTGCAAAATCACTTTCACCTTCATGTGGAAAGTCTTCTATTGTTTGCGATATTTGTGAAAGCATCTCAGTTGTAAAGATATCTGCGTTTTCTTCTTCCAGGATTTCTTTAAAGCGCGATGGAAGAAACTCGTGAAGTTTTATGTAGTCAACACACCATATTACTCCGTCTTTGTCGTATTGTTCCATATTGCTTGTGGCGAAGTGCATCGCTATAAGTGGTGAGTATGTCCAGTCGAGCAGTCTTGTGGGAAGGCCATGATGTCTTGCAATTGAAAGCCAGGTCCATATGGAATGTTCCTTCGGATTTATACCAGCGTATTTTATAAAGTTTCTTATGAGGTGTTGTTCAAGGATCCAGTATGAACCTCCAAGTCGCATTAAACCTGTTTTTAGGTCGTAGTTTTTGTCGGAAAGCCCTCTATATACGTAATCTGAACGAAATCTCCCTATACTTTTCAATGTTCTTGAATCCCTATAGAGAAGTTCCATTATCTCTTCCCATGAGTGTACTACAAATTCGTTTTCTTTCATATCTATTTTTCTCCTTAAATCTATAAATTTCTTTTTAGCCACACCACACAGAGCGTACCTTTCTCCGTTTTTCTAAGGTACACAACTTCCTTTTCATCAAGTTCTTTGAGTTTCTTTGAAAATTCCTTATCGCTAAATTTGAGATCTCTTTTTTTAAGTTCTTCTTTTAGTAAATCAACTGGAACTTCATCACCAATGTGATTTTTTATTCTTGCATTTTCATAGGCAATAAAGAGGTCTTTCACATTCAGAGCTGTTTTTTCTGATAAAGAACTGTTTTCTTCTTTCAGGTATATAAAAACTTCATCTATATACTCAAACGCACGGTCTATTTGTTCTTTAAGAATTGCAATATCCTTACGGATCTCATTCATTGTACTGTAAAATTCATCACGTGTGATGTAATCCATTTTTCTTTTTCCGGGCTTTGTTCCAGATAAAAAGAATCTGTTTCCAACTCTTATTACTTTTCCAAGGTCAATGAGTTCACCCAGTATTTCTTTTCCCTTTTCTAATTCTTCTTTTTTTCTTCCAAAAATTTCTGTTATTGTAAGCCCTGCTTCTCCAGAGTTTGCAATTTCTTCAAGAACATCTTCTTTTGATTTCATACTTCCCCCTTACACTAAATTCACTTTGAGGACATTCACAAATTGCTTTTTCATGTATTCTTCGTCCTCTTCTGTAAGCCCTTTTGTTCCATTTACTGGAACGATAACTTCATATCCATTCATTCGTGCATCTGCTGCTGTGTAATGCACACAGATATTCATCGCAACACCGCAGATCCACAACGTTTTAATATCGAGTTTTTTGAGAAGATCATCAAGATTTGTCCCATGAAATCCAGAATACGTTTTTTTCTTTATTATATAGTTATTTTTGTTAGGTTTCAAATCATCGACAATCTCAGCACCTTTTGTTCCTTCTACACAGTGAGGGGGCCAGAGTTCGAATTCTGGATCGTTTTTAGAATGTGAATCGCATACGTATATTACAGGGGAGTTTTCTCTTTCAAAACCTGCTTTTAGTCCTTTAATGAATGGAACAATTTCCTCTGCACCGTTTACTTTTAAAGCACCGTCGTCTTCTACAAAATCTTTCAACATATCTACTATAAGTAATGCTCTTTTCATCGTGCACCACCTCCGCAGGAATGATTATAGCACAAAAAGTTTCTTTGAAGGGATTTCTTTTAAAATTTTTTGAATGTCAAGGATATATGGGCCATTTGGATTCATTCGGACGAAAAATCTGTTTTTGTTTAAATACACAACCCTCTCTCCGTCGAGAGCGGCAATTGCAGGTTGGAAAGAAATGGGTATTTTATCGTTTTTGTTAAGAATTTTTATGTTTTCTACTTTTACCGTGTCCACTTTTCCGGGCATAATTGGTGTTTTAATGGAAAATCCATCTTTGCCTATTTTGGAATATCCCCAGAATTCTGAATGTCTTTTAATTGGCGTGTGGTATGCAAAAATTGCGGAAAGTCCTATTACTCCGGGTTCAGCAAAACTTACGAAGAGTTCTTTTATCTTGTTCGGTTCTACAACTGCTTTTGAACCTACGAAATCTCCTCTGATAACTGCAATGTCCACAAGTGCTATGTCTTTTAATGTGTTATTCTCTAAGAGTTCCAGTTTCTTTTGCCTTAACAAGAAATTCTTTTCAATTGTTCCCATTTTTAAGATACCAGCAAGCGCGAGCCCCACGGCTGTTCCTTCACAAAATTTTGGGTAAGCATTATTCGTTCCAGTTGAAATTGGAATGACAGGAGTGGTTGTTAATCCTTTTGCAACGAGTCTATTTGTTCCATCTCCACCAAGTACGATAATGCAGCATACATCGAATTGCTCCATCATTCTTGCAGATTTTACCGTGTCATTTTCGCCTTCAGGTTTAAAAGGCAAAATACTTATACTATCTCCAAATTCCTCCTTTATACGATTACCAAACCCAAATTCTTCTGGCATAAATATAAATTCCATTTTTCCGAAACTCAACGCAGTTCTCACTATTCTTTTTATAATGTTAAGTTTTTCAAAGTTGTTAAATGTGAAAGCGTCAGATACAATTCTTCTTACATCTTTGCCAGATACAGGATTTGCTATCACTCCAACCTTCATTTTGCAAGTTTCCTCACTATTGAGATGAGTTCCTCTTCTGAGAAATATTCAATTACTATTTTGCCGTGCTTTTTTGTGCCAGTTATTTTTACTTTTGTTCCCAATACTTTTGTGAGTGCCTCTTCCGTCTCAAAAATTTCTTTTTCTTTTTTTGTGAGTTTTTCTGTTTCTCTTACTGAAAGTTTATTTTTTACGATTTTGTTGTAAAGTTTTAGCATTTCTTTTTCATTTAAGGAAAGCAAACTTTTTGCATGTCCAAAAGTGATTGTTCCTTTTTCAATGCCTTTTTTGATTTCTTCGGGTAGGTTTAAAATTCTCAGGTAATTTGTAACCATAGGTCTGCTCATATTGAGCATCTTTCCAAGTTTCTCATCTGTAAGTGAAAACTCTTCCTTCATATTCTTTATAGCTTCTGCAATTTCTATTGGATTTAAGTTTTCCCTTCTTATGTTTTCTTCCAGCGTCATTCTAAATGCTTCTAAATCGCTTATGTTTTTAACTACTGCTGGAATTTCCTTTTTGTTTAAAAACTTTACTGCTTCAAGTCTTCTTTCTCCTGCAACGAGTTCAAAGTACTTACCTTTTTTTCTAACAACAATGGGCTGTATCATACCAAGGTTTTTTATCGACTCAGAAAGTTCAAGGATTGATTTTTCATCAAAATGTTTTCTTGGCTGATAGGGAGAGGGAATTATCTTATCTATCGGAATAAGTTTTATTTTATCAGTCATATTATTCTGGAAAGGAGTTTGGAAGTTTTGTAGATATTTCTATTTCCCGCGATTATTAGTTTACTGCGCCCCCTTGTTAAAGCAATTTTCAAAAGTGAATTATCTGCAAAGGAACCACCAATTTTCTTTGTATCGGTAAGCGATAAAATTACAATGTCTTTTTCCATTGATTCATTGGGTAAAGCAACTAAAATATCCTTTCCTGATTTTTCTTTTTCAAGAAGATATTCTATGTATGCTTTTTGTCTCTCATAAGGAACGATTATTTCTATCTGGGAATGTTTAGCACCTGCTTTTGTAAATTCTTTTGCTGCAAGGACTGTGAATTCTGCCTCTGCTTCATTCCATTTATTGTTTAATCCCTGGGTATTACCTTTGATGCTTATGTAAAGAACAAACTTTGATGGATCTATAACTTGTTTAAATCCAATGCTTGCCTTATCTGGGTTTAAAGAAGTCATTTCAACATCAGGTATACTGTCAAGTTTATCTGATAAAATAGGCTGTAAAAAATGCAGTATATGGTTGCCAAATCTGTATTCCTTTGTTAGTTTCACTTTGTTTGATTCTGGAATCCGCTCTTCGAACGGAATGGAATCAGGGGTTGTTATAAATATGATGTTTTCTGATTTTCCCATGAAAGATTCTAACAGAGATTTATTGGTATGTGAATTCAATAAAATTACGGTGTAATTGAATGAAGACGGTTCGTTATATAGTTCGTTATCCTCAAAAGAGTATATTTTAATAGAATCGTTCTGTTCTATGAGTTCGTCAAATTCTGATTTTAATATATGTTCTATCTCTTTTTTTCTGCTTTGTGTAATTATAAGGAATGTTTTTCCATATTTTACAAGTTCAGAAATAGCCTTCTTTAGAACATATTTTTTTCCTGTTCCGTGTTCGCCGCTTAGTGATAAGAACCCGTGCATGTTAATGATTTTATTTACTGCTTCATTTTGGACTTTATCGTTCTTTATGAATTTTTTGGATTCGTAAACATCCATTACAGATTTCTTTTCAGTAGCATAGGGCATTGATGAATTATTTGAATACACAAAATCGAATATTCCTTTTGCAGCCAAGTTTCTTTTAGGGAGGGGAGATATAAGTTCCGGTGTTATGATTTCATTTTCTGAAATTATCTTTAAACTTCTGAAAGAAACTGTTTCTGTTGAAACAACTGTTTTTCTGTCGAGAGGTGGTCTTTCGGTTATAACTCCTTCTTCTTTAGGTTTTATTTCTGCCTCATTGGAAAGTATTTCTAAAGTATATGAGTAAGAACCGTTTAAAACATCTTTTGATTTGAGTTTAAGAGGAGTATTTCCCTGAATTGGATTGTTTCCAGAGGTTAGAGTTTTTAAATATATTTTACGGAATTTCAATTCTCTCTTAACAAGAGGATTTATACTTTTTATGAAGATGTCAAGTCGGTCTCTTTTATTATCAATCTCTTTGCAATATCTGTACACTGGACATTCGGAAGGACACTTTGTTTTAACCTCTTTTTTGAAGACATCTTCTTTAATCGGATAAATAAGGTTTTTAATTATTTCGTTCCGCTTTGTTGCAATATCCTGCGCATCTTTAATTTTCATTGTTTTTTCTTGCATTGTTCCTGAGTTTTCATCTATTACGACATATTTCAATGTTCCAGATGAAAGTGCTAAAATTTTGCCTTTCTTTTCATCGCCAGAAAAGACAACGGGAAATTTCCCAAAGTAAAGGGCATCTTTTACAAGGAAACCGGTTTTCTGGTCATAGATAAATTGTTTGTATGAAAATTTCCCCTTTAATTCTTTTGAAAAGCGCGTTGCTATTCGGGAAAATCTGTTATTTGAATTTACTGTACGTATTCCTTTAAAAAACAAAAGTTCTTTCTTTTTGTTTTTTTTCTTAATGAGAAACAGTGTATAAAAGATTGGAGCTAAACTACAAAAGTTTGAAAATTCCATCTCTTCATAAGTAACAAATATTTCGGGTTCAATAAATGTGAGTGTTTTGTCAGAGGTTTCGTATATTGTGCCTAACAGCCTCTTTTTCTTTTCAACGTTTAAAAAAGAAATAATATTCCCCTTTTTCACGTATAAATCGAATTTTCCGATTACTTTAAATAAGCCGGAAGAATCCTTTAAAGTGAAAATTTTACTTCTATCTTTTGCTTCCTTTATTCCTATAATCTCTCCTTTTATATTCATTTTATCTCCTCTTAAATTTATAGTATATATAATTACAAAATATTTTCAAACTTGACTTTGATATTTTTTTGGGTATAATTTTAGTGAATTTAGGAAATTTTTGTATTTGGAAGGGAGGGAATAAATATGGCGCGTCTATATACAAGGAAGCAATTTTATACAAAGTTGACGCACAGACAAAGGCAATTTTTGGAAAAAATTGTAGAGATTTACACAGAAACGGGAGAACCTGTCGAATATACTGTAGTATCAGAAGCGATGGGCGTAAGTAAATGGACTGCATATGATATCTTACAGGAACTTTACAAAAAAGGATTTTTAAAGGTTGAGTATAAGGTACACCCAGGGCCGGGGCGTTCAAAAATCCATTTTATCCCTAAAACTGCAACTGTTGAAATGACAAAACAGGAAAGTAAAAAGTCAACATTGAATGTTATTTCTGAATGGATTAAAGAACGTTTTGAAAAGTATGAGAAAATGGGAATTTCAAAGGCTATTTCTGTTGTATCGAGAAAGGTAGAAAAGGAGAAAAATCCGCTTGCTATTGTGCTTTATACAACTGTTCTTTTTATAATGTTTGCAAAAGCATTTAAGATTGATATTAAAAAATTTGTGAACCTTGATACCTTGTTTGATTCTAAAATACGTCCTTCAGTTTTACTTTCATTTCTTATGGAACTCATGTTTTCTCTTTCAGATAAAGAGGAAAGCATACTTGAAAAACTCCATTTGAGGAACTATACAATAACAAAGTTTAAAAATCTTCAAAAACTTTTCAGAGAGAATGTAATGCTTATAACTCCTGCTGAACAGAGAAAGGTATTGAGCGTTATTCAGGAAATGATATAATAATACATTAAAGAGAAGAGGAGGTGCAAAGATGAGTTTAGGTGAAAATGCGAAAAAACTTGTGTTGTCCAAAACGATGGATAGCATTGTGAATTATCTGCAGAAGGATCCAGAAAGAAATGTTCATAAAGCAATAGATACACTTGCATCACTTGCCAATAAGTTTTCCTTCTTACCAGTATTTAAGGAGCAGATAAGCGGAATTAAAAAACTTGCTGACAACGATAGACCTGGTATTCATCTGTTAATTAATCTGTTAAGGGATACACGTCCTGATGTTGCACGTAAACTTGCGCAGAATTTTGTTGTGAATGCTGCCTGGATAGGAATTCCGCGGCAAAGAGCATACACAAAGCGGGAAAAGGTGAATGTTCCCTGGTTTATGCTGATTGATCCTACGGAAAAGTGCAATTACAACTGTATAGGCTGCTGGGCAGGCTCCTATGATCAAGCAAAAACGATGTCTTTTGAAACTCTGGATAGAATTTTAACTGAAGCGAAAGAAATGGGAATTTACTTTATTGTTCTTTCTGGTGGTGAGCCAACACTTTACCCTCACTTCTTTGATATTTTAAAGAAGCACAACGATATGGCATTTATGTTCTATACGAATGGTTCTATTATTACTGAAAAATTTGCGGAAAAACTTGCGGATGCAGGAAATGCTGTTCCTTGTATAAGTGTTGAAGGCTTCAAAGAGAAAACAGATTGGAGAAGAGGAAAGGGTGCCTGGGACAGAGTAATGAAGGCAATGGATAATCTTAAAAAGGTTGGTGTTCCTTTTGGATACTCTGTTACCGAAACGAGCCAGAATGTTGACGAGGTCTTAAGTGATGAGTTTGTTGACTTTATGATTGACAAAGGTGCTAAAATTGCCTGGTATTTCCAATACATTCCCATTGGAAGAAATCCTGATGTAAATTTAATGCTTACTCCTCAGCAAAGACTTAACTCTTATCACAGGATACATGAAATAAGAGCCACGAAGCCACTTTTCGCGGCTGACTTCTGGAATGATGGTCCTTACACTGGCGGTTGTCTTGCAGGTGGTAGAAGGTATATCCATATTACTGCGGACGGTGGAATTGAACCGTGTGCATTCATACATCTCTCTCAAGGCAACATTAATGATATGTCTTTGAAAGAGGCATTACAACTTCCGTTCTTTAAGGAGATCCAGAAACTTCAGCCTTACTCTGATAATCTTTTAAGTGTATGCTTACTTGTTGACCATCCAGATTACTTCAGGAAGATTGGTTCTCTTCCCGGTGTGCGGGGCACTGATGGAACGCTTGAAAATATGTATAAAGATGTTGGGAAGCATCTGGATAAACTCTCAAAAGAATGGGCAGAACTTTCAAGGCCAGTGTTTGAGCATGATTTTCCCGATGTAGCGAAGAAAACTAAAGAATACAAAGAAAAGAAAGAAAAGTTACTTAAAAATGCCAACGGCGACATTGAGCAGTTCTACGTGTCGGACGAAATTGATAAATAGTTGATATATGCATAATGAGAAGGGCAGGAAGAGCGGAATAGAAAATATAGAAAAAAGACTTTCACAAACTGTTCTTCTTGTCCTTCTTACATTTGCGGCGATTTTCTTTTTTCTGTTTCGAGAGACTGATCTCAAAAGTTTTATCCATAGATTAAATCCTTTTTATCTCTTTTTACTTTTTGTTCTGCTCTTTCTCGTCTGGCTTTTTGATGCGATGAAATTTTATCTTGTTGTGAGATTATCCGGCGGGAAAGTTTCATTTATAAGAAGTTTTGAAATTGTTCTTGCTTCAATTTTTGGTTCAAACATAACTCCTTTTTATTCTGGTGGAATACCTACGCAAGTGTACTTTCTTTCGAAATTTGCAGAGTCCGTTGGTAAAGCCACTGCGATAAGTGTTTTGTATATGATACTTACGTTAATCGTTTATCTTGTTTTTTCTGTTATCCTTCTTCTTACACCGCATGGCTTTATTACAGGCGTTAGAAAAGATTTTTTTATCACTCTTGCATTTGTTGTATTTGCATTTTCCTTTTTTGCATTTTTCTTTATGCGATTTCCAAAAAAAGCAAAAGGAATTATTCATATTATCTCTAAAAAAATTTCTCCGGATAAATTTGATCCGGGTGGTTTGGAAAAATCAATTGATGATTTTTCCAGAGGACTATCACTTTTTTTTTCGAATGATAAACTTCTTGCACTACTTTCAGTAGTTGTTGCATTTATCGCTCAAACGTTGTTCCTTTTTTTAACGCCACTTTCTTTTAAAGCACTCAATTTACCGTTGTCTTTAAAAGAGATCTTGCTTTCTCAAATAGCGATGCAATTCACAACAAGTATTGGTGCTACACCTGGTGGGATTGGCATAATGGATGCAGCATTTGCCGCATTTTTCAAACCATTTGCCCCTTCCTCCATCGCTCAACTCACACTTTTATATAGGCTTGTTTCATTTTATATTCCAACGCTTATAGGGGGATTGTACTTCTATAAACTGATGCGGGAAAAGAAGAAGACTATTTATAAATAATTTTTCCTGTATAATTTATATATGAAGGTATTTATTTTAGGTGCAGGGCATGTGGGAACTGCTCTAAGTATTGCGTTTAAAAGAATTGGATTTGGGGTTTTTATTGCAAGCAGGACGCTGGAGAGTGCAAAGAGGGCTGCAGCGCTTTCTCATGGAAAGGTTTGCACTTTGAAAGATTTTCGTGATGCAGATGTTATATTTTTAACCGTGCCAGATTCTGAAATTGTAAATGCTGCAAAAGAGGTTGAAGAGTTTGTTTCTAAAAAGCAAGTCGTTGTGCATACGAGTGGCGCTTTATCTTCTGAAATTCTGAGTTTTCTCGATGCACATGTTGCATCGCTTCACCCGTTAAAATCCTTTGCTGATCCAATAGATTCTGCTAACTCTTTAAGCGGTGTGCTTTTTACATTTGAAGGAGACGGTGTGGCGCAGTTAGTTCTAAACCGTATGGTGGAGAGATTGGGCGGAAAGTTTGTGCGAATTCAAAGCAAAGACAAGATTTTATATCATCTTGCTGCTGTGCTTACTGCAAATTACACAGTTTCTCTTTTTAACATTTCTGAAAGCATTTTGTTAGATATAGGATTTAGCAAAGAAGAATCAAAAGATATGCTTTTGAATTTACTTGGTGGAGTTATTGATAATATCAGAACAGGTGGCAGTGTTTTTGCGCTTACTGGACCCATCGAAAGGGGAGACTCATTGACAGTGAAAAAACATCTTGATGCAATCAAAGATCCAATGGTGAAAAACATTTACATTTTTTTAGGTTTTGCTACACTTAATATTGCAAAACAAAAGGGGCTTAGTAAAGAAAAGTTTGATGATATAAGGAAGGTGTTAAATGAGCAAAATAACTGTTCCTAAAATTAAAAGAATGAAAGGCAAAAAACGTATAACAGCCTTAACAGCGTATGATTTCTTGTTTGCAAGGATTCTTGATCGCGCTGGAATTGATATAATCCTTGTTGGTGATTCTATTGCAACAACCGTTCAAGGGTTAAGTTCTACATTGCCAGTGAGCATGGAAGAAATGCTTTACCATGTAAAAATTGTTTCAAGAGGGGTTGAAAATTCTTTACTAATAGGAGATATGCCATTTTTATCGTATCAAGCATCGGAAAGTGAAGCAATAAAAAATGCAGGATTGCTTTTAAAGGCAGGCGCCGAGGCTGTTAAATTGGAGGGTGGAGAAAGGATTGCTCCACTTGTTGAAAAACTTGTTTCTTCCGGGATTCCTGTAATGGGACATATTGGACTTACCCCGCAATCCGTAAATCTATTTGGTGGATATAAAATTCAAGGCAAAACACAGAGCAAAGCAGAGCGAATTATAAAAGATGCCGTTGCGCTACAGGAAGCAGGTGTTTTTAGTATTGTTCTTGAAGGTATGCCAGAAGAAATTGCAAAGGAGATCACTGAAACCGTGCAGGTGCCTACAATAGGAATTGGTGCAGGAAGGTACTGTGATGGCCAAATTCTTGTGATTACTGATATTCTTGGTCTGGATCCAGATTTTATTCCGCGATTCGTGAAGAGATATGCAAACCTGTACGAAGTTGTGGGAGATGCTGTTAAAAAATATATTTCTGATGTGGAAAACGGAGAGTTCCCTGCTGAGGAAAATGTTTTCCACTTAAAAGAGGAGAAAAAGCAATGAAAATTATTAGAACAATAAAAGAGATGAAAGATTTTTCCAGCGCAGTTCATAAAGATGGGAAAAGCATTGGCTTTGTTCCTACGATGGGTTATTTACACGAAGGGCATCTTTCCCTTGTTCGTGCGGCAAAGAGGGATAGCGATGTTGTAGTTGCAAGTATTTTTGTAAATCCCACGCAGTTTGCTCCAAACGAAGATCTTGATAAATATCCAAGAGATGAAAGAGGAGATTGTGAAAAACTTGAAAAGGAAGGTGTAGCCGCTGTTTTTATACCTACTGCTGAAGAGATGTATCCTGAAGGTTTTCAAACTTATGTTGAGGTAACTGAACTTACGAAAAATTTATGCGGTAGATTCAGGCCAACCCATTTCAGGGGAGTTGCTACTGTGGTATTGAAACTTTTTAACATTGTGAGGCCAGACAATGCTTACTTTGGAAAAAAGGATTATCAGCAGTTCAGAGTTCTTGAGAGAATGTCCCGGGATTTAAACCTTGATGTGAAAATTATTCCCTGTCCAATAGTCAGAGAAAAAGATGGACTTGCGATGAGTTCCAGGAACAAGTATTTAACGCCAGAAGAGAGAAAAGAAGCAACCATTATACATAGGGCAATTGAAAATGGAAAGGAAATGATCCTCTCCGGGGAGAGAGATGCATCAAAGGTGATCAATGAAATGGAAAATATGATCCGTTCTGCAAAGACACTTAAGAAAATTGACTATGTCTCTATTGTTGATATGTACACACTCGAAGATGTCTCCTATATTCAAGACAATGTGCTGATAGCAGTTGCGGCTTATTTTGGAATTGCCCGGCTCATTGACAATACGGAGGTGATTATAAATGCAAAGAATAATGCTTAAGTCGAAAATTCACCGGGCAAAAATCACAAGAGGAAATTTGAATTACATGGGAAGTATTACAATTGACAGAGACCTTGCAGAAGCGGCAAATCTTATGGAATTCGAAAGAGTAGATGTTTACAATATTTCAAACGGTGAAAGATTTTCCACATATGTGCTTTATGGTGAAAGAGGGAGTGGTTGTATTGAACTTAACGGAGCTGCAGCACGCAAAGGGGAAGTTGGAGATCTGATAATAATAGCCTCATATTCCATATATTCCGATGAAGAGTTAAGGGACTTCAAACCTTCTATTGTTTTTGTTGACGAAAACAATAGAATTGTTAAGAATAGATAGTTTGAGAAAATGGCTAAATTATCTTATTCTTAATAGCAAGTTCTCAATTTGTGCAAAGTCTCCTGAAAAACTGAAAGAGTACTTCCTGTCCTTTGTTTTAATAACGAGAGAGTGTGGATACTGTGTTCTCGTTCCATCTTCGTCCTCACTGATCATTCCTCTTTTTAGTCTGCTATCAATTACATCACTTGAATAAATTGAGAAGTTTTCTGGATTTTCATTTTCTATCTCTTCTGGTTTCATTTCAAGATACCTGTTTGCAAAAACAAATCCTGTGATTGCACCAGCCAAAAATTGTTTAAGTTTTCCTCTACCCTCTCTTTTTGCCTCCTCTCTCCTTTTTTGCGCTTCCTCCTTTAAAAGTTCTTTTGTTATTCGTGCAGCGATAAGTCTTTTTTCTGTGATAACCAATGTATATCTCTTGCTTCGCAAAAAGCCTGTTTTTAATGAAGCATTTGGAATTACTCCCAATATCTTCTCCTCCATATCAATCTCCTTTCTTTTTTTCAAGAATTTTATTCTGGTAGCGTATGCAAAAAGTTTGCGGAAAAATGGGATAAGAGATAGACTATTTGACAGTATTTGTAATTTACATACAATAATAATTGGTTTGGAAAGGAGTGTATGATTTGTGAAATTGGCGGTAGTGGTAGTTACATATAACAGATTGGATTTTTTAAAAAAGAACCTTGAATCACTCTGTGGGCAGACAAGAAAACCTGCTGAAATTATTGTTGTGGATAATGCCAGTACAGACGGAACAAGAGATTTTCTTTCCCGTTTTTCAGCAGAGTGTAGCATTCTTAGAGTGATAAGGCTCACAGAAAATGTAGGTGGATCAGGTGGCTTTGCAGCAGGATTAAAAGACGCTATAAGCAGAGGTGCAGATTGGGTATGGATGATGGACGACGATGCTGTGCCATTTCCAGATGCGCTCTATGAGATAGAAAAGGTAATGCGTACCGTTCCATTAAAAACAGGTGTTTTGCTGAGCAGAATTACTGATAGAGAAGAATTCTCTAAATCAGATATCATTATCCCTGCTGTAAAAGGCACATTTGTTGGATTTGCCGTTCGAAGGGAGGTTGTGCAAAAAGTTGGGTATCCAGATTCATCGTTCTTTATTTATGCAGACGATTATGATTATTCTGTGAGAATAAGAAAGGCAGGGTTTGATATCCTTAAAGTGAATGCCAGTGTTATTTTTCATAAAGATTGGGCAAAGCAGAGGAAACTTTTCAAGTTTCCTTTTGTAAAACCTAAAATTCCTTCGTGGAAAACATACTATATTGTGAGAAACACATTGAATGCTGCAAGACACATCAAAGTTTTCTATATGGCTGTTAAAGTTTACTTCTTTTTTGATCGGTTTGTCTGGACGTATGTAAACCCGGAAACAAAGGAGTATGTGTTTAAAGGTTTTAAAGACGGAATAAACGGAGTTAGAGGCAAAACAGTGCTTCCTACAAATTCTTAATGAAACGTATTGAACATAATCAAAATTTAATCTTACTGCGAAATTCTGTTATTGCTGTGCTTTTAAGTGTTTCCACATTATTTCTACTTGCAGTTTTTGTAAAAGGCGTAAAGATTTCTGAGAGAATAAAGCATTTTTCAATTTTTGAAGCATTAACATATTTTTCTATATTTTTTATAGTTTTCCTCATAGATTCTTTTAGAACCGTTTTTCTTTCATCTTTTTTGGGTGAAAGGTTCAGGTTTTCAAAGGCTCTGGAGAACTCTGTATTAGGATACTTTTTTTCATACGTTACTCCATTTTCTGCTGGTGGGCAACCCTTCCAGATTTACCATCTTTCTAATTCTGGAATGAAAACTGAAAACGCCTCTGCAATTATTTTAACTCGTTGGAGCAATATGCTTATATTTCTTTCGTTTTCTTCTACTTTTCTTGCTTTTAAGTATTTAAGGTATATTAAAACTGGAATTGGATTTATGGATAAAGTTGTGTGGTTTATCATTGTAGGGAGTATTGTTGTTTCAGGTGTTATCGTTTCTTCTCTTCTGTTTCCTTTTGTGGGTAATTTTGTTGTAAATAGTTTAAAGCGTTTTTTATCGTCTTCTCTTTACAGGGCTGTGTTTCGAAAAGATCTTTCTGAAAGTGTTGATAAATTTTCTGAATGGCTCAAGAAATTTTACAGTTCTATAAGGAAAATCTGGATTGAACATCCACAAATCGCAATTTTTGATATGAGTTTGGGAGTGCTTGACCTTGCCGTGATTTTTTATGTGCTTTATAGAGCAATAGAGAATTCTTCTTTAATTGCTGGAACCCGCTTTCGTTTATCTTTTTTTGGTTTAAGTGCTGTGTTTATATTACTTTCCTATATTGTTTATTATGTGCCTACACCTGGTGCATCTGGTGGTGTGGAAGGTGGATTTTTTGCAGTGCTTTCTCAGTATGGAAGTAAATCCTCGGTGATGAGAGGGATACTTCTATGGAGAATCTCCACGTATTACTTCACTATTCTTCTTGGGCTTGTTGTTCTTTATTTTGCATATAGAAGGGGAGATGTTTTTAGGTGAATGTGAACTCATTTCATTTCGTTGTGGTAGGTGCTGGATTTTCAGGTAGTGTGATAGCAGAACGTATTGCAAATGTGCTAAAGAAAAATGTTCTTTTACTGGATAGAAGACCACATATTGGTGGAAATGCCTATGATTTTAACGATGAAGGAATTGTAGTTCAAAAATATGGCCCGCACATTTTTCATACCAGAAGCGAGGCTGTTTGGAACTATATTTCTGGATTTACCCGGTGGATTCCGTACAAACACCGCGTGCTTGCGTTTGTGAAGGGAAAATTTATTCCACTCCCGTTTAATTTTAGATCCATCGATATGCTGTTTTCATATGAAGAAGCGAGGATGTATAAAAATGTGTTGCTCAAAGAGTTCGATGCTGGAAGTCGAGTTTCTGTTTTTGATCTTACAGATTCTAACAATACGGAAATTCACAAATTGGGAGAGTTTATCTACAGGAATATTTTTCTTAATTATACAGTTAAACAGTGGGGTCTTGAGCCTGATAAAATTGACAAATCTGTTTTAAAAAGGGTGCCGGTTGCCATTTCTTATGAGGATACTTACTTTGCCGATAAGCATCAAGGCATTCCTGAATTTGGTTATTCAAATGTTTTTAGAGCAATGTTAAAAAATAAACGTATAAAAATTGTGCTGAAAACCGATTTTTCTGATCTTTTCCATCTGGATTTTAGAAATCATAAAATTTTATTAAAAGATGGAAAAGAGTTTACTGGCACGATTTTTTATACTGGATGTCCAGATGAACTTCTGAGTTTTAAGTTTGGAAAACTTCCTTATAGGTCTCTCAATTTTGTATTTGAGAAGTATAAGACGGAATTTTACCAGAATGCTGCGGTTGTAAATTATCCCAATGATTTTGAATTTACAAGGATTACAGAGTTTAAACATTTCTACAAAATTTCGAAAAATGAAACAATAATAGCAAAAGAATTTCCTAAAAATGCAGGAGCAAACGATATTCCTTATTATCCCATTCTAAATAAGGAAAGTTCATTGCTATACAGAAAATATGAATTTGAAGCGAACAAATTTAAAAACATCGTTCTTATAGGAAGACTTGCCAATTTTAAGTACGTAAATATGGACGAAGCTGTGCTTAATGCATTAGGTGTGTTTAAAAAAAACGTGTTGAAAACCTGAATTACGCTCTTTCACTTCTCCAATCTGCAAGTTTCACTGAGCCTTTTCCAAACAGTGTTTCAACCTTGCTGAGAAGTTCGCCCGAAGGTCTTACGTAATATCTGGAGGAAGTGTTTATCTTGATCTCTTTTCCATCAAGGAGAAGGTGTATAAATACCGGAGCACGGCCCTTGAAATTTTTAATTTCATCTTTCAGTTTTCTGAATTTTTCAAGGATATTTTCCTCACATTTTGCATAAACATGGAGTGAAAGGTATTCTTCTTGTGCCTTTATATCCTTTTCTGTTATGAATTCATCAACTTTATCAGCAATTATTGTGAACCCATTACCTTCTTTTTTAACTCTTCCTTCTACAATAATTACTCCATCAGAATCTGCGTATTTGGAGAACATCTCGTATGCTTTTGGAAAAACAACAACCGTTGCTTTTGCATCGTTATCTTCTATTTCAAACTTATACATTGATTTTCCGCTTCTTGTTTTTGATCGTTTGAATTTTCCTTTTATACCCGCTATTTTCACAATTTTTCCAT
>Ga0256914_1001591_pt1 | contig 20110 bp, 20 predicted proteins | sample HulkmetaG_FD_191571 | JGI IMG/M metagenome (GOLD analysis project Ga0256914, IMG submission 191571) | Hydrothermal chimney microbial communities from Main Endeavour vent field at the Juan de Fuca Ridge, Pacific Ocean - Hulk | ecosystem: Environmental > Aquatic > Marine > Hydrothermal vents ... | reverse complement strand
CGCGATTCAGCGGCACGTTGAAGGCGCTGGATACAGTGTGGTTAAGCAATTTGTGGGCCATGGTGTTGGCAAGTCGCTCCATGAGCCGCCAGAAATACCTAATTTTGGCCGAAGGGGGCGTGGGCCAGTGTTGAAGCCAGGTATGGTGCTGGCCATAGAGCCAATGGTTAATATGGGTTCTGGTGAAGTGAAAATCTTGGATGATGGATGGACTGCAGTGACCGCGGACGGTTCGTTGTCAGCCCATTTTGAACATTCGGTAGCGATAACCAAAAAAGGACCTGTGGTTTTGAGTGTTCCAGATTAACGGATTAGGTAACTTAGCAGAAAAGGCAACTAAAATGGCAAAGGCAGATGCAATACAGGTGGAAGGCAAGGTGATTGAGACATTGCCCAATGCCATGTTTCGGGTCGAATTGGACAACGGTCACAAAGTTTTGGCCCATATTTCTGGCAAGATGCGTATGCATTACATAAGAATATTGCCAGGTGATAGGGTGACTGTGGAGTTGTCCCCTTATGACCTTACACGAGGCAGAGTTGTATACAGAGCAAAGTAGTTTTTGCTGATCATAAGCGACAAGGAGTGCTTGGAATGAAAGTCAGGGCATCAGTTAAAAGAAGATGTAAAGACTGCAAGGTTATCCGGCGAAAAGGTATCGTGCGGGTGATCTGCAAAAATAAAAGACATAAGCAGCGTCAAGGGTAACAGGGGGAACAATGGCACGAATAGCTGGTGTTGATCTACCAAAAAATAAACGCCTGGAAGTAGCGCTTACATATATTTATGGCATAGGCCGAACATCTGCTCAAAAGATCTTGGATAAAGCGGGTATAGACTGGAATAAGAAGACTGACGAGCTGACTGATAGCGATATAACTGCAATCCGGAAGATCATTGACAGTGAATACAAAGTTGAAGGCGATTTGAGACGCGAAGTCTCAATGAATATCAAACGTCTAATGGACCTTGGCTGCTACAGGGGGTTGCGTCATCGCAGGGGTTTGCCTGTACGCGGCCAGCGCACCTCAACGAATGCGCGTACGCGGAAGGGTCCTAGAAGAGCTGCCATCAAGAAAAAGAAGAAGACATAATAAGGGAGGAGTATATTAATGGCCCGGCCAAGACGGGGAAAACGCAAAGAAAAAAAGAATATTCCTGAAGGTATTGCTCATATTCAGGCCACCTTCAATAACACCATAGTTAATATTACGGATAAGCAGGGCAACACCATTGCTTGGGCCAGTGCCGGTACGCAGGGATTCAAAGGATCTCGTAAAGGCACGCCCTTTGCTGCTCAACTGGCAGCTGAAAACGCAGCAAAACAGGCTGCAGAACATGGCGTAAGAAGTGTGGAAGTACGCATAAATGGTCCCGGTTCAGGCAGAGAGGCTGCCTTGAGGGCGTTACAATTAGCAGGTTTCCAAATAACGGTCATTAAGGATGTTACCCCGATACCTCACAATGGATGTCGTCCTCCAAAGAGAAGGCGCGTCTAATTACTCATTAGGATAACGGAGGAAAGGTTTTGGCACGATATACAGGACCACGCTGTCGTCTTTGCAGAAGGGAAGGAACTAAACTGTTTTTGAAAGGCGACAGATGCTACTCAGATAAATGTGCATTTGAAAGAAGAAGTTATGCGCCTGGTCAGCATGGACAGGCTCGGATCAAAGTATCGGACTACGGTATCCGGCTTAGAGAAAAACAACGGGTACGCCGTATGTACGGCATTCAAGAGAAACAGTTTCGCCGCTATTTTGACTGGGCTGATCGTCAAAAAGGAGTAACGGGTACAAATCTCCTGGTGTTGCTTGAGCGTCGTTTAGATAACGTTGTTTATAGGCTTGGTTTTGCTGATTCGAGGGCGCAGGCCCGTCAGCTCGTCATCCATCGCCATTTTTTGGTTAATGGCAAAATGGTCAACATACCTTCCTATCTGGTCAAGGTTGGAGATGTGATTGAAGTGGCTGAAAAAAGCAAAGAGATTTTGCCTATCAAGACCGCTCAAGAAGCCTTGGCCCGCAGGGGGGTACCTGAGTGGCTGGAACTGGACGCGGAGAAACTAAAGGGGACAGTGAAATCTTTCCCTGAAAGAAGCCACATAACCATGCCAATCCAGGAACAGTTAATAGTAGAGTTTTACTCAAAATAGGATCGGCAAGGCAGATCAAGAGAAAAGGATATGGCCAATAAAAAAGATTCAACAACCACTGAAACAGCTGTGGATCAAACACTTTTCTACCACAACTGGAGGGATTTGATTCAGCCCAAGAAATTGAAGGTTGATTCTGATTCCCACACCGAGTCTTATGGGAAATTCTCGTGCGAGCCTTTAGAGCGAGGGTTTGGCACCACTTTGGGCAATGCCTTGAGGCGGGTGCTTTTGTCCTCATTGCAAGGGGCTGCAATTGTCTCTGTAAAAATAGACGGTGTGCTACATGAGTTGTCAAGCGTAACAGGAGTGCTGGAAGATGTTACCGACATCATATTGAACCTGAAAGGTGTAAAGCTGAAATTGTTTAAAGATGAAGCTAAGCCCTTGATTATAGAGAAAAAAGGTAAGGGCGAGGTTACAGCTGGTGACATTGTTGCTCCTGAGGGCGGGGTAGAAGTTCTGAACCCTGACCATCATATTTGTACTGTGACAGGCGATGAGGGCATCAGGATGGAAATGGTTTGTAAATGGGGCAAAGGCTATGTTCCTGCAGAAAGGAATAAGGATCCTGAACAGCCCATTGGTACCATTGCTATTGATGCGCTTTTTTCTCCGATAGAGAAAGTCAATTTCGTGGTGAGTCAGGCCAGGGTTGGCCAGGTGGCTGACTATGATAAATTGGTCTTGGAAGTTTGGACAGATGGTAGTGTCAAACCAGAGGATGCCATTGCGTATGCCGCCAAGATACTTAAAGAACAGCTCACCATTTTTATTAATTTCGATGAAAAGGAAGAACCTGACGAAGAAAAGCAGGAATTTGATTTTGAAGGTCTCAACAAATATCTCAATAGGAAAATAGACGAATTGGAGTTTTCTGTTCGTTCTGCAAATTGTTTGAAGAATGCCAATATTCATTATATTGGAGAATTGGTGCAGAAAACAGAGCAGGAGATGTTGAAAACCAAGAATTTTGGTAGAAAATCCCTGAAGGAAATCAAGGAAATTTTGGGAGAAATGGGGCTTGAGCTTGGTATGAAGCTTGAGGGATGGACGCCCCCCAAAGAAGAATCAGAAGAAGAAACAAAAGAGGTTAAAAAATCATGAGGCATCGCAGACGTACACGCAGGCTTGGACGCACTACGCCACATCGCCAGGCAATGATGAGAAATATGGTAGCCTCCCTCTTTCAGCACGGGCGAATAATTACCACAGACACCAGGGCTAAGGAGCTTCGGCGTTTGGCAGACAAGATGGTAACATTGGCAAAAGATGGTAGCCTTCATGCCCGTCGACAGGCCCTTTCGGTTATTCGAGACAGAGACATTGTGGCAAAGCTGTTTGAGGAATTGAAACAGAATTTTATATCCAGAAATGGCGGCTACACAAGGATAATAAAGATAGGCCCCCGACGTGGGGATTCGGCCTTGATGTCTTATGTAGAGCTGGTTACTGAAAGCCTGGAACGTCCAAAGAAGAAAAAGAAGGGAAAGGCCGCGGAAATTGCCGCTGCAGCAGGAGTGATACCCCAGGCCAAAGCTGGCGGTGAAGAAGAACCGTCTGAAAGCAAGGAAGAGGCCATAAGTGAAACCAGCCAGGCTGAGTCTGAAACTCAAACAGAGGTAACTGAAGATGAATCACTAGAAGCAGCCAGCGAACCCGTTGAAACCGAGGCTGCTGTACAACAACCCGAACAAGAAGAAGCTCCGAAAGAAGATGACAAACCCCAAGAATCTATGGAAAAAACATCAGAAGGGGAGGAAACAACCGATAATTGAGTCAGCTAGATCGTATAACCCTTTTAACCTGTTTTGACACTTTTGAACCTCTAATTTATTTTTAACAAAAATCAAAAATACTTGGCTATGGCAGCCCTCATGAAGCGTTCAACGCTTTTTGAGGGCTTTTTTTATGGTAAAAGTGGAGGTTCTGGGTAGGGTCGTCGCTAATACCCTGGGGTCAGCCCCAGGGTTTTTTTATGCTAAAAAGGCACAATCACGCCTTTCTCTTTTTTAGTCCTGGATTCTTTTAAACTTGCCACCGAGACGTTGTAAAAATCTATTACTTCACGCCTGCTGATCATGCCTAAAAAGTACGTGGGGTCATCATCCTTAACCACAGGCATTCTATCAATGTTTCTTATGGTGAATTTTTTCAGCAACGTATTTAAATCCTCAGATGGGCTAGTGGTGATAATGTCAGAGCGAGCCACATCTTTCATGATGACAATGTCGCCTAGTTCTGAAACACTGAAGAGGAAAGAGCGGATATCGTTTATGGAAAATATGCCTGTTAGCTTCTTATTTCTGTTTACAACTGGAAAATAGTGTTGCTCAGTTTGGCTAAAGAATTTGCAGAATTGTTCAAACGTCATGTCTTCAGGAATTACTGCGATACTGCTGGACGGATTAAAAATATCTCCAACCTTTATATCTTCGAGAACATCGCTGAAGAAGTCACCTCTGTGAGCCGGAGACTCCAATTTATTTAGCACTTGCTCTCGGTATAGGCTCCACTTTCGGCATAGAAAATAGCTCAAGCTACATACTAGCATGCTGGGCAGGAGCAAATGGTAAGAGCTTGTGATTTCACTTACTACGATTACAGCTGTTATCGGGATATTAGTGCCGCCAGATAAGAATCCAGCCATACCAACGATTATGAAAGGAGCAGCGCTTGGGACTATGGCGGGAGTGAGATTATGGAACGCCATCCCTACTGCCCCTCCAATGCAGCCGCCTATAACGACTGAAGGACCGAAGAGTCCACCGCTTCCACCGGAGCCAATGGAGAAGCACGTTGCTACTATCTTGGCCACTGCTACTGTAAGCAAGAGAAGCCCTGGTACTTTGTTATAGAGACCTTGCTGAACAAAGCCATAGCTGAAATCTAGCACCTGCGGCAAAAAGAGACCTATAGATCCTGTGGCCAGGCCACCTATTGCTGGCTTGAGCCACTGAGGTAGCTTGAGCTTTTGAAAGTAATCGTGAAAGCCCCAAAACATTTTTACAAAAACAAAGACGCCTGCTGAAAGTGCTATGGCCAGGCAAGCATAAGGCCCTAGAGCCAGTACGTTGTCAAACCGGAAATCCTTTGCTTCGAACAGGGAACCCCAACCGAATATGGTACAGAAAAGCGTATATGCAATGGCCGAAGCAATCGCAGTAGGAATGACAACGTCTGCTTCAAATTCCGGATCTCGGTAAAGGATCTCAGCAGCGAATAGCGCTCCAGACAGCGGTGCTCGGAAAATACTTCCTATGCCAGCGCCCATGCCCGCCGCCATCAATATTCGTATTTCTCTAGGAGAAACTTGTAGTTTTTGGGCAAGTGTGGAACCCAGTCCAGCCCCAATTTGACAAATAGGACCTTCGCTGCCTCCTGAGCCACCTGATCCCAGGGTAAGGGCGGAGGCAATGGTCTTTACTATGGGAACCCGGACGTTTATACGGCCATCATCGTGATGGTAAGCTCTTATGGCTGCATCAGTACCATGTCCTTCGGCTTCGGGGCAAAATTTCCATACCAAGATACCACTCAGCAGGCCGCCTAGGGCGGGCATAAGCCACAACATCAATCGGGAAAGCTCCCGGTGGGTATGGCCAAAAAGCGGTGGATCTCCTGCCGGATGGGGAGGCCTGTATCCAGCTAGGTAATCCAGAAAAAAATAGTGGCCAAGCTGCATGAGCAGATGAAAGACTACTGCTCCCAATCCAGCCACAATTCCCACTATTATACAGTAGAGCAACCACTTGCCCGTCCTCTTTGCCGGATCATCACCAGTACCAGGCATGACCAGATCTTTTATGAAGGCCAACAACTTGTTACTTGCCATGTCCATATCATGTACCAGGAAACCCGAACCTGCGAAAGAGTTGTTAAAAAAAGTACTAAGTTCTGTTGAAGTGCGTGGGGCACACGAAAAAGCCAAGTCAAGTGAATGTTTTTCCATTTGGCCGAATGATGAATCAATTGATGGGGTGAAATCGTTGACATTTTTTTTAAAGGTTAATAAGTTTGTCGTCTATTCATTTTATCCATTGGGGTGAGAAAGATGGCCAAAATGGCAGGAAAAGACATGATTGTAGAGGCCTTGAAACGGGAAGGCGTGGAAGTGATTTTCGGCTTTCCTGGCGGGGCAATAATTGATATCAACGATGCCTTGGAAAAAGACGGTACCATAAAGTATGTATTGGTGCGCCATGAACAGGGTGCTACCCATGCAGCCGATGGATATGCACGGGCAACCGGAAAGGTGGGAGTGTGCTTGGTAACTTCCGGCCCAGGAGCAACCAATACGGTAACTGGTATTGCCACGGCATACATGGACTCCATACCTATGGTGGTATTGACTGGCCAGGTACCTACAGCGCTTATTGGAAACGATGCCTTTCAAGAGGTAGACATCGTAGGCATAACCAGGCCTTGTACCAAACACAACTATTTAGTGAAAGACGTAAAGGATCTACCAAGGATTTTAAAAGAGGCTTTTTATCTTGCCCGTACAGGCAGGCCAGGGCCAGTGTTGATAGATTTGCCAAAAGACGTTCAGAATCAGAAGGCGGAGTTTAATTATCCTGAGAAAATAAAGCTCCGTTCCTATAATCCTGTTCTGGAGCCGCACAACAAGCAAATAAGGAGAGCATACAGGCTGATAGAAAAAGCCAAAAGGCCAATTATCTATGCAGGTGGCGGCGTTATAATTTCAGGTGCCCACAAAGAACTCAAGACTTTGGCGGAAACGATTCATGCCCCAGTAACAATGACTCTGATGGGATTGGGCGGTTTCCCCGGCACACATGAATACAGTTTGGGCATGCTGGGCATGCATGGAAGCTATTGTGCCAACATGGCCATGGCCAATACTGATTTGATAATTGCCGTTGGAGCCCGTTTTGATGATCGTGTCACAGGCAAAATAGAGGCTTTTGCTCCCCTAGCAAAGATCATTCACATTGATATCGATCCCACGTCCATACAAAAAAATGTGAAAGTTGACGTACCTATTGTGGGTGATTCAAAGCTGGCGCTGAAGAAGTTGAACAAGATCATCCACGAAGAAGGCAGGCCGGACGAAGCCTGGAAGGATCTGCATGCAGCTTGGTGGGATCAGATTAGAGCGTGGGAGAAACGTCATCCTCTCACGTACAAGTTGGAAAAAAATGTGATCAAGCCGCAGTATGTGATTGAAAAGCTCTATGAGATGACCAAGGATAAAGATCCTGTGATCACCACCGAAGTAGGCCAGAACCAGATGTGGGCAGCGCAGTTCTTCAAGTTTGACAAACCGCGCACCTTATTGACGTCAGGCGGCCTTGGTACCATGGGTTACGGATTTCCTGCGGCCATTGGTGCTCAGATGGCATTTCCAGACAGGCTCGTCATAGACATTGCTGGCGACGGAAGCATACAGATGAATATACAAGAAATGGCCACAGCAATGGAGCAGCGCCTTCCGGTAAAGATAGTAATATTGAATAACGAGTTCCTAGGAATGGTTCGCCAATGGCAGGAACTCTTCTATGATAAGCGCTACGCAGCAACCAAATTTCATGTGACCCCAGACTTTGTGAAAATTGCCGAGGCCTATGGAGCCAACGGCTTCAGGGCTACTAAGCCCGAAGAGGTTGAATCTGTATTGGAAGAAGGCCTGAATGCGGAAGGTCTGACCATCATGGAATTTGCTATTGCCAAAGAAGAGGGTGTGTTCCCCATGGTGCCTGCGGGTAAGGCCACCACTGAGATGCTGCTGGTGTGATCAAGAAAAGGAGCTGTATGCCATGAAACATACATTGTCTGTTTTAGTTGAGAATTGCCCTGGGGCACTTTCGAGGATAACAGGGCTTTTTAGCGGAAGAGGGTTCAATATAGAGAGTTTGAGCGTAGCCCCTACATTGGACCCGACGCTATCACATCTCACTCTGGTAACCAGGGGAGATGAATTTATAATCGAGCAGATCATCAAGCAATTGAACCGTTTGGTTGATGTTTACAAAGTAGTGGATGTTAGCGAAGGCGAGTTTGTGGAAAGGGAAATGGCCCTTATAAAAGTTAGGGCTGAAGATGAAACCAGGGCTGAGATTTTGCGTATGTGCGATATTTTCCGCTGCAAGGTAGTTGATGTAAGCCCAAAGACTTACACCATTGAAGTTACAGGGCCGGAATCGAAGATGAAGGCAGTTACTGAATTGCTGAAGCCCTTGGGAATCAAAGAAATCGCTAGGACAGGTACTATTGCCATGTCCCGTGAAAAGAAAAGCGTCTAACGCAGGGGAGCAGATATGAAAATATACTATGAAAAGGATGCATCATTAGAACCTTTGAAGGATAAGACCATTGCAATTCTAGGCTACGGCAGCCAGGGGCATGCCCATGCCCTCAATCTGCGAGACAGCGGATTGAATGTGGTGGTGGGGCAACGTAAAGGTTCTGCCAACTATGACCTAGCGGTAAAGCATGGATTTGAACCTGTTGATGCAGCAGAGGCCAGTGCCAAGGCAGATGTGATAATGGTGCTTGTGCCAGATCATGTGCAAGGCGATCTATATGAAACAGCCATCGCTCCTAATCTCAGTGCTGGCAAGATGCTGATGTTTTCACATGGTTTCAATATACATTTTGGCCAAATTGTCCCGCCAGCTGATGTCGATGTGACCATGGTTGCTCCAAAAGGCCCTGGACATCTGGTGCGCAGGGAATACGAAACGGGGGCAGGAGTGCCTGCGCTTGTAGCCATCCATCAGGATGCTACAGGTGAGGCCCTTTCCAAGGCATTGGCATACGCTAATGGCATTGGGGCAGCCAGGGCAGGAATTCTGGAGACCACATTTCAGGAAGAGACGGAAACCGATCTATTTGGCGAACAGTGCGTTCTTTGTGGTGGCGTGAGCGCGCTCATAAAAGCTGGATTTGAAACCCTGGTAGAAGCGGGTTATCAGCCAGAAATAGCCTTTTTTGAATGTTGTCATGAACTGAAGTTGATAGTCGATTTAATATATGAGGGTGGGCTTTCGAATATGCGTTACTCAATAAGCGATACGGCGGAATATGGGGACCTGACCAGGGGTAAACGCATCATCACGGAAGAGACGCGCAAGGAAATGAAAAGGATCTTGGACGAAATCCAAAGTGGTAGCTTTGCAAAAGAGTGGATGCTTGAGAACAAGGTGAAAGGGCCTGTATTAAATGCCCTCAGGCGGCGGGAAAAAGAACATCCAATCGAGGAGGTAGGAGCCCGTTTGAGGGGCATGATGAGTTGGCTCAAAAAGAAATAGTTTATGCACCCTGAAAGGGTTCCTGTGGCAAAGGAGGGGTTGCCGTTTATTTTCTTTGCTGCCGGAGCATCTGTAATATTTGCCCTGCTTGAATGGGAGATAGCTGCCGTGGCTGCCTTAGCAGTCACGGCTTTTGTGCTTTATTTTTTCAGGGACCCTGAACGGGTTGTTCCAGATGGTCAAGGCCTTCTCGTATCTCCTGCAGATGGAAAAGTAATTGAGATAGAACAAGCCAGTGAAGGTGCTATTTCTAGGCAGGCTGTGACAAGAGTGAGTATATTCATGAATGTGTTCAATGTGCATGTAAACCGTTTTCCGGTAACGGGAACCGTTAAAAGAATTGAGTATCAGCCAGGCTCTTTTTTGCCAGCTGATCAAAAAAAAGCATTGATACGCAACGAACAGAACAAGTTGCTGATTGCAGATGAAGCAGGCAATGAGATAACCGTGGTTCAGGTTGCTGGATTGATAGCCAGGCGTATTGTCTGCTGGGCAGAAACCGGAGACGAACTGAAAAAGGGCCAACGCTTTGGGCTCATAAGATTTGGCTCAAGACTGGATATTTATTTGCCACCACAATATTCTGTATGCGTAAGGCAAGGCCGTAAGGTTTGGGCCGGGCAGACAATCATAGCACAATTAAAAAAGTAGAGAATGGAGCAGGTTTACAGAGCCTAAGAGATTAGAGGTCACAAAATGGATGGGTACAGTGGAAAAGATGGTACGGCATCGACCAGGCGTGGATTTTATCTTCTTCCAAACCTGCTTACTTCTGCAGCGTTGTTCAGCGGTTTTTATGCCATAATTGCAGCCTTTCAGGGCAACTATCAAAGGGCAGCCGTTGGCATACTGATAGCTGGTGTATTTGACGGGCTTGACGGCAGGGTAGCAAGGCTTACCAAGACCACCAGCCGTTTCGGCATCGAATACGATTCTTTGTCAGACTTGATCGCATTTGGTGTGGCACCAGGCCTGCTAGCCTATTCTTGGGGATTGCAGGGCTATGGAAGGCTTGGTTGGGTTGCCGCATTTCTGTATGTGGGTACAACTGCATTGAGGCTTGCGCGTTTTAATTCCTTGAGCGCTTCATCCAGCGATAAGGCCTATTTTTTGGGACTTCCGTGCCCTTCTGCTGCGGCCATGGTGGCGTCTTCGGTACTTATCTGCCACCATTTCGGATTGTACGGTCCGGTGCAAAATGTGTTTGTGCTTGGTATGATTTATATTTTATCATTTTTGATGGTAAGTACAGTACGTTATTTCAGCTTTAAGGAGTTTCCTTGGTTTCAACGCCATCCCTTTTCCAGCATGGTGGGCGTTATCTTGGCCATTGCAATAATTGCCATGGAGCCTAAGGTCACTCTATTTTTGATGGTTTTGGCATATGTCATATCTGGCCCTGCGGTGGTAACCATAAAGTTTTTTAGAAATCCCATTGCCAGAATCAGGCAGCGGAAGGGATCGAGAAATTTCAGGAGCAGCAGCCATGGCAAATAACAGGGTCATAATTTTTGATACCACGCTGAGGGACGGCGAACAGTCCCCAGGGGTTTCTCTCAATATGGAAGAAAAACTCCAGATAGGTCGTCAGTTGGAAAAACTTGGTGTGGACGTGTTGGAAGCCGGCTTTCCTGTGGCCTCGCAAGGAGATTTTGAAGGCGTTAAGCGTCTTGCTGACGAGTTGCGCGGCCTTCAGGTGTGTGCACTTGCCAGGGCGAGCAAGAAAGATATTGATATTGCCTGGAATGCAATAAAAGGCGGTGAAAATCCGCGTATTCACACCTTTATCGCTACCTCGGACATCCATTTAAAATACAAGCTCAGGAAAAACCGGGAAGAGGTGCTGGAGATAGCAAAGGATGCTGTTGCCTATGCAGCCAGCTTGACACCCAACGTGGAATTTTCAGCTGAAGATGCAAGCAGAAGTGACCTTGATTATCTGTGCAAGGTATTTGAGGCAGTCATTGATGCAGGCGCCACTACCGTCAACTTCCCTGACACAGTGGGATATGCAATACCATGGGACTTTGGGGAGATGATCCATTATGTCATGGAAAACACGCCAAATATTCACAAGGCAGTTTTGAGCGTTCATTGCCACAATGATTTGGGTCTGGCAACAGCAAATGTGCTTTCCGCCATAAACAAAGGCGCAAGGCAGGTTGAATGTACGATAAATGGTATTGGTGAACGTGCTGGCAATACTGCCATGGAGGAGATTGTGATGGCATTGAAAACAAGGCATGATCTCCTACCCTATGAAACTGGCATAGATACGCGCCAGATTATTGCAACAAGTAGAATGGTATCCATGCTTACAGGGATGGCTGTACAGCCAAACAAGGCCATTGTTGGAGCCAACGCCTTTGCACATGAATCTGGAATCCATCAGGATGGTGTGCTCAAGGAGCGTACCACCTATGAAATAATGAACCCCAAGGATATTGGTCTTGAACAGGGAAGGCTTGTTCTTGGAAAACATTCTGGCAGACATGCCTTGAGGGCAAAGCTGGAAGAATTGGGTTACCGACTGAGTGAAAAAGAACTGGATAAGGTCTTTAGCCGTTTCAAGGCATTGGCGGACAAGAAAAAAGAAGTGTATCCTGAGGACTTAGTAGCCATTGTCGCTGAAGAATTGCTGCGTATCCCAGACAGGTTTAAATTGAAATATCTTCATGTTGCAGGAGGCAGGGGCATTCGTCCCACTGCAACCGTGGCAGTCGAGATAGACGGTGAGGAATTCAGCGGTGTCAGCATGGGAGCCGGACCTATTGATGCTGCCTTCAAGGCCGTGGCCAACCTAGTCAAAACCAAGAGTAGGCTGCTTAAGTTTAACGTAAGTTCCATTACAGGCGGTACTGATGCACAGGGTGAAGTCACAGTGCGCCTTGAAGAGAACGGCCACGTGGTTACAGGCCAAGGTGCTGATCCAGATATCATAACTGCCAGTGTAAAAGCATATCTAAACGCCTTGAACCGCCTTGAATATTTAAAGCACAATGCTCCCAAAGCTGTAGCGCAGCCCATGTGCGAGTAAAAACTATTAGAGGAGATTTTTTTTGCCATGAGCAGACCTATGACCATTGCTGAAAAGATACTTGCGGCCCATGCCGGCCTAGAAAGCGTTGAACCCGGGCAACTGGTACAGGTGGATGTAGACTTGGCCCTGGGTAATGACATAACTGCACCCATAGCCATTCGCACATTCAGGGAAACTGGTGTGACCAAAGTGTTTCACAGAGAGAAGATAGCCTTGGTTTCAGACCATTTTGTGCCAAACAAAGATATAAAAAGTGCGGAACAGGCAAAACAGCTCCGTGATTTCTCCAGGGAGCAAGGCATTCTTCATCACTACGATGGGGGTGAAACTGGTGTCGAGCATGTGCTCCTGCCTGAAAAGGGCCTTGTTTTGCCTGGCGACGTAGTTATAGGTGCAGACAGCCATACATGCACTTATGGTGCCTTGGGCGCCTTTGCCACTGGAGTTGGCAGTACGGATTTGGCAGCTACCATGATAACGGGCAAGACCTGGTTCAAGGTCCCTGAGACCATCAAGTTCGTGTACAAGGGTGTGCTCAAACCGTGGGTATGCGGCAAGGATTTAATCCTTCATACAATTGGCGATATAGGCGTTGACGGGGCCTTGTATATGGCAATGGAATTCACCGGCCCTGTAATCGATACCCTCCCCATGGCAGACCGATTCACCATGTCCAATATGGCAATCGAGGCCGGGGGAAAGGTTGGCCTTATCAATCCAGACCAAACCACCATGGCCTTTGTAAAAGACAAGGCAACTCGGGATTTCACTCCATACAAGAGTGATGAGAAGGCTGAATATGCCAAGGTCATTGAATATGATTGTTCCAATCTTGAGCCACAGGTTGCGTTTCCTCATTTGCCTGAAAATGCAAGGCCGGTTTCGGAAGCTGGCAATGTACCCTTGGATCAAGTGGTTATAGGTTCTTGTACAAACGGCCGCTACGAAGACCTGGAAATTGCGGCAGGCATCTTGAAAGGTCGAAAAGTAGCGAAAGGTTTGCGCCTTATCGTGCTTCCCACCACTCCCAAGGTTTATAGCCAAGCTCTTCAAAATGGCCTTATCAAGATATTCATAGAGGCAGGAGGCGTGGTCGGCCCTCCAACATGCGGCCCGTGCTTGGGAGGCCACATGGGCATTCTGGCCAAGGGTGAACGTGCTCTGGCCACCACCAACCGCAATTTCGTGGGCAGGATGGGGCATCCAGAAAGTGAAGTCTATCTTGCCAGTCCAGCTGTGGCAGCAGCCAGCGCAATACTTGGCAGAATCGCCAGCCCGGAAGAGCTTTAGGAGGTTAGCAATGAAAATAAGAGGCAGAGCTTGGAAATTTGGAGAAAATATAGATACAGACGTGATTATACCCGCCAGGTACTTGAACACTTCCGATCCTGAAGAACTTGCAAAGCACTGCATGGAAGACGCTGACCCGGAATTTGCCAAAAAGGTAAGGCCTGGAGACATAATAGTGGCTGGCAAAAATTTTGGTTGCGGAAGCTCAAGAGAACACGCCCCCATTGCCTTGAAAGCAGCTGGCATAGGCGCGGTGATTGCCCCCAGTTTTGCCAGGATTTTTTACCGGAATGCCTTCAATATGGGGTTGCCCATTTTCGAGAGTGAAGAGGCGGCAAAGGCAATCAACGAAGGCGATGAAGTGGAGATCGATGGCGATACGGGCCTAATAGTTGACAAAACTACAGGAAAGAAATTCAAAGCCCAGCCCATTCCTGGATTCATGCAGGAACTCATCAGACAGGGCGGGCTAATTCCTTATGTATTGAATCAAGAAAAGGAAAAAAGCAATGCTGAAAGGAGCGCACGATGAAGGAATATAAAATAGCTGTAATCCCCGGTGACGGCACCGGACCGGAAGTGGTGGCAGAAGGAGTGAAGGTGCTTCAGGCTGCAGCAGAAAAATATGGCTTCAAATTGGATCTTACCTATTACGACTATGGCGGTGATCGCTATCTCAGAACAGGTGAAGTCCTTCCAGAAGGCGCAGCAGAAGACCTGAAACAATATAAGGCAATCTATTTGGGGGCTATTGGACATCCAGACGTAAAGCCGGGGATCCTTGAAAAAGGAATTTTGCTGGCACTCCGGTTTGCCCTGGACCAATATGTGAACTTGCGTCCTGTCATACTTTACCCCGGTGTTGACACGCCATTGAAAGACAAAGGGCCGGAAGACATAGATTTTGTGGTAGTTCGGGAAAATACCGAGGGCCTCTATGCCGGAGCAGGCGGGGTTCTCAAAAAAGGCACCCCTGATGAGGTGGCAGTGCAAGAATCGATCAACACCAGGAAGGGCGTTGAACGCTGCATAAGGTTTGCCTTTGAATATTGTAGAAAACGCAACAAAAAGAAAAAACTCACTCTTTGTGGCAAAACTAACGTGCTCACCTTCGCCTTTGATTTGTGGGAACGCACTTTTTATGAAGTCGCCAAGGAATACCCTGATATCGAAACCGATTATGCACACGTGGATGCAACCACAATGTGGATGGTGAAGAATCCAGAATGGTTCGATGTGATCGTTACTGACAACATGTTTGGCGACATTATCACTGACCTTGGTGCCATGATTCAAGGCGGAATGGGTATTGCCGCAGGTGGCAACATAAATCCAGAAGGGGTCTCAATGTTTGAGCCCATTGGCGGATCTGCTCCCAAATATACAGGTAAAAACGTGATCAATCCCTTGGCAGCAATATGTGCCGGCCAAATGATGCTTGATTATCTCGGAGAAGAAGAGGCTGCCAAGGCCGTTGAAGAAGCAGTTAAAAAGGTGGTGAGCAAGCACCTTAAAAGCCTTTCCGCAGGCAAAATGGGGTATTCCACCAGCGAAGTCGGAGACCTTGTAGCCAAGTATGTAAAGGAGCTCTAGAAACATGGGCCGTAAATTCAATGTTGCAGTAGCTGGCGCCACAGGAGCAGTGGGTCAGACCATGCTGAAGGTTCTGGAAGAGAGGGATTTCCCAGTGGCTGAACTGCGGCCTTTGGCCTCTGCACGTTCCGAGGGGAAAACCATCTATTTTAAAGGCGAGCCAGTAACGGTGCAAAAGCTTGGTCATGACTCCTTCCAGGGAATTGACATAGCCCTTTTTTCAGCAGGAGGAGGCAGGAGCCTCGATTACGCCCCTTCTGCAGCTAAGGCAGGGGCCGTGGTGATAGATAACTCAAGTGCTTGGCGCATGGATCCTGATGTGCCGCTCGTGGTGCCGGAAGTTAATCCCCATGCAGTGGCTGGCTATAAGACAAAGGGCATCATTGCCAATCCCAATTGTTCCACTATACAGATGGTGGTGGCTTTAAAGCCTCTTCATGATCATGCCAAGATCAAGCGCATCGTTGTTTCTACTTATCAGGCCGTTTCTGGCACTGGCCAAAAGGCCATCGCAGAGCTTGAACAGCAGGTGCGGCAGTGGGCGGAAACAGCGCCTGTTGCTGGAAAGCCGAAAGGATACTGCGGCCCCTATGAATATCAGGCTTATCCTCATCAGATCGCATTTAATTGTCTGCCTCATATCGATGTATTCTTAGACAATGGCTATACAAAAGAAGAAATGAAAATGGTCAATGAGACCAGGAAGATAATGGAAGCGCCTGAAATAATGGTAACGGCTACAACGGTACGGGTGCCAGTTTTTTACAGCCACTCAGAATCTGTAAACATTTCCTTTGAAAAGATGATCAGCGCACAAACAGCTCGAGAACTTTTGGAAAAGGCCCCAGGGGTGAAGGTGGTGGATGATCCAGCCCACAACAGATATCCTATGGCCCTTGATGCAGAAGGGCAAGACTTGACCCTGGTAGGCAGAATAAGAGAAGATATTTCGGCTCCAAATGGGCTTGATTTGTGGATTGTGGCTGACAACATACGAAAAGGAGCAGCCACCAATGCTGTGCAGATAGCTGAGCTTTTGATAAAAGAATATTTGTAATCTTTGAAGGAATTGAACTAAAAGAGGCCCTGATTCAAGGGCCTTTTTTTTCGGCCTTTTCCTATTTTAACACAGTGAATCAGGGCTGATTGCAAGAAGGTTTTCAATACGGAATCAAGGGTGCGTCAAGGATTTATTCCTGATATTTGTTGCATAAAAAATAACCTTTGGTCTGTTTTTTCTTGAGGTTACAGCCAATTGATGTTGACAATAGGTAGGCAAAAAATAGAATTGTAGTATAGAACGTTCGCAACTAAAGGCAAAAAGGTTTTCGTTTTTTTATATCATCTAGGTATCAAGTATCAGCTGTTATCTTTTACAGGAGGTGAGCCATGAACAGCGATTTCGAAAAGGCAGTCACTATTGGACGTCCACCCAACATCCAAAAGTTGTTTCCTAATTCAAAGGCACTGATTGTGAGCGGCAAGGTTGTTGACAGGGCCATGATGGCCAAGGGAAAATGTATGACCATTGCTGCCAATGCACGAAATTATATAATCATTCGAGGAGTTTTGGCAGCGGCACAGAAGGCCGATGCTGCAATTATCATAGAGATTGCCAAGTCTGAGGGCGGGAAAAATGCCTATTGCGCAGTGAATTATTGGAACTTGGCACGACAAGTGGACCAGGTCTGTAACGAGCTTGGTATAACAATCCCGGTGGCGATACATGCAGATCACTATGGAATAAAGAGCCAGAAAGATATCGAAGATGCAAAAACAGAGATACCTACACTGTTTCAGTTTGGCATGACATCTATCGCCATAGACGCCAGTCACCTGCCGGATGACCAGAACCTCCTGGCAAATATAGAGCTAAATCCCTATGTGCCTAAATGGGCAGGATTGGAAACGGAGGTGGGAGAGATCAAGGGCAAGGAAGGCCTTTCCACTGTGGAAGAGGCGCTCTTTCTTATTCAGGGTTTGAATGCGCACGATATTTTCCCAGATTGGATAGCCTTGAATAATGGAACCACCCATGGAATAGAGGCGAGTGCCCAAGGTATCCAGGTCGATCTTACAGCTGAAATTCATAAGGCATTGGAGCCTTACAAGATAAGTGGAGCTCAGCACGGTACCTCTGGAAACAGCTATGACAGACTGAGGGAAATAGCCACTAAGACCAACACTACAAAGGCCAACGTGGCCACGGCCCTCCAGATGCTTTCATGGGGAGTGGAGGTGAACGACTATGGCAATGCGGTGCTCGATGATGAAGGTGTACCCAAAAAAGTGCCGGGAGAGGGGGTAACAGAAGAACTTTGGCAGGAGATGGTGGCATACGCCAAGGAAAAGGGCTGGAAAGGTGGCAATTACAAAAAACTCAACAGGCCCTTTGAGAACAAAATCCTTGCGCAGCCAGAAGAGATAAGGGAGCGTATGGCGAAGAGGGTCGAGGAGTTTGTCCATTTCCTTTTGACCGAAGTTTTTTACGCAGGCGGCACTGCATCTATGGCAATAGAGGAGATATTGAAGGCCGGTTCCTACGACTTGGGTCCGAAGGTTGGCCGCATTGAGGATCCGGCTGAATGGACCAATGAAAAGATTAAGGAAAAGGCAGCCCTGATAGTTAGCGACAAGGGCCCAGAAGGCGACTTCGACGATTAGCCGCCTGATTTTATGCGTGTAACAGGCGGTCTCCTCAGAGGGAGGAGACTCCGTTCTCCAAAAGGCATGAAGGTGAGGCCTACCTCGGACATGGTGAGGCAGGCCTTGTTCAACATTCTGGAACACAATTACATTCATAATTGGCACACTGTAGAAGTACTGGACTTGTTTGCTGGAACAGGCGCTCTCGGTATAGAAGCTTTGTCCCGTGGCGCATTGAAAGCCATCTTCGTAGAAACACATCAGTCAGCCGTCGGCGTGTTAGAAAAAAACTTGGCAAGCCTAGGGCTGATTGAAAAGTCGGAAATAATCAAGGCAAAGATAGACGCATTTTCAAAAAGGCTTTTGAAGGTGCTGGAGAAACACTCCTTTGATCTAGTGTTGGCAGATCCGCCCTATTCCACCGGGCTTTCAGTAAAATCCTTAATACTCATCGCAAATACAGGATGTATGAAACCAGGAGGCGTGGCGGTGATCGAGGAAAGCAAGGGTTTGGAACTGCCACGAAAATTTGAAGGCAAGAAATTGGAGCTGCGCCTTTCAGACAACAGGGTTTACGGGCAGACCGCGCTGTGGTTCTATGTACCAGTGTAGTAGACAGATATTGGGGGAGTTTAGGTGGAAGTGAATGAACAAATGGAAAAGAGCAAGGTTGCCGTTTATCCAGGTACCTTTGACCCTGTAACAAATGGGCATTTAGACGTAGTAAGACGTGGCCTTCGGCTTTTTGACAAAATCGTTATTGGAATAGGCACAAATCCCAACAAAAAACCTCTTTTCACCCTTGAAGAAAGGTTGGATATGATCAAGGCTGTGTTAAACGGCAACTCCAGGGTAGATGTTAAGCCGTTTGATGGCCTGTTGGTAGATTTCGCCATGGAATGCGGTGCAGGGGCAATTTTGAGAGGGCTCAGGGCTGTATCAGATTTTGAGCATGAGCTTCAGCGTGCATTGATGAACAGGAAGCTGGCACGTCATATAGAGACAGTCTTTTTGATGACTGGCTTTCGGTGGATATATATAAGCTCAACCATTGTAAAGGAGGCCGCCAGGTTTGGTGGAAAGCTGGACGGCTTGGTTCCGCCTCTGGTGGAAGAAAGGCTCAAACAGAAATTTGCTGAACAGAAAGGCTGATGGTGCGAGAGGGGAGAGTCGAACTCCCACGGGTTACCCCACTAGATCCTAAGTCTAGCGCGTCTACCAGTTCCGCCACTCTCGCACTTGTCGCGGCATAAATCTAATCGTCGCCATAAGTGGAGTCAAGCCGACTCTTTCCAACTAGAATTCAGTTTAAATGTCTCCTTTTTTGTCCTATTATGCACATCAAAAACATCTGGAGGTGGTTTATGCGCTGGCGCAGCGGGCGTAGAAGTACAAATATCGAAGACAAACGCGGTCTTAGAACAGGCCGCAAGGTGGTGGGTGGAGGGCTTGGTACTATTTTGTTGGTTTTGGCAGCGCTCTATTTTGGAATAGACCCTACCATTATCCTGCAGCAAGGTATCCAGGTCGATACGGCACCATCCGGGACTTCTGTTCCATATGAGCCCACACAGAAAGAGATGGAACTGGCTGATTTCGTATCGGTGGTGCTTGCAGATACTGAGGATGTTTGGCAGGCTGTTTTTAGAGAAATGGGCGGTCGATACGAAGAGCCAAAATTGGTGCTTTTTTCAGGAATAGTAGAATCTGCGTGTGGTCTTGCCCAGGCGGCCATGGGGCCGTTTTATTGCCCCAGGGATCACAAGGTTTACATAGATTTGAGTTTTTACAATGACCTGAAACAACGTATAGGCGCGCCAGGTGACTTTGCTCAGGCCTATGTAATAGCCCATGAGGTTGGCCATCATGTTCAGAATTTGCTTGGCATATTGCCAAAGGTGCAAGAGTTGAGGCAGGGAGCTTCCCAAGTTCAGGCCAATAGAATGTCTGTCAGACTCGAACTGCAGGCCGATTGTCTAGCTGGGGTTTGGGCAAATAGAGCCAATAAATTGAGAAATATTTTAGAGCCAGGCGACATTGAGGAGGCATTGAATGCGGCCTCTGCCATTGGAGATGATAGACTCCAGAGACAGAGCCGTGGCTATGTTACA
>Ga0256914_1001590_pt1 | contig 20115 bp, 26 predicted proteins | sample HulkmetaG_FD_191571 | JGI IMG/M metagenome (GOLD analysis project Ga0256914, IMG submission 191571) | Hydrothermal chimney microbial communities from Main Endeavour vent field at the Juan de Fuca Ridge, Pacific Ocean - Hulk | ecosystem: Environmental > Aquatic > Marine > Hydrothermal vents ... | reverse complement strand
TAGGCTATATCGTAGGATTGAAATACGCCGCGATAATCGCCGCGGGTTCGTTTGTGGCGTGGTACGTGATAATGCCCGTTTTTGCTTATCTCGGCGATTTTATCAACGTTCCGATAGGCGCAAACGTTACGATGTTAATTAAAGATATGGCGCCCGAACAAATTTTTTCGAATTACATACGCCATATCGGTATCGGCGGAATAGCGATGGCGGGATTAATCGGAATAATCAAATCGTCTTCCATTATCAAGCAGGCTTTCTCGCTCGGTATCAGCGAACTTTTCGGTAAAAAGGTGAACGTCGGACAAAAAGAACTTCGCACTCAGCGCGATTTGTCAATGAAAATAATTTCCGCGGGAATTTTTATCGTTGCCGTTTTGCTTTTTGTTTTCTTCCTTTTCGGCGTCGTCGATAATCTGTTTCACGCGATTGTCGGATTGTTAATCGTACTTGTAATTTCTTTTTTGTTCACTACGGTTGCGGCAAACGCAATTGCAATCGTGGGAACAAATCCGGTTTCGGGAATGACGTTGATGACGCTTATTTTATCGTCGATAATTCTCGTTGCGGTGGGACTTTCCGGTCCCGCGGGAATGGTTTCGGCGTTGATTATCGGCGGTGTGGTTTGCACGGCGCTTTCTGTTGCCGGCGGATTTATCACCGATTTGAAAATCGGTTATTGGATAGGAACAACGCCGCTTAATCAGGAAAAATGGAAATTTCTCGGAACAGTTGTTTCCGCCGCGACGGTCGGTTGGGTTATTATGCTTTTGAACAACACGTTCGGGTTTACCGGGAACGAACTTCCCGCGCCGCAAGCAAACGCAATGGCGGCGGTAATCAAACCGCTTATGAGCGACCAACCAGCGCCGTGGATGATGTACGTTGCTGGTGCGTTTATGGCGCTTATTCTCACTTCGATTAACGTTCCCGCCCTTGCGTTTTCACTTGGAATGTACTTGCCGCTTGAATTGAACACGCCGATTTTGGTAGGCGGACTTGTGGCGCACTTCGTAAGCACGCGCAGTAAAAACGAAGGATTGAACAAGGCGCGTCAGGAACGCGGAATACTCATTGCGTCGGGCTTCATTGCGGGCGGTGCGCTTCTCGGCGTTGTGAGCGTTATTTTGAAATCGCTCGGTTTGGATTTGAAAGCGGTGGAGTGGTCGGAATCTCACGGCGCGGAGTTGCTCGGACTCGTAATGTTCTTCGGTATTATTCTTTATATGATTTGGGACGCGATGAGAGCGAAAGAAGAAGATTAAAATTAGATTGTTTTAATAAAAAACAGATGAGAAAAGCCCCGAAAACTCGGGGCTTTTTTATTTCCCGCAACTCTTTTCCGAATGATTTTAAGGACTTTGGATAAAAGACGGATTAAAATTTTCATGTCCTTGCGAGGAGACCTCCCGCAGAAGGCGGGAGGACGACGAAGCAATCTACCACACCGTGCGCCAACCCAAACAAACACAGTCTTTCCGAGTCCCGCCTTCGGCGGGACGAAGGAATCTGTCACGCCGTGCGCGGATTTTTATTTTGCTGACACTTCGATAGATTGCTTCTCCCGCCTACGGCGGGATCGCAATGACGGACGGCATAAGGGGAATTGTTCACTGTTCATTGTTAACTGTTCACTGTTCACTACTAAACGCTGTCCGCTCGACGCTGAACGCTATTATTAATTTTACCTATTCGAATTATTCTATTTAATCGTTTTCAAAATGTTTCTTGGCGGAAAATTATCTAAATTTGGGAAACAAAAATTCGGAGTTGAGTGATGAAAAAACTTGTTGTTTCAATTGTTTTAATAGCGTTTTCCATTGCGTTTTCCCAGACGAAAATCGAATATCCGAAAGCGAAAAAGGTCGATGTTGTTGACGATTATTTCGGGGTGAAAGTCGCCGACCCTTACCGCTGGATGGAAGACGTTAACTCGTCAGAAACAAAGGCTTGGGTAAAAGCGGAAAACGAATTAACCGAAAAATATCTTTCCAAAATTCCTTTCCGTGACAAAATTCGTAAGCGTTTGACCGAGTTGTTCGATTACGAAAGATATTCCGCGCCGTCGAAACACGGCGATTATTATTTTTATTCGAAAAACGACGGCTTGCAAAATTTCAGCGTCGTTTATTATCAGAAAGGACTTAACGGTGAACCGAAGATTTTTCTCGACCCGAACACTTTTTCGAAGGACGGTTCCGTTAGTCTCGCGGGCTTGAGTTTTTCGAAAAACGCAAAATACGCGTCTTACTCCGTTTCGCGCGGCGGTTCCGACTGGCGGGAAATTTACGTAATGGAAACGGCGACAAGAAAAAAACTCGACGACCATTTGCTTTGGGTGAAATTTTCGGGAATGTCTTGGTTCAAGGACGGTTTCTTTTATAGCCGTTACGACGCACCGAAAGAAAATGAAAAACTTAAAGCGCAAAACGAATTTCAAAAATTGTATTTTCATAAAATCGGAACGCCGCAAAGCGAGGACGTTTTGGTTCTTGAAGACAAGGAACATCCGAAATACGGATTTGACGGCTACGTAACCGAGGATGAAAAATATCTCATAATTAGCGTTTGGCAAGGTTCGTCCGACCACAACGGAATTTATTACAAGGATTTGAGTTCCGAAAATAGTCCGATAGTTAAACTTTTCGATAAATTCGACGCGGAATATTCGTTCGTGGATAACGTGGGCGATAAATTTTTGTTCCGCACGAACAAAAACGCACCGAATTACAAACTTATTTCGGTTGACCCGAAAAATCCCGCGGAAAAAAATTGGCGCGTCGTTATTCCCGAAACGGAAAACCCCATACGTTCTGTTTCTTACATTGACGGGAAATTAATCGTATCGTATCTGAAAGATGCGAACACGCGAGTTTACGTTTATTCGGTCGCGGGCGAAAAACTTCACGAAATCGAATTGCCCGGAATCGGAACGGCTTACGGTTTCGACGGAAATCGGAACGATAAGGAGGTTTTTTACACTTTCACATCGTTTACTTATCCGCCTACAATCTACAAATATAACGTTGAAGAAAATAAGTCGGAATTGTTCAGAAAATCGAACGTGAAATTTAATCCGAGCGATTACGAAACCAAACAGATTTTCTACGAAAGTAAAGACGGAACAAAAGTGCCGATGTTCATCACTTACAAGAAGGGAATAAAACTTGACGGCACGAACCCGACGTTACTTTATGCATACGGCGGATTTAACATTTCCCTTACGCCAAGTTTTTCGATAACACGAATTTATTGGCTCGAACAAGGCGGAGTTTACGCGCTTGCCAATATCAGAGGCGGCGGCGAATACGGCGAAAAATGGCACAAAGCCGCAATGAAATCGAAACGTCAAAACGCTTACGACGATTTTATAGCCGCGGGCGAATATCTGATTAAACACGGCTACACCTCAAGCGAACGGCTGGCGATAATGGGCGGTTCCAACGGCGGATTGTTGATGGGCGTGATAATTAATCAGCGTCCCGATTTGGCGAAAGTCGCTATCCCGATGGTGGGCGTGATGGATTTGCTCCGTTTTCAGAAATTCACAATCGGCTGGGCGTGGGTGCCGGAATACGGTTCAAGTGAAAACGAAGAAGAATTCAAATATCTTTACAAAATTTCCCCTTATCACAATTTGAAAAAAGGCGTAAAATATCCCGCGGTTTTGGTAACAACCGCCGACCACGACGACCGCGTTTTTCCCGCTCATTCTTTCAAATACGCCGCGCGGTTGCAAGAATTTAACGGAGGCGACAATCCGACGCTGATTCGCATCGAAACGAAAGTGGGACACGGCGCCGGGACGAACGTAAAAAAAACTATCGATTTGTTTACGGATATCTACGCGTTCATTTTTTACAATATGGGAATTACGCCGAAAAATTAAATTTCAAGCCGTCGAAAATTTCAATCGACGGCTTTCTCTTCTTTTTTCGTCAATTGTTCAATATTAGCCACTCTACGCTCTCTTTTCGAACGAAATCCCGAAATTTTAGCCTTAATCGGCTTGGCATATCAATTGCAACAAAATTTTAGAAATTTTATGCAATAACAGGTGAATTATGGCTGACGAAGAAAAAGAAGGTAAATCCGGCGGATTAAATCCGAAGGTGCTTTTAATCGGAATTCCGCTTTATATTGTTCAATTGGTCGCCGTTTATTTCGTGACGGTTAACTTTTTTATCGATGCGAAACATCCCGAAGACGGAACCGAAGTGGTAAACGAAGACGAATTGGCTTTCGCCGATTCCGTCGTAACCGGAAAATTCATCTTCCAAACGGGCGATATTATCGTAAATCCGGCCGACGGCGGAGTTCGTTTGATGTTAATTAATTTGGGCTTCGACGTGCCGAAAGAAGAAATGTTAACCGAACTTCAGGAGAAAAAACCGATTGTCAACGACGCGTTGATTACGTTAATCGGGAAAAAGCGTTTGAGAGAATTGATGAACGTTAAAATGAAGCCCAAACTGAAAGAAGAAATAAAAGAAATGATGAAAAAGAAATTTCCGGAGATTAAGATTACGGAAATTTATTACAATAAATATATCATTCAATAACGGAAAATTATGGCTGAAGTACTTTCGCAACAGGAAATCGATGCGCTGTTATCGAATATGAAAACGGGCGGCGAAGAAGCCGTCAAGACCGATAACGAAAAGGAAATAGTGCCGTTCGATTTTCGACTTCCGAACAGGATTTCGAAAATTCAAATGCGCACGTTACAGAACCTTCACGAAAATTTCGCCGAAGGTTTGAGTTCCTTTTTAATGTCGAAATTACAGACGATTATTAATGTAAATCTTATTTCCGTAGATCAAATTTATTACAGCGAATATGTTTTGTCGGTTTCCAATCCCGCGGCTTTGTTCCTTTTTAAAATTCAAGGAACCGATATTCGCGGAATTGTGGAATTAAGTCCCGAACTTGCACTTACTTTGGTTGACCGCTTGCTTGGCGGTCCCGGGGAAAATACGAAACAAGCGAAAGCGATTACCACGATAGAACAAAAAGTTTTGGGCGATATTGTCAACCGAATGCTTTCCGAACTTTCCAAAACTTGGGCGGCAATCGGAGAATATAAGTTTGAAATAGACAGATTTGAGCCCGACATCGATTTTGCGCAAATTACGTCCCAAAGCGAAAGCGTGCTGTTGATTACTTTCGAAATATTTATCGGGCAACAATCATATCTGATGAATATCGCTTTTGCCACTTACGCGTTCGATTCGATTTTGGCGAAACTTTCAAGTCAAAATCTTTCGACGATTCGTCCGGTAAAGTATCTCGGCACGACCGCGCGCGAAATCGTGACAAATCAATTGAAAGAAACGAAATTGAACGTGAGCGTGGAACTCGGACAAACGAAATTAACCGTGGCTCAAATCAAGGAAATGAAAATCGGCGATATAATAATGCTCGATACGAAAGTCGGCGAAGAAGCCGTAATTAAAGTGGAAGGGAAAGAGTTTTTCTACGGTTATCCTGGTATAGCCAATAATTTCAAAGCGGTAAAAATAACGGCAAGAAAAGAAGAAAGGGAATAATAGAAATGGCAGAAAACGAAGAAAACGGAATGGAAAATCTCGACGATTTGGCAAGTCAAATTGCTGGAGGCAACGAAGGAGGCGGATCGGAATTTGTCGGTTCGGTGGCTGATTTCCCCGAGTTCGACGACGCGACGCCCACCTCAATCGGAGTTGACGACAAACTCGAACTTCTGAAAGACTTGAAACTTAACGTGTTTATCGAACTCGGTCGTACAAAGATGATGATTAAGGATATTCTCGATCTGGAACGCGGTTACGTAATCGAACTCGATAAACTTGCAAGCGAGCCCGTCGATATTTACGTTAATAATAAGAAAATCGCGGAAGGCGAAGTGGTCGTTATCGATAAACATTTCGGCGTGCGTATTACGAACTTGGTTTCGCAAGAAGAAAGAATTCAGGGTTTGCAACAGTGAGCGCGGGCGACGTAATTTACGTGTTCGTGGTTTTCGTGATTTTGCTTGCGGCGGTTTATCTCGCTGTTTTTTTTATGAAAAAAATGATGTTCCGTTACGACAATTCCGCAATGCAAAACGTTGCAATCGACTTAATAGCGATTCGCGGAATTATGCCTAAAAAATATGTGGGAATAGTGAAAGTCAATAAGGACTTTTACTTAATCGGAATAAGCGAAAATAACATTACGATGCTCGATAAATTAAATCCCGAAGATTTCGACGAAATGAATTTCGAGAAAATTCCGCAAGACGGCAAGTTTTCCGATATGTTCAAAAAAGCATTTAGAAATCAGAATGCGTAAAATTTTATTAATAGCGTTTTTCTTTATTTTTCTTGCGGGCGCGCAATCCGATTTCGCGCAAAACGCCGCGCAACAAAAACAAACGATAAATTTGCCGAATATCGGCATTACGATAGGCGGCGGCGACCAAACGGAAGGCGTTTCGACTACGCTCGAATTACTTTTTTTACTTACGATTTTGTCTCTCGCGCCGTCGATAATCATTATGACGACATCTTATTTGCGCATAATTATTGTATTTCACTTCTTGAAAAACGCGCTCGGCACGATGCAAAGTCCGCCGAACCAACTTCTTGCGGGGGTTGCGTTGTTTATCACTTTCTTCATAATGGCGCCGACGTGGAACAGAGTTTACGACGACGCCGTTCAGCCTTATATGGACAAACAAATCACGCTCGACTCCGCTTATTATGCGGGTATTGAGCCTATCAGAGAATTCATGTTCAAAAACGTACGCAACGAAGATTTGGAACTTTTTCTCGGAATGGCTAAAATGGAAAAACCCGCCTCTCGCAAAGATTTGCCCACTTACATTCTCGTTCCCGCGTTTATTCTCGGCGAACTTCGCGCGGGTTTCGTAATCGGCTTTTTCCTTTTCGTGCCGTTCGTTATGATGGATATGATAGTTTCGAGTATTCTTATGTCTATGGGAATGATGATGTTGCCGCCAACACTAATATCGATGCCGTTTAAAATTCTTTTGTTTATTCTCGTTGACGGCTGGGATTTGATAATTTCATCACTTGTGCGGAGTTTTCAATGAGTCTTGACTTGGTAATTACATTGCTTACGAACGCGTTTTATACGGTACTTATAATTTTATTGCCCGTTCTCGGAGCGGGATTGATTGTGGGAATTTTGATTTCAATTTTTCAAGCCGCCACTTCCATTCAGGAAATGACTTTGACTTTCGTCCCTAAAATTATCGTAACGGCGGTTATCATTATAATTTTACTTCCGTTTATGGCGAATAAAATGATTTCCTTTACGAAAGAAGTTTTCGATATTATGCTTACCGTTATCAAATAAACTCGGTGAAGCGCAATGAAATTAACCGAGGTTCTGGTCGGCGATTTTGTAACGGGATTGTTGATTTTCTTGCGCATTACCGCAATGATTTTCGTTGCGCCCGTTTTTAACAGCACTTTCGTACCGAAGTTCGTAAAATTGTTACTTTCCTTAACCGTTACTTACGTGATTTTCTTTACCGTTCCCAAAATGGAATTTTCTCCCGATGATTCACTACTTCCGCTTGCTCTATACGGAATAAAGGAAGTGATAACCGGCTTGATAATGGGATATATGCTGAACTTTGTTTTTTGGGCGCTTTCATTTGCGGGATTTTTGCTTTCCCGCGAAATCGGCTTGATGATGGCGAATATGTTCGATCCGAATTCGGAAGCGAATGACAATATTATCGGAGCGTTACTTGTTTTTCTCGGAATAATGATATTTTTCATTATCAAAGGTCCCGAATACATAATAACTTCTCTCTCTTTTTCTTTCAAAGCCATTCCGCTCGGTTCATTTACCTTTAACGAGTCCGTATTCCAACTGATTATTCGTCTTTCCGCACAAGTTTTCGTATTGGGATTAAAAATCGCTTCACCGCTGATTGTCGCCTTTTTTCTCGTTCACGTTGCAAGCGGAATTATTTCCCGTATTAGCCCTACGTTTCAAGTCTTTTTCGTTCTGTTGCCGCTTAAACTCGGTCTCGGTATTTTTCTTATGATTTTAATGCTTCCCGTTTTCGCATATGCAATTCGCGATATTTTAAGCGGTTATGAAAATAATCTTATGGAACTTCTTAAAGCGATGTCGCAATAGAGGCGTTGTTCAATTTCAAATTCAAAATTTTTTAACACACATCGTGGTTTCGTTTCTTTCAAAGTTTTTATTTTTAATTTAAGTTTCTTAAATTGTAACGGTAATATTAGTCTTGCTAACATTTGAAAAGGTGAAGCGATGAAAAAGTTTTTGATATTGCTATTTTTATTGCCTGCATTTATTGCGGCGCAAGAACTTGACGCAAAAGTTACGGTAAATTATGACAAACTTCCCAACACGTACAAAGAACGCTTGACCGACTTTGCACAACAGGTAGAAACTTATTTGAACTCCAACAGATACACCGAGGACGAATGGGAAGGAGACAAAATACCGTGTTCGTTTCACATAATTTTTACCGCCGCGTCCAACGATGTCAATTATTCCGCACAAGTGATTATTACAAGTTCGCGCTACATTTATAACTCGCAAAGAAAATCCCAAATGTTACGTGTCATTGACGGTAAATGGTCGTTCAGATACGAACCGACGCAAAATTTTTATTTCAATTTGAGCGAGTTTGATCCGTTGACGAGTTTTCTCGATTTTTACGCGCTTGTAATTATCGGACTCGATGCCGATTCATACGACCCGTTCGGGGGAAACGATTTTTTCACGAAGGCGATCGATTTGGCTTTACTCGGTTCAAGTGCTCAATACGGAAAAGATGGTTGGGATATTTCAAGCGCAACTTACAACCGACGCGTTTACGTAAACGATTTAATGAACGCAAAAATGCAACAGTTTCGTCAGGATTTTTTCGATTACCATTACAACGGTTTGGATTTAATTTATAACGGTCCGAAATACAAATTGAAAGGACAAAAAAACATCGCAAAATTAATAGAAGACCTTTACGAAAATAAATCGCTCGCTTACACACGCGAGGTTGTGTTGAAAGTCTTTTTCGATGCGAAGGCGGGGGAAATTGCGGACGCGCTCGCGGACTACCCTGATAAAACGATTTTCTCGAAATTGATAAAAATCAATCCCGAACATTCGGAAAAATATTTGAAGGTCTTAAATAAAGATGAATAACCGTTAGGACTTTCATGACCCGTGAACAATCCTTAAGACCGTCAGTCTTTGCGATTCCCGCCTCCGGCGGGGGAAGCAATCTATTGAATTGCCAGCAAAAGTTTTTTCAGCACGCGGCATAACAGATTCCTTCGTCCCGCCAAAGGCGGGAGAAAGGAAAGACCGTGTTTGTTTTAGTTAGCGCAGTGATACTACAGATTGCTTCGTCGTTTTCCAGCATTCTACGGGAAATATCCTCGCAACGACGAGCATTCAACAATCATAATCAAAAAAAGTTAGTGTTCTATCAAAATATCAGTTTTAATCATAATCAATCAGTTTAATCTGCGTCCTATCAATCAATTATTTCCTACTCTTAAAAACGAAAAAAGCCGCTCTTGAAAGCGGCTTTTCTTTTAACGGGGGAAAACAAAAATTAGTGAAGGTTTTTATCTTTAATTCTTGCGGCTTTACCGGAAAGATTTCTAAGATAATAGAGTTTCGCTCTTCTGACTTTACCTTCTCTAACCAATTCAATTTTTGCGATTTTCGGCGATGCGTAAGGAAAAATTCTTTCTACTCCGACGCCGTTCGTAACTTTACGTACGGTAAACGTTCTACCGACACCGCTTCCTTTAATGGCAATTACGTCGCCTTCGAACTGCTGAATGCGTTCTTTGTTTCCTTCAACTACGCGAACGTGTACTCTTACTCTATCGCCCGCTTTGAATTTTGGGTAATCCGTTCTCAACTGATCTTTTACCAATTCCGTGATTTTCTTCATCTCTTACTCCGATCTATTTATTTTTTTCCATTTTTCCGTTAAAATTTTCGATTGATGTTCTTTCCAATCTTTTATTTTCTTTTCGTGACCCGAAAGCAACACCTCCGGCACTTTCATTCCGCGATATTCCGCAGGACGCGTGTAATACGGCGCTTCTATCTTCTCGCCGTCCATGAATGAATCTTGCAACGCCGATTCGCTGTCGTTCAGCACGCCGGGAATTAATCTTACGATTGCATCTACAAGAACAAGCGCGGGAAGTTCTCCGCCGCTTAGCACGAAATTCCCGATTGAAACTTCGTCCGTAACGAATGTTTCGATTACGCGTTCGTCCACGCCTTTGTAATGTCCCGCCAAAATCAAAATGTTTTCTGCAAGCGAAAATCTGTTGCAATCTTCCTGTTGCAAAATCTTGCCGCGCGGCGTCATAAAAATTACGTGGTCGTACTTTCTTTCGGACTGTAACTTTTCGATTACATGGAAAAACGGTTCGGGTTTAAGAAGCATCCCCGGACCGCCGCCGAAAGGTTTGTCGTCTATTTGCCGATGTTTGTCGTAAGCGTAATCGCGCAAATTGTGAACATGAATTTCAACTTTGCCTTTCGTTTGCGCACGCTTTACGATACTCGTGTTAAGCGGACTTTCAAGCAAATCCGGCACCGCCGAAACGATATCAATTCTCATCATCTTCATCTTCGTAAGTAAAATCCTCTTTGTCGCTAATATCAATCCGCTTGTTTTTCAAATCGACGTTAAAAACGAACTCGCCGACGAAAGGCACAAGCGCTTCTTTTCCGTCGGTTCTTCGCACGACCAAAACGTCGTTCGCCGCAAGCGTCAGAACATCAATCACTTCTCCAAAGAACAAATCTTTTTGAAACGTTTTCAAGCCGATCAAATCGTGCACGTAATATTCGTCTTTGTCCAATTTACGCGCGTTTTCGGCTTTGATGTAGATGTTTTTTTTGAACAAAAAAACAACATCGTCGAACGAGTCAAAATTTTTGAACTTAATCAAAATTTGACCGTTCTTCTCTAACGCTTCTTCGACAACAAACTTCCGATAATCTCCGAAAACGTAGATATACGCGTCCCGAAGAGAAAATAAGGTATCGCTAAAATCCGTAAAAGATTTTACCGAAAGGTAGCCGTCGAAACCGTAATTTCTCAGAATTCGCGCTACCAGTAAATAATCGTCCAAAAGCCTTTAAGAATTAGTCGACTATTTTCAAAGAAGCTCTTTTGCCTTCCTTCGCCGCAATTGCGGTAAGCAAGGTTCTCATCGATTGAGCCGTTTTGCCGCTTTTCCCGATAACTTTACCGACGTCATCGGCGCCTACGGTCAGATTAACTTCGACGGTCTTTTCATCCGGTTCGTTAACTTCAACTTTAACGTTATCCGGATTGTCAACCAAGTGCTTCGCAATAAATTCGATAAATTCTTTCATGAGAAATACCAATTTAATTTGACATCAGACGCACAATTTACTGTTAGTTTTCGTCCGAAGATTTTTCTTCTTCGGCATCAACCGCGTCCGAAGCTGCGTCCGTTGCTTCTTCCGCTTTATCTTCAATCTCTTCGGTTTTCGCTTCTTCTTTTACTTCTTCGGTTTTTTCTTCTTGTTTCTCTTCCTTAACGCTCTTTGCAATCTTGGATGCACGTGCTTTGTACCACTCGTCCATTCTTGCGTTGATTTCGTCTTCGGAAAGACCTTGTTTAATCAAACTGAAACGATACCAAATTCCTTCTTTTCTCAAAATGGATTTTACGGTATCGGTGGGTTGAGCTCCCACGCCGAGCCAATATAAGGCTCTCTCTTCTTTAATCACAACCGAAGCCGGGTCGGTCAAAGGATTATACGTTCCAATCGCTTCGATAAATCGTCCGTCACGCGGCGCTCTTGCGTCCGCCGCAACAACCTTGTAAATCGGTTGTTTTTTCTTACCCATTCTTCTCAGTCTTAACTTAACAGCCAAATATATATCCTCCTATAATTTAAATTAATTCAATCCGAAATTTTTCATATTTCGCAGCATTTTTTTGCCGCCTTTAGCGTTCAACATTCGCATCATTTTCTGCATTTCTTTGAACTGCTTAATCAATCTGTTAACGTCTTGTATAGTATTTCCGCTTCCGCGGGCAATTCTTTTTCTTCTGCTACCGTTCAAAATTTTCGGGTTGCTTCGCTCTTCTTTTGTCATCGATTGAATAATCGATTCAACGACGACAAGTTGCTTATCGTCAATTTGCTGATTTTTAAGGGCTTTGTTCATACCCGGTATCATAGCAAGCAACGATTGCAAAGAACCCATTTTTTTTATCATTTTAATTTGCTTGAGAAAATCGTTAAAGTCAAATTTGTTTTGTCTAATTTTTTTCTCAAGTTCTTCCGCTTCTTTTTCGTCGAATTGCTCTTGAGCTTTTTCAACGAAAGAAACAATGTCGCCTTTTCCGAGAATTCTCGAAGCAAGACGGTCGGGATAAAAAACTTCGAGCGCGTCAAGTTTTTCGCCCAAACTCATAAACTTAATCGGCTTATCGACAATCTTTTTAATCGAAAGCGCGCAACCGCCGCGGGAATCGCCGTCCATTTTGGTAAGAATAATTCCGTCGAAATCGACTTTTTCGTGAAAAGCCTTTGCGGAATTTACCGCATCTTGTCCCGTCATTGAATCGACGACGAAAAGAATTTCTGTAGGATTAACGGCTTCTTTAATTCTTACGACTTCGTCCATCAATTCTTCATCGACGTGCAAGCGTCCCGCCGTGTCGATAATAACCGTGTTAAGGCGATTTTCCTTCGCATATTCAACGGCTTTTTCAGCAATCATCACCGCGTCTTTACTTCCGTCAATTGAAAAAACCGGAACGTCAATGCTTTTTCCGAGCGTTTTCAATTGGTCGATTGCCGCAGGGCGATAAACGTCAGCCGCCGCAAGCAAAACCTTGCGATTGCTTTTTTTCAGATATCGCGCAAGTTTGCCCGCGAAAGTCGTCTTTCCCGAACCTTGCAATCCGACGAGTAAAATCACTGTAATTCCCGTCGGGTTTAATCTCAATTCGCGATTTTCCCCGCCGAGAAGTGCCGTTAACTCGTCGTAAATGATTTTCGTAATCAGCTGTCCGGGCGTTACGGAAGTAAGAACATCTTGCCCGAGCGCTTTCGCCTTAACGTCTTCGATAAACTGTTTGGCGACTTTGTAATTTACGTCAGCATCCAAAAGAACACGTCTGATTTCACGCAGAGTATCCGAAACGTTCTCTTCGGTAATTCTACCTTGACCGGTAACTTTTTTAAGAGCTTTCTCTAATTTCTGCGTTAAATCTTCAAGCATATCAAGCTAGCCTTGTAATATAATAAAAAACCTTTTTTTATTCAACTATTCTTCTTTTAGCGCATTCGCTCCGGAAACAATTTCAATGATTTCTTTCGTAATAGACGCTTGACGTGCTTTATTATATGTAATTTGCAATTCTTTTATCATTTCGCCTGCATTCTCGGTAGCTTGGTCCATCGCCGTCATTCTCGCTCCGAGTTCGGCGGCATAAGATTCGAGCAAAGCCTTCCAAATTTGAACATTGAGGTAACGGGGAATCAAAGTCTTAATAATTTCCTCTTTGTTCGGTTCGTAAATATAATCCGCATTTTCTTTCTTTTCTTCGCTCGAAGTTTCCAAAGGAAGGATAGGCAAAATTTGACGCACAACAAGATTTTGTTGAATTACCGATTTGAACTCGTTGGAAACAAGTATCACTTTGTCAAATTCGCCCTTTACGTAACGATTGGTTATGTCCGTAATAAATCTAACAGCGAAATCGAATTTCAAATCGGAAAAAATACCAGGATAACTTCCTTCTATTTTCACATCGCGGCGCGAAAAATAATCCACGCCTTTTTTCCCGATAAGGAAAAGCGACAAATTGCCGCTTTCCTTATATTCCTTGTAATTGTTTTCGATTTCGTGTTCCACCGCCTTAAACAAATTAACGTTGAAACTACCGCAAAGGCCTCTGTCGGCGGTAATCAATATTATGGCGACATTTTCTATTTTTTCGCGCGTTTCGAAATGCGGAAGGTGCAAATCCTTGGTAATGAGCATCAAGTCGCTTAAAACTTCCGCTATTTTTCTTGCGTACGGACGCGAGCGCATCATATTTTCCTGCGCACGACGCAAGCGCGACGCGGCAACCATTTTCATTGCGCGCGTAATTTTCTGCGTTCCTTTTACACCGTTAATTCTCTGTTTTATGTCACGTAAAGTCGCCATAATTCCTTATTCGCTTAGTCTTCGCTTCTTTTGAATTTACCGAGAAATTCTTCGCCGATTTTGTTGAGTTGTTCTACAACTTCGTCCGTTAAAACTTTTTCGGTTCTGATTTTCTCAAGAACGTCTTTGTAATTGATTTCAATATATTCCAACACTTCTTTCTCAAAACGTTTAACATCTTTTACCGAAATTGTTTCGAGAAATCCTTTTGTTCCGTAATAAATAGAAACGACTTGTTTTTCAACCGGCACGGGCGAATATTGACCTTGTTTCAACAATTCCACAAGTCTTTCGCCTTTCGCCAAAGTTTTTTGCGTCGCTTCGTCAAGGTCGGAACCGAATTTAGCGAACGCTTCGAGTTCGCGGTATTGCGCCAAGTCGAGTTTCAACGTTCCCGCGACTTTCTTCATCGCTTTGATTTGAGCGTTACCACCCACGCGGGAAACCGAAATACCGACGTTAATTGCAGGACGCACGCCCGCGTTGAACAAGTTCGGCTCCAAGTAAATCTGACCGTCGGTAATGGAAATAACGTTAGTCGGAATGTAAGCCGAAACGTCGCCTTGTTGCGTTTCGATAATCGGAAGCGCGGTTAAACTTCCGCCGCCCAAATCGTCGCTCAATTTGGAAGCGCGCTCCAAAAGGCGAGAGTGCAAATAGAAAACGTCGCCCGGATATGCTTCGCGTCCCGGCGGTCTTCTGAGCAAAAGCGAAAGTTCGCGATATGCGACAGCTTGTTTGGACAAATCGTCGTAAACCACAAGCGCGTGTTTTCCGTTATCGCGGAAATATTCTCCCAAAGTTGCGCCTGCGTACGGTGCGATGTATTGAAGCGGCGCCGGTTCGGACGCGGATGCAGAAATTACGGTGGTGTATTCCATTGCGCCGTATTCTTCGAGTTTTGCAACCACTTGCGCCACCGTCGAATTCTTTTGTCCGACCGCAACATAAATGCAGTAAACGGGTTCGACGCCCACGGCTTTCGCTTCTTCGGTGTGAGTATATTTTTGATTGATTATCGCATCCAAAGCGACTGCGGTTTTACCCGTTTGGCGGTCGCCGATAATCAACTCGCGCTGTCCGCGACCAATCGGAATCATTGCGTCAACTGCGGTAATACCCGTTTGAAGCGGTTCTTTCACCGGTTGGCGCGCAATTACGCCGAGCGCTTTTCTTTCAATCGGCATATATTTGGTTTCGCCTTGAATCGGACCTTTTCCGTCAAGCGGAACTCCGAGCGGGTCAACCACGCGTCCGAGCATTCCGTCGCCGACGGGGAAAGACGCCAAACGTTTCGTGCGTTTTACGGTGTCGCCTTCTTGAATAAGACTTGTGTCGCCGAAAAGCACGCAGCCGACGCTGTCTTCTTCAAGGTTAAGAACCATGCCGATAATTCCGTGCGGAAATTCGACAAGCTCCGAAACCATCACCTCGCTTAATCCGTAAACGCGAGCGATACCGTCGCCGACTTGCAGCACGGTGCCGACTTCGTAAACGTCAACTTCGCTATCGAATCCCGATAATTGTTTTCTTAAAATAGCAGAAACTTCTTCCGGTCTTACTTGAGCCATATTTAAACCTTTTTCTTAACTTCTAATTTGATGTTAAAGTTTCTTTCAACCTTTCCAATTGGCGTTTAACGGATGCATCGAACACTTTATCCTTAACCTGAGCCACGTATCCGCCAATTATCGATTCGTCTATTACATTTTCGAATCTGATTTTCTTTCCGGTATAGTTTTCGAACGCTTCTTTGATTTTCGCGCTTTGCGATTCATCGAGTTCGAAAACCGATTTGAGCGTTACATTCGCAATATTTTGCTTTTCGTCGTTGATTTCGAGTATTCGTTTTGTAATATCCGTAAGCAAATCCACTCTACCTTTATCGACAACAAACGAGAGAAATCTTTCCACGTCTTCGCCTACGTATTTTCCGAAAATCGCTTTGAGAATTTCTTTTTTCTTCTCCTCGGCGAGAATCGGCGACGAAAGCATAACGCGTAATTCGCGCGAACCTTTTAGCGTTTCGTAAACAGTTTTAACATCCTCGATTACTTTATCGTAGATGTTTTTCTCCTCCGCCAATTCGATTAGCGCAAACGCGTAACGAGATGATACGTTGTAACTGCTCATATTAATTTTTCTTTAGTTCGTCGAGATAAGCGTCAACCAATTTCTTTTGCTTTTCTTTATCGAGGGTTTCCTTAATAATTTTCTCAGCCGCGGTTACGGCTATTTCGGCAATTTCGGAACGCAACTGCGCAAAGGCTTCCTCTTGCTTGCGCGCAATCGATTGTTCCGCTTCCTCGATTTTCTTACGAGCCTGTTCCTCGCTTTCGGCAAGGATTTGCTCTTTCAGTTTTTCGGCATATTCTCTGCCTTGTTCAACTATACGTTGAACTTCCTCTTCGGCTTTTGCGAGTCGCTCTTTGTTTTCCGCAAGAATTCTTTCGGCTTCGTTGCGCGCTTCTTCCGCTTTTTCGAGCGATTCCTTAATCGTTCGTTCACGTTCGTCAAGAGCCGAAATAATCGGCTTCCAAGCGGTTTTCTTAAGAATAATAAGAAGCAACACGAAAATGATAACCGTCCAGATTATCAATCCGGGGTTAACATCCAAAAGACTGCTTTGCGGACTTTCTCCTTCCGAAAACAAAAGAGCCGCGAAAATGAGTTCTGAAAACATTTTAATTTCCTTTTTTTGAGTGAAGTAAAATCGTTATTACTTCAACGCCAAAAGAATCGTGATAACCAAGCCGAACAACGAAATACCTTCGATAAGAGCCGCGGCGATAATCATCGAAGTTCTGATATCGTTGGTCGCTTCGGGTTGTCTTCCCGTCGCTTCCATTGCGGATGCCGCCAATTTACCAATTCCCAATCCGCCGCCGATTACAACCAAACCGGCACCGATACCAGCCGCCAAGTATGCCCAACTAAAATCCATTGATTCCTCCTGTTTCTTTTATTTGTTTAATTAATGTTCCTGATGAACCGCCATTCCGATAAACAGCGATGTTAAAATTGTAAAAATATATGCCTGAATAAATGCAACAAGTATTTCCAAAAGATAAATAAACAATGCAAAACCTACGGAAACAGGTGCAACGTAAATCGTTTTAAGAATAAATATCAATCCGATTAACGAAAGAATTACCACGTGTCCCGCTGTCATATTCGCAAAAAGACGAATTGCCAATGCGAAAGGTTTGGTAAATACGCCGAGAATTTCGACGATAAACATCACGGGCAAAATCCACGATGGAATGCCGTGCGGGATAAGTCCCTTAAAGTATCCGACAACTCCGTGCTTTGCCATTCCCGCACCTTGAATTACAATAAATGCAATCGTGGCAAGCGCGGAAGTCACCGCGATATCGCCCGTTGCCGTTGTTCCGTAAGGAACAAGCCCGAGCAAGTTTGCGGTTAGAATAAAGAAAAATACCGTGAGCAAATAAGGTAAAAACTTTTGATAGCCTTCGCCCAAAGTAGGCTTTACAACTTCGTCGCGAATGAAAACGACGAGTACTTCCAACAATGTGTTAAAGCCGCTCGGGACAAGCGATTTTTGATACGCCTTAGCCATTCGCGTAAACATAATAAAAACAAGTACGGCGGCAATAAACAAAAACGCCACGTGATTCGTAATCGAAAAATCTATGCCGAACAAATGAATTCTCGGAAGCGGGAAAACGCCGAATAAATTATAGTTATCCATTACGTGATGGATAATGAAAGCGGAACTGGATTCCTCCGCCTTTTCCGCCGAATGTTCGATTACCGGTAAAACTTCCGCTAATAGCATTTCTATTTCTCGGTTAATTTTTTCTTATAAAACAAAATTTCGACAATAAGTAGAACAAAATAAATAATAAAGAATATTAATATAAAACCGCTTTTTTCAATATTCAAGAATTTAATAAAAATAAATATCGCAAAAACTATAAAAAAAATCCTTAAAATCATTCCGCCCAAAGTGAATTTCAGAAATTCGGAATTATTTTTTCGGTTCGAACCCGCGTTTACGAAAAAAAGCGCGAGCAAAAAATTTACGGCATTTATAAGCGCCGCATAAATATACGCGCTAAAAATATCGCTTTCGAAAAACCCGTCGGGATTTAGCGTGAATAACACAACTCCCGTCACCACAATAAACAGAACGCCCGCCGCACCGAATTTAATCGCCATCTTCTTCTTTTTTATTCCGAACTTTTTTTCTCTTTTTATTCAAATCGTTAGCCGCTTTAATAAAATTATACGTCCCCGCAAAGCCGCCGAAAATCGAAAAAACAATTATAAACAACGGTGACGTATTTAAATATTCGTCGAGATATTTTCCCGCAAAAAACATAATAACCATAGTAACGGCGAGTTGAACACCGAGTCCGAGATAAACACTCAATTCTTGATACGCTTTCGCCAAACTACCGAGCCAATTTTCCTCAGGTTGTCGTTTCTTGTACATTTTTCGTTGCGCTCATCGAACTGCGTCCGTCGAAAACCGCTCCTTCGTTTATTATTAATGTTTTTGCGAATAAATCTCCTTGTAACACGGACGAACTTTCCAAGACAATTTTTTCTTCCGCGCGAAGCGTTCCGTTTACTTTGCCGTTAAGTGTAATATTTCTTGCAACGACGTCGCCAGTTATTTCTGCTGTTTCACCGATTGTTAAATTCCCATTGACTAAAACATCTCCCGTAACTTTTCCGTCAATTCTTACGTTGCCTTCGCTCGATATCTTTCCCTCAATATTTACGTCGTGACTTAAAATACTCACTTCACCCGATGAATAAGAATCTTTCTTTCCCATCCGTTTATTCTCCTTATTGAATTAAAAATCGTTCCGGATTAAGCACGTCTTCCCCGTGCCAAATCTCGAAATGCAGGTGAGGGCCTGTCGTGTTTATTCCGCTGTTACCGCTATAGGCGATTATTTCTCCTTTGAAAACGCGGTCGCCTGTTTTTGCCAATAAAACATTACAGTGCTTCAGCACTGTACGAAAATTGTTCTTATGTTGCAGTATAATAACGTTTCCGTCCACGGCTGTAAAACCCGCGAAAATCACGTATCCGCTTGCCGAAGCAAGCACGGGAGTATTCGGTTTTACGGCGTAATCTATTCCGAGATGATTATGCTCGACATCGAATTTTCTAATTACAACACCGTTTTTTACGGGAGGAATAAAATAAAATTGTTCGGAAGTCTTCGCCGAATCCTGAAAAAGTTTTTCGATTAACGAATTAATTATATAAAGTAAATTTCCTCCGTCAAGTCTGTTCCCGTGCGGCTCCGCTCTGAGCGAATCGTAAATTGCGGCGCTTGAATCGAGTGAATCCGCGCCCGCAAGAATTACGGCGTAACTTAATCTTTTTTCAAGTTTTATGAATTTATTCAATTCTTTGGTAACGTACGCAACTTCCGCCTCCAATTTTTTTATTCGAACTGCTTGCTCTTTTATTTTTCCGTTTTCAATCCAAAATAAAGTTTTTCTCAAAGGCGTAAAACTGAATAGAGCAACCGCGAGCATAAAAATAAACAGAGAGTAACCGAACAAATAAAAAAGCGCCTTGCCGAGACTGATTTTGAAACGCTTCATTTCGTAATGCGGAAAATCTCGCGTTACGTATATGTACGATTTTTTAAAATCTTTAAGTTTCATAAACATATATTTTTCAATTCGTTAAATATAATATTTCAAAAGTTTAGATGAATTTATTTTTAATTTCCGTTATCTGATTTTTATTACACAATAATTCCCTTGTTGATAAATTTATTGGAACGCCGGGAATAGTAGTAAGGAGTTATTCCCGCCATGGCGTGATAAAAAAGATAGAACACGGATGACACGGATTTTATTGGATTCCCGCGGATTAAAAAATTCACGTTATTGCAACCCCGCCAACGGCG
>Ga0256914_1001589_pt1 | contig 20117 bp, 13 predicted proteins | sample HulkmetaG_FD_191571 | JGI IMG/M metagenome (GOLD analysis project Ga0256914, IMG submission 191571) | Hydrothermal chimney microbial communities from Main Endeavour vent field at the Juan de Fuca Ridge, Pacific Ocean - Hulk | ecosystem: Environmental > Aquatic > Marine > Hydrothermal vents ... | reverse complement strand
CCTCGCCCACCGGCTCGACGCCGAGACCAGCGGCGTGCTCCTGCTCGGGAAGCACCGGTGGGCGGCCCGGAAGCTGCAGACGGCGTTCGAGCGGGGATGGATCGAGAAGAGGTACCTGGCCGTCGTCTTCGGCGAACCCCGCGAGGACCTCTTCGAGATCGATCTCCCCCTCGGCACCGTCTCCCGGGACAACTACGTCTTCCGCCAGGGCCCGGGAGGCAAGGACCAGCGCCCGGCCCGCACGGTGTTCCACGTCCGGGAGCGACTCGGGGAGATCTCCCTCGTCGAGGCGATCCTGGTCACGGGACGCCGGCACCAGATCCGGGCCCACCTGGCCCTCGCCGGGCACCCCGTGGTCGGCGACAAGCTGTACGGCCTGGACGACCGGGCGTACCGCCGCTTCCTGCAGCAGGGGGGGCTCGACGACGAGCTGCGTGCCCGCCTCGGGGCCGAGCGGCAGATGCTTCACAGTCACCGGCTGGTCTTCCCCGACCCGCGGGACCGGGAGACCCGGATCGAGGTGGTCGCCCCCCTCCCCCCGGACATGATGACCCTCCTCGAGCGGACCCGGGCCGGGGAGCCGGTGCGCCCGCGCCCCGGGGCGGGTCCCGGGGATCCCGGGAGCGGTGGGGACCGGCGCCACGTCCCAAGGAGACCGTGAACCGATGCGCGGATCATCGCCTTGTTCCTTTCCCTTCTCCTTCCGCCGGGCGGTGCTCGCCGTCCTCCTGGCGGCGACCGCCCTGGCCCCCGTTCTCGCCGGGCCGCCTCCCTCCGTGCTGCCGCCCGCCGCGGAGAGCGCCCTCGACGACCTGCTCGCCCGGCTCGGACTCGCCCGCGACGACCTGCGCTTCCCCAGGGACCTCGCGCCCACCGACCTCCGGCTGGCGGCCGTCGACCGCGTGCTGGACGATCCCCTGGCCCTGGCCGTCCTGGCCGCCCCGTGGCGGGAGATGGCCCGGGACGCGGGACGGATCGGGGACGCGGGTGCCCTCGCCTTCCTCGCCTCCGGCCAGGGCCTCGACCTGCTCGGGGTGCCCGCGAGGGACCGGTACGACCTCGGCCCCGAGGAGGAAGCCCTCGACCAGCTCCTGTCGGTGAAGGAGGAACGCGACCAGGTCCTGGCCGTGGCCCCGGGGCTGCCGGAACCGTGGGCCAACGCCCTCGCGACCCTCTCGGTCGACCTCGCCCGCGCCCGCGCCCTTCTCGCGGACGCCCTCGAGCCCCTGGACCCGGCGGCCAGGCGACGGCTCCTCGCGGTCCTCCCGGGACTGTGGTTCGAGGGGACGTCCGAGGACACGGGTCCCGGGGGACGGGAGGCGGGCGGTGGTCTCCCCGGGACCCCGCCGGCCGCCGGGGTCCCGGCGGGCGACCCGCGGGAGGCGCTGCTCGCCGGGGCCGGCCTCGACCGGGCGGCCCTCGCCCGCTCGGCCGGGACCCTCCTCCTGGCGGTCGACACGTTCCTCCGGCTCCGTCCCGCCGCGGGCCCCGGGGGACCGTTCCGCGAGGACGTTCCGGGAGTGGAGGGGCCGGCGATCGGGCCGATCCCCCTCGCCGCCGGGAACCTGTACATCGGCGGACCCGGTCGCAATCGCTGGCGGTGCGGGGACGCGGCGGTGATCGTCGACCTGGGCGGCGACGACACCTGGGAGCTGCCCGCCCCGCCCCCGGCCCTCGAAGGCGGCGCCACCCTGCGGGTCCTCCTGGACCTCGCGGGGAACGACACCTGGCGGGGGAGCGACTGGGGGAGCCTCGGCGGCGGCGTCCTCGGGCTCTCCCTGGTTCGGGACCTCGGCGGGAACGATCGCTACGACGCAACCGTGTTCTCCCTGGGGGCGGCCTGGTTCGGCGTCGGGGCCCTCCTCGACGACGGCGGGGACGACGTCTATTCCGCGGCCTGCCTCTCCGAGGGAGCCGCCGGGTTCGGGCTCGGGATCCTGGCCGACGCCGGGGGGAACGACGTCTACCTGCTCGGCCGGGAGGGACAGGGATTCGGAACGACGCTCGGCGCGGGGATTCTCGCCGATCTCTCCGGCCACGACACGTACCGGGTGGGGACGCGGTGGACCCATCGCCCCCTCCTGCCGGAGCGGCTCCAGGGGCTCGGACAGGGGATGGGACTCGGCCATCGCTACCACCGGGTGGCGGGCGGCGTCGGCGTGCTCTGGGACGCCGCGGGGAACGACCGCTACGAGGCCGGGGTCTACGGCCAGGGGGCCGGGTACTGGTACGCGCTCGGAATGCTCGTCGACGGGGGCGGCCACGACGCCTGGACCCTCGTCCAGTACGGGCAGGGAGCCGGCGTCCACCTGGCCGCCGGGGCCCTCGTCGACCTCGCCGGCGACGACGTGCGCACGGCCATCCACGGGCCGGCCCAGGGAGCCGCCCACGATCTCGCCGTCGGACTCCTGGTCGACCTGGCCGGCGACGACGTGGAGTTCTGCGGGGGAATCGGGCAGGGCCAGGGCCACGCGAACGGCGTGGCACTGCACCTGGACGCGGCGGGCAACGACGTGTACGCGGCCCGGGCCGTGCGGGACGTCGGCGGAACGGCGACACCGGCCCGGGAGACCGGCTCGCTCGGGTTCTTCCTGGACCTGGGGGGCACGGACGTCTACCCGGGCCCGCCCCTGCGCAACGACGCCGCCTGGGCGCGTGGCACCTGGGGGGGCGGCCTCGACCGGGAGGCACCGTCCGCGAACCGGGGGAAGAAGAAGGAGGACGCACGATGAGCGGGCGATGGGCGGTCTCGGCGACCCTGGTGCTGGCGGCCCTCCTGCTCCCCGCCTCCGCCGCCCCGCCCCCGCGCCCCGAGGGCCCGGCAGCGGCGGCCGGGGAAACCGGGGAAGACCGCTTCGCCGACCTGTTTGCGACCGCCAGCCTCTGGCAGGTCGGGGATAACGTGGAACGGGTCGAGGCGGCCCGCCGGCAGCTCTCCGACCTCGGGGAACCGGCGGTTCGCTGGCTCGTCGATCACCGGCTCGGCGTGGCAACCACCCTGGAGCGCCGGGCCCTCGACGCGGTCCTGGTGGCGCGGAAGGACCTGGCCGCGCCGCTCCTCCGCGAGCGACTGAGGGCCGGCGTCGACGCGGCGCCCGCCACCCGCGTGAACCTGGCCCGGCTCGCGCGAAAGCTCGGGCTCCGGGAAGCCGCCCCGACCCTCGCCGCCTGGCTCGACGATCTCCCCTCCCTGCCCCCCACGGAGGCCCGGGCCCTCGCCCGGGAGGTCCTCGCCGCGCTCTCCGCCCTGGACCCCGGCCGGGCGGTCGCCGCGGGACGGAGGCTGCTCGAGGCACGGGATCCCTGGACGCGCGTGGCCGCCCTCCGGGCGCTCGGGAGATCCGGCGATCCGGGGGTCGCCGACGACCTGGTCGCGGTGGCCATCGGCCCCGCAACGGCGATCGTGCGGGGAGCCGCGGCCCTCGCCCTCGTGGACCTCGGGGAACCGGCCGCCGCGCCGCTCGAGCGGGCCCTCGGTCACTGCTCCCGGGAAGATGCCGCACCGTCTGCCTGCGGGTTCGCCGTGCGCGCCGCGGCAGCGCTGCTGCCGGACCTGCCCGGGGATACCCGGGCCACCCTCCGGCGGGCCCTCGACCGGGTGGCTGCCCTGGGGCCGGCCCCGCTCGCGGCCCTGGCGGTCGAGCTGGCGTACGGGCCCGAGCTCGCCCCCGGGAGGTGAGTTCCCGGCGATGGACCACCACCGGCCCCTGGCGCTCGCACTCCTCGCCCTCGCGGTCCTCGCCGCCGCGGGGTGCGCGGGACGGCGGGTCGCCCCGGTGCCCGGCCCACCCCGCCACGGGCGGCAGCAGGGCGCCGCGCCCGGGCGCGGGGCGGGCACCTGGCACGTCGTCCGCCCCGGGGAGACCCTCTGGCGGATCGCCCGGCGCTACGGCGTGACCGTCGAGGAGATCGCCCGGGCGAACGGGATCCCGGACCCGTCCCGGGTCCGGGCCGGGCGGCGGCTGTTCATCCCGGGTGGCCGGCCGGGGCCCGCTTCGCCGCCCCGGAGGAAAGCGGAAGGCGGGAGTCGGTCCCCCGCCGGCGCATGGCGCTGGCCGGTGGACGGGCCGGTCACGTCGATGTTCGGGGCCCCCCGGGCCCACGGCCGGCGGGCCCACACCGGGATCGACATCGCCGCCCCACCCGGCACGCCCGTGCTGGCGGCCCGGGCGGGGCGGGTGACCTTCGCCGGACGGAAGGGCAGCTACGGCCGCCTGGTGGTGCTCGATCACGGCAGGGGATTCGCGTCCTGGTACGCGCACCTCTCGCGGATCACCGTGCGGCCCGGCCAGCACGTGGAAACCGGCACCGTGCTCGGACGCGTCGGAACCAGCGGGAACGCCAACGGACCCCACCTGCACTTCGAGATCCGGCGACGGGGGCGCCCCCTGGATCCGCTGGTGTTCCTGCCCTGGAACGGCGCCGGGTAGCCCGCCCACCGGCCGGGCACCATCTTCCCCCCGGGGGCCCGGCGAGGTCCCCGGGAGGAGCACCGTGGACACGATCGAGATCCCGTGCCCCGCGTGCGGCACGATCAACAGGATTCCCGAGGACGCGATCCCCGAGAGCGGAGAGGTTCCCTGCATGGCCTGCGGGGACCGGATCTCCTTCCGGGCCGCCCCCCGGGGCACGACCGGCACGTTCCGCGTGCCGGGCACCCCCCTGCCCCCGCCCCCCGGGCCGAAGAACCTCCTCGACGATTTCCTCGCCGACGAGGACGCGGGAACGGGCGGCCACCGGGTGACCTGCCCCCGGTGCGGCCACGTCTTCGATCCCGAGGCGGAGGGCCAGGGACGCAAGACCGTCCTCGTCGTCGAGGACACCGACTTCTTCCTGTACCTCGCCACCGAGGTGCTGGGGCGCCGCTACCACACCATCGGGGTCCGGACGGCCGCCGAGGCCCGGGAGGTGCTCGCCACCCGGCCCGTCGACCTGGTCGTGCTCGACCTGACGCTGCCCGACGCCGAGGGGACCGACGTCCTGCGCGCCCTGCCGCGGCCGGACATCCCGGTGCTCGTCTACACGAGCCGCGACGAGACGTCCCTCCTCGGCCAGGAGTGGGCGATCCTCCAGTCCCTCGGTGCCAACGACGTCGTGCACAAGGGGATCAACATCGAGGATACTCTCCTGCGCAAGGCGGACGAGCTCCTGGCCGCGCGTCCCGTGACCTGACCCCGGGTCCGGCGGCCGCGAGACGCCGCCGGTGGAGGGCCCGATGGCAGGCGACGGCGATTCCCCGCGGGAGTGGGAGGTGGCCACCCTGGCCGGTGGCTGCTTCTGGGGCATGGAGGAGGTCCTGCGCCAGCTCCCCGGGGTGATCGACACGGAGGTCGGGTACACCGGGGGCACGGTGGCGTACCCGACCTACGACCAGGTGAAGACCGGCACGACGGGACACGCGGAGGCGGTCCAGGTCGTCTTCGACCCCCGCCGCCTCCCGTACGCCGAGCTGCTCCGGTGGTTCTTCCGGGTCCACGATCCGACGACCGTCGACCGCCAGGGACCCGACGTGGGGTCCCAGTACCGGTCGGTGATCTTCGTCCACGACGAGCGGCAGCGGAAGATCGCCGAGCAGGTACGCGACGAGATCGCCCGCTCGGGGAAGTGGTCCCGACCGATCGTCACCGAGATCGTGCCGGCGGGGCCGTTCTGGCCGGCGGAGGAGGAACACCAGGACTACCTGAGGAAGCACCCCGGCGGGTACAGTTGCCACTTCCCCCGGGACTGGTGAACGGGCGGGAAGCCCGGCCCATCCGTCGTCCGCGCGCCGTGCGCGTTCATCGCCGCCGGGCGGCCTTCCGGCCGCCCCTGCACGAACCCGCGACCTGCACCCTCGTGTACCGGTTTCTCGTAGCGGCCGCCGGAAGGCGGCCCGGGCGGCGCGAAGCGCCGCCACCCGCGTCCATCACCGGAAGGCGTCAGGGAGCGCTCGGGCTGGACTGGCAACCGATCAGGCAGTCGGCGTACGCGTCCGAGGCCTCGTTGTAGCAGCGGTTCCGGTCCGCCTCGGCATGGTCCTTCCCGGACTCGTACGCGGTCTCGCAGCGCATCCGCTCGAGCCAGTTCCACCCGGCCTCGGCGATGCACTGCTCCCGCTCCGCGGCCAGGTCGGCCAGCGCCTGCTCGTAGACCGCGTCGCAGGCGGCGACGTCGTCCGCGTAGTCGGCCTGGCAGGCATCCTCGCATCCTTCCCCGGCGGCCCATGCCGCGAACAGCCCGGCACCAGCGATCGCAAGGGCGAAGACGGTCAGCAGGACGGTGATCCTCTTGCGGGCCATCTCTCCTCCTCTCTCCTGCCGCTCGGCACCCCGACCCGGCCCGTCGGCAGGACGAGAGGGAGGACGGGGCACCTCCGCGCGGCGGTATGGTAGTACGCGGGAAGCCGTCCAAGGCAAGCGAAAAACGGCGGCAGGAAACAGGTGACGCGGCACGGGGGCAACGAAGGGCGGTCACCCCGGCGGCAATATCCGTCAGGAGCGCCCGCGCTCCTCCTCCTCGGCGAGGGCCACGCCGTCGAGGCCGAGGAAGTGTCCCACCTCGTAGAGCAGGGTGAGGCGGATCTCCCGGACCAGCACGTCGAACCCGGGGCACATGCGCTCGAGGTTGCGCTTGTAGAGGAAGAGAACGTCCAGTTCCGGCTCCACGTCCTCCTCCCGGTCGGGGAGCGGGATGCCGGGGAAGAGCCCGTAGAGACACGGGTCGAGGGGCGGATCGAAGGCGAGCAGGTCTTCCTCGTCCGGCAGGTCGCGGACGACGAGCTGCAGCCGGTCCAGCGCCTCGCGCATCAGCACGGGCAGGTCGGCGATCGCCTCCTCCACCGCGTCGTCGAACTCGTCGGCGCTCCAGCGGACGGGACGCGGGTAGGCCTCCGGGTCGACGGAGTGCGCGCGGAGGAAGTACTCGTCGGCCAGGTCCCACTCCCCCCGCCGCTCGACGCAGAGTCCCATCCAGTAGCACGCCTGGGGATCGGAGGGCTCGATCTCGAGAGCCCGGGCGAGGATCGCCTCCGCATCCTCGAACTCGCACAGCTCGTAGAGACAGAGGCCGAGATCGGCGAGGACGACGACGTCGTGGGGATCCTCCTCGAGCAGTTCCTCGAGCCAGGGGATCGCCTCGCCGTACCGGCCCTGTTCGATGACTGCCGACGCCGCCACCTGCCGGGCGTCCGCGGACGCCGGCGAGAGCATCAGGGCACGCCGGGCCAGCGCTTCCGCCTCGGCATGGTCGCCGGCGTCGTACGCCATGCGCGCCAACCGGACCAGTTCGTCGGCACTCCGTCGCGGTCGTTCGGCCATCGGTGACCCCCGGGGGCATCCCGCCCCGGATCGAGAGGATAGCACCGGCCTGCCCGGGTCGCCGCGGGCGGGTACAATCCGGTCCATGAGCAGAACCCGCTGGATCCCGTCGATCGTCCTCTTCCTGTCACTCGCTCCGCTTCCTCCCGCCGTCGCCGGCGCGGACGCTCCCCCGCCGGCCACCGGCGAGGCGTCCGCGGCGGTCGGCGAACCGGTGGCGCCCGCCTTCCGGTTCGAACGGCACCTGGCCGCCGGCAAGGCCTACCTGGAGTCGCTCCCGGAGGGGACGCGGATCACGATCCACCGGAACGACGGGACGAGCTTCTCCCTGGTGCTCCGGGGAGGCACGCTCCTCCCGGACCCCGACCTGCCGCGGATGCGGAAGGACGGGAACGACGTGGTCACTCCCCTGGGCCACCGGCTGCGCCTCGGACGAGCGGCGGGCGGACGTCTCCGGGCGACGATCACGACACCCTCGGGAACCACGACCCAGGTCACGCGCCGGGGCGAGATGCTGATGGTGGTCACCCGGGGTGGTCGAAACTGGTCCTACTCGGTGAACCACGAGCTCGTGCTCCGGCTCACCGACGGCACCGAGATCACCGTCACCGACCGCGCGCGGAAGTGGACCGTCACCGATCTCCACGGGGCCCGCTTCCGGTGGGAGGCCGAGGATCCACGGTGGATCGAGCTGCCGGCGCTCCCGTCACCGCCCCTGGTGCCCCGGTTCGTCGGCTACTACTACCAGGCGGGTGACGGGGACGAGTGGCGCCGCCCCGTGAGGGAAGACCACCTCGTCTTCGCCTGGAACTGGTACCCGCTCGGCCTTCCGCTGGCGCGCCTGCTCGCGGAGGTCCAGCAGGAACCCCGGCTGCACGACGTCAGGTTCCAGTACGAACGGATCCCGCGGATGCAGCCACCCCCCGACGAGGCCGCCGTTCTCGTCGGCCGCCGCTTCGCCCTGTGCGGCGGTGACCGCGTCACGTTCGAGGTCCCGGGGAAGGAACCGGTGACGTGCTTCCTGTTCCCCGGCCCGATCGACCCGGACTACACCCTTCCCCGGTTGAAGCTCCCGGGGGCGATCCCCCTGCCCCGGCAGAAGGGACCGTCGCGAGGTGCCCGATGAAGAGACCGCTCCGCTCGTTCCTGCACGCCATCGTCCCGGCCATCGTTCTCGGCTGCCTGCTGCCGGCCCTCGGCGCGACGACCCCGCGGACCCTGGACGAGATGGACGTCGCCCGGACCCGGTACGTGGTCGATGCGACGCTCTCGCCGGACGGCAGCCGGGTCGCCTGGAGGCTCGCCGACCCGCGGATCCCGGGGAAGGACGACGACGGGCCGGTGCGCCTGCCCCTGTTCGTGACGACCCTCGGAGAGGAACCCCGGACCCGGCGCTGGCTGCCACCGGACGTGCGCGCCTCGTCCCTCGCCTGGTCGCCGGACGGGCGCTGGCTCGCCTACCTCGCGAAGCGGGGCGACGACGATCACGCGTCGATCTGGGCGCTCCCGGCGGACGGCGGCGAATCCGTGCGGCTCGTCTCGTTCGCGAGCGCGATCCAGGCGTTCGACTGGAGCCCGGACGGCCGGCGCATCGCCTTCGTCGCCGCCGAGCCGGTCCCGCGGGAGCGGAAGGAGTTGCGGAAGAAGGGATTCGACCAGGAGATCTTCGAGGAGGACTGGCAGCCCCGGCATGTCTACGTGGTCGATCTCCCGGAAGACCCCCTCGCACCGGGCGCGGAAACGGGTTCCCCTCGCCCGCTCGAGGACCTTCCCGGACAACCCTGGCACGTCCGGTGGAGCCCGGATGGAACGAGGCTGCTCGTCGACCTGTCACCGCGACCGCTCACCGACGACCGGTACATGTTCCGCCGCCTGCACGTGATCGACGCCGGGAGCGGCAGGGTGCTGGCGAAGATCGAGAACCCGGGCAAGCTCGGGAAGTTCGGCTGGACGCCGGATGGCAGCACGATCGTGCTGGTGTCCGGGGCGGACATCCACGACCCGAAGGAAGGCCGGCTGATGGCCGTTCCGGCCACGGGCGGCGAGCCCCGGGACCTGCTTCCCTCCCTCGCCGACACCGGGCACGTCGTCACCTTTTCCGTGGCGACGGACGGGACGATCCTCTGGCTTGCCGACGTCGGGACGGGCTCCCGGATCGGCCGGGTGCGCCCGGATGGCAGCGGGATGGAGACCCTGCTCGATTCCACGGACCCGGTCTACGCGGGGATGAGCGCGGACGCGGCCGGTGAGCGGCTCGCCCTGGTCGGCGAGTCGCCGACCCATCCCCGGGAGCTGTTCACCTTCCGCCCCGGTGAGGGAGATCCGCTTCGCCTCACCCACCTCAATCCCTGGCTCTCCGAGCGGCGTCTCGGCCGCCAGGAGATCGTCCGATGGAAGGCGAAGGACGGGCTCGAGATCGAGGGGTTGCTGATCCACCCCGTCGCGCGGGAAGAGGGCACGAGGGTTCCGCTCATCGTCGTCTGCCACGGCGGGCCGGAGAGCCATTACCGCAACGGGTGGCTGACCCGGTACGCCACCCCCGGCCAGGTGGCGGCGGGCCGCGGCTACGCGGTCCTCTATCCCAACTACAGGGGCAGCACCGGCTACGGCGTCGCGTTCTCGAAGGCGGACCAGGGGGACGGCGGCGGAAAGGAATTCGAGGACGTCCTCGCCGGCATCGATCACGTGGTCGCCATCGGCCTCGCGGATCCCGACCGGGTCGGCATCACGGGCGGCAGCTACGGTGGTTTCTTCACCGGGTGGGCGGCCACGCGGTGGTCCTCCCGTTTCCGTGCCGCGGTGATGTTCGTCGGGATCTCCGACCAGCTCTCCAAGGTCGGCACGACCGACATCCCGAAGGAGATGGAGCTGGTGCACTGGCTGACGACACCCTACGAGAACCTGGAACTCTTCCTCGACCGGAGCCCGGTGCTGCACGCCAGGGACGCGCGCACGCCCCTCCTGATCCTCGGGGGCAAGGAGGACCGGAGGGTCGACCCGGGCCAGTCGATGGAGCTGTACCGGGCGCTCAAGTTCTGGGGGAAGACGCCGGTGCGCCTGGTGCGGTACCCGGGAGAGGGACACGGCAACCGGCGCGCGGCGTCCCGGTTCGATTACAACCTCCGGATGATGCGCTGGTTCGATCACTTCCTCGCCCGGGGCGAGCGGACCCCTCCCCCGTGGGACCTCGCCTACCCGTTCCCGGCGGAAGAAGAAGAGCAGGAAGACTGACCCGGGCGCCGCGGCGGCAGCCACCGGGCGGGACACCCGCCGCCGGTGGCGCCGTCCGCCCCGGGTGTCTCAGCCGAGGCGGGCTTTCAGCTCCCGCTCCCGGCGCGCCGCCTGCACGACGTCGAGCTCGAGGAGAAGGGAAACGCGGCCCTCGCGGGGTTCCTCCTCGACCCGGACGTCGGCCCCGTAGGCCCGGAGGAGAAGGAGGGGCTGCAGCACCTTGCGGGGCTCCATCGCCAGCCGGTCCGCCGACCGCCACCCGATCGCGAGGACCGCCCGCCCGTCCGGCGACTCCTCGAGTTCCACCCGGACCGGTCCCACCGGTTCCCCGTAGGAGAGGGCGCGACCGAGGGCCTCGTCCAGGGTGGCGACCAGGTCCGGGGGACGGGCGACGACCAGCAGCCGCCCGCTGCCCGCCGGCGCCTCCGGCCCGCCCGGCCCCGGGAACACGATCTCGCCCCGCGCCACCTCCGCCGCGAGGCGTTCCCGGGCAAGCCATCCGAGCACCGCGCGGAGATCGGCCACGACCCGGTTCCCCAGGTCCTGCCGGAGCAGGTCGGCCGCCTCGAGGGCCAGCGTGCAGGCCCGGGCGACCTCGTCCGGGTCGAAGGGCACCGGTTCACCCGGCACGCACGCCGCTCCCTCGAGCTGTTCGACCAGGGCCAGGATCGCCTCCTCGAGGCGCGCGAGTGCCCGGTGCTCGGGGGCGAGTTGCCTGGCCGTGACCAGCAGGTCTCCCAGCCGGTCGGCCGCCCCGGCCAGGACCCGGGAGGTCGCATCCCGCAGCCTTACCGCGAGGCGCGGACCGGGAACTTCTCCCCTCCCGGTGTTCAGGGCGAGCAGCCGGAGCGTCTCGAGGTCCCGGCGCCCCCAGGCGCCGGGGCGCATATCGGAGGAGGCCTCCCAGAACAGGCGCCAGGAGGCCTCCCGGCGCGCCTCCGCGGCCGCCCGCTCGGCCAGCTCCGCCTCCTGCGCGGCGCGCCGTTCCCGCAGCCAGGTGAGCACGCCCCCGGCCACCATCCCGGCGGCGACCCCCGTCAGGAGGGCGGCGGCGGAACCGAGGCCCGCCCCCGCCACGCCGACGGAAACGCCGGCGACCAGCACCAGGGTGGCCGCGGGAAGGAGCATCCTGCGCAGGCGATTCCAGGCCGATTCGAGACCGGGAGACACGTGCCCCACCCTCCTCCGTCCCCTCCCCGGGTCCGCCCGGCACGATCCTCCCCACGCGCCGGCGACGGCTCCTTTCTCGTACGGCGGAGGCCGGCCCCGCGCAACCGGGAAACCGGCGCCGGCGACGGGCTCTTGCCCCGCCCCGGGCGACATCGTACCGTTCGGGAACCCCCCGGATCCCGGCCGGCACGGCCCGCCGGGATCGTCACCAGGGAGGACCCGATGGCACGTCGAGCCCAACCCCATCCCGTGGTCGTCACGGGAGTCGGCCCGATCGCCGCGAACGGGCGGGGCCGGGACGAGTTCTGGCGGGCGGTTCTCGAGGGCCGGACGGGAACCCGCGCCCTGGGCTTCCCCTGGGCGACGGCGCCGCCGTTCCGGTGCCTGGTCGGCGCGCCGGTCGATCGGCCGGCACCGGAAGACGCCCTCCTGGACCCGGCGGAGGCCCGGCTGCTCGATCCCGTGACGGTCCTTGCGCTGGCCGCCGCCCGGATGGCCCTCGAGGACGCCGGGCTCCGCCCCGGGCTGGTGGACGAGCGCCGGAACCGGTACGCCCTCCCGGGAATCGACCCGGAGCGGGCCGGCACGGTGATCGGGACCGGGATCGGCGGAATCAGCTCCGTCGAGTCCTCCCACACCCAGTGGCTCCGGGAACGGGCGATCAAGGGAACGTACCGCTACGCCGTCCCGATGCTGATCCCCAACGCGCCTGCCGGGCAGGTGGCGATCAAGTTCGGCCTGCGCGGGGAGTGCAAGGCGGTGACCACGGCCTGCGCGGCGGGAACGATGGCGATCGGCGACGCCTTCCGCCTGCTCCGGGACGGGGAACTCGACCTGGTGGTGACCGGTGGCGTGGAGAAGGCTCTCGGGGACGTGGACGGTTTCTCCCTGATCGGTTTCGACGTGCTGCGCACGGTCTCCCGCCGGAACGACGACCCGGAGCACGCGTCCCGGCCGTTCGATCGGGACCGGGACGGGTTCGTGATGGCCGACGGCGCCGGGATCCTCGTCCTCGAGAGGGAGGACCACGCCCGCGCCCGGAACGCGCGGATCCTCGCGCGGGTGACCGGCTACGCCGCCACCTGCGACGCCCACTCGATGATGGCCCTCGCCCCCGACGGAGACCAGGTCGTCCGGGTGATGCGCGCCGCCCTGGAGAGCTCCGGTCGCCGGCCCGCCGACGTCGTCTACGTGAACGCGCACGGAACGGCGACCCGCCTCAACGACCCGTCGGAGGCACGGGCGATCCGCCGGGCGCTCGGCCCGGCGGCGGACGGGATCGTCGTCTCCTCGACCAAGGCGATGACCGGGCACGCGATCGGGGGCTCCGGGGGACTGGAAGCGATCGTCACCGCCCTGTCGCTCGCCGAGGGGATCGCGCACCGCTGCGTCAACCTGGAGCAGGTCGACCCGGAATGCGACCTGGTCCCTCTCCCCCGGGAGAACACGCCGATCGGTCCGGGCGTCGCCCTTTCGAACTCCTTCGGGTTCGGCGGGCACAACGCCTGCCTGGTCCTGGAGACGCCGTGACCCGTCGCCGTCGGCTCCTGGCCCTCGCCGCGGCGGGGGGAGCCGTCGGCTCGCTGTGCTGGCTCCCCCTCGGCCTGGCCCCGGCGATCTTCCTCGGGGCGGCCCTCGCCCACCGTGCCCTGCGCGGGGTCACGACGGGAAGGGAAGCGGTGCTGGCCGGGCTGGTGTTCGGCGCGGCACGGTACGCCGTCGCCGCCCACTTCCTCCTCTGGCTGCTCCGGTATTCCCCCCTGGCGATCGCCTTCTACCTGCTGGCGATCGCGTACATCCTGCCGTTCGCCGTCCTCGAGTCCTGGGGCGCCTGGCGGCTGGAGCGATGGTCGGGGATCCCGCGGGGCGCCTGGCTCGCCGTGCTCTACGCCCTGCTGGAGTACGTCCGGACCCTGGGCGACCTGTCCTTTCCCGCCGACCTCCTCGCCCACGCGTTCGGCACGGCACCGGCATTCCTCGCCTGGACCCCCGTCACCGGCCCCTTCGCCGTCAGCCTGCTCGTCTTCCTCGTCGGCTGGGGGGTCGAGACCGCCCTGCTGCCCGGCCTCCCCGTCCGCCGGCGCGCCGCCCTGCTCGTCGCGGTCACCGTCCTCTGGCTGCTCCCGCCGGTGACCGGCCTGCTGACCTCGCCGGACCACGGCGGGGCGGTGCTGCGGGTGGGGATCGTACAGCCCTCCCTGACCGTCGAGGAGAAGCTCGACCGGGCACGGCGCGGCGTGAACCTGGAGCTGCTCCGGGCCCTCACCCGGCGGGCGGCCGAGGGGACCGACCTGGTCCTGTGGCCGGAGACCGCGCGCCCCGGCCACCTGCTCTGGCCGGAAGGTGCCCCCCTGCGCGACCCGGACGTCGAGGCGATCTCCAGCGAGGTCGGGGTGCCGATCCTCTACGGGTGCGAGATCGCCCGGCACCGGGGCCGGCGGGTGACCGGTCTCTACAACGGCGTCGTCCTCGTCGATCCCCGTCGCGGGGCCGTCGACTGGTACGGCAAGATCCACCTGCTCCCGTTTGCCGAGGGGGTCCCGTTCGCGCGCCTGTTCGGCTGGGACCCGGCGCGGCGGGACCGTTCCGGGGGCGGGTACCTGACGATGCTCGGGAACTTCTCGCCCGGTCCCCGCGCGACCGTCTTCCGGGTCGGCAACGCGCGAATCGGCGCCCTCGTGTGCTACGAGGGACTCTACCCGGCCCTCGCCCGGAGGTTCCGGCGAGAGGGAGCGAACGTCCTCGCGGTGCTGACCAACGACGCCTGGTGGGGAAGGTCTCTCTTCGCTCCCTGGCATGCCCGCATGGCCGCCGCGCGTGCCCGCGAGGAAAACGTCCCCGTCGTGCGGGCGGCCAACTCCGGTGTCTCCTCGGTGGCGGGGCCGGACGGTCGCCTGCGCGAACACACCGGGCTCTTCCGGCGAACGGTGCTGCGCGGCGAGGTGCCCGTCGGTGGCGCCCCGACCTTCTACTCCCGCCACGGCGACTGGCTCGTCGGCCTCCTGCTCCTCCTGGTCGCCGCCGGCGCGGCCGCCCCGCTGGCGCGGAGGCGGCGCTGACGCGGACCATGTGGCTCCAGCACGCCACGCGAGTGCTCATCCCCGCGGGCCGGTGGTTCTTCCGTGGGTCCCGGGTCGTCGGTGGGGACCGGGTCCCGCCGGAAGGGCCGGTGCTCGCCGCCTTCAACCACGCCTCGTTCCTCGACCCGTGGTTCGTCGGGATGCTCTTCCCCCGCCTGCCGATCCGGTTCCTCATCACCGAGCAGTGGTACTGGCGGAACCGCTTCTGGACGGCGTTCTTCGCCGGCTACGGCACGATCCCGACGTCCGAGCGACGACCCGCCGAGACGATCCTGCGGGTCGTGGACGCCCTCGCGCGGGGAGAGCTCGTCGGGATCTTCCCCGAGGGCCGGATCTCCCACGACGGAAGGATGAACGAGGTCCGCCACGGGGTCGGGTGGATCGCCGCCCTCTCCGGGGCGCCCGTCCTGCCCTGTGGGCTCCGGGGCGACTACGCGGCGCTCCCCCGGCAGCGGCGGTTTCCCCGCCGCCACCCCGTGGAACTGTTCGTCGGGAGACCGCTCCGCTTTCCCGGCGGTCCCGTCGCGCGACCCGCCCCCGCGGCGGTCCACGCCTTCACCTGCGAGGTCGCGGCGGAGATCGCTCGCCTCGCGGGACAGGAGGACCGGGTGGATGCGGTGCTCCCGCCGCGGGAGCCGCGGGACATCGTCCCGCTCCTCGGCCGGGCGCGGGAAGCGATCCTCGCCCGCCCGGCCCGCTGAGCGCCGGCCCGGGAACCGGGTTCGCCACCGTTCGCCGGGGTTCGCCCGGGAGAGAGCCGGGGCTTTTCGTGTTCGTTCACGTTTGCCCCGCAGGCGCCTCTTTCGCCCGTGGCATCCGTCACGGGCCGTTGCCCCGCTTCCCGGATGGACGTACATCTTGGGCGGACGCGTTCGCGCGCGGCGGGACGGATCCGGAGTGTCGACGATCGATGGAGCCCACGTGGATCCACGGTAACGGAGGCATGGCCTCCCCGGAACCGCCCCGCCGGCAGCACGAGACGACCCCCCCGGCAGCGTCCCGCCGCGGTCCGGGCGCCCGCGGTCCCCGCCCCGGGGGCACCAGCAGGCACGACCCGTCCGCCGGAGGGGGAACGGTGGCGGGCCTGCCATGGAGAGCGCCCGTGCCCGGAACCCGGAACCCGATCCCGCGCGTTCTGTCCGTCCTGTTCCTCCTGGTCCCGCTCGCGCTCCCCGCGGTCGCGGTGGTGCCCCCGAGGGACCCGGCGACGCCGCTGCCCGCCCCGGCGCTCGATGCCGCACGGGACGACCGGGCCGGCGCATGGGCCCCGGCCCACCCGCTCGCCGGGGTCGTCCCCGACAACCGCCAGCGGCGCCGCACGGCAGGAACCCTGGAGCTGCGGGTCCTGGACGGAACGTTCTCCTACCCGGTCCTCCCGGGGAAGTTCGCCGACACCGGGGCCGATCCGATCGATCCGTCCGAGCTCCAGGACGAGCTGTTCACCGCCGGGTGGTCGGCGAACGGCAGGCCCGGTTCGCTCCGGGACTACTTCCACGAGGTTTCCTACGGTCACTACGTCGTCGACGGCACCGTGCGCCCCTTCGTGACGGTGTCGGGGAACGGGGCGACGTACCAGGGGGACCCGGGCTGCCACGGCCTCTGCACGTCGACGACGAGCTCCGCGGCCGCCTTCGTCAAGGAGGTCCTGGAGCTCAACGACGCCGACATCGACTTCTCCCAGTACGACAACGACGGCCCCGACGGGCAACCCAACTCCGGGGACGACGACGGCGTGGTCGACCTGGTCGTCATCGTGCAACCGGCCCGGGGCGGCGAGTGCGGCGGGGACGGCATCTGGTCACACCTCGACCGGTACTCCCGTACCTTCGGGGCCGCGTACACGACGGACGACGACGCGGCCGGCGGCGGCAAGATCGTCGTCGAGGACTTCGTGGTCGTGCCCGCCCTCGACTGCGACGGGTCCTCGATGGTGACGATCGGGCCCTTCGCCTACCTGTTCGGCCGCCACCTGGGGTTCCCGCCCCTGTGGGACCGGGACGGCTCCTCCCGGGGCGCGGGGGCCTGGGCCCTGATGGGCCGCGGCCTGTGGGGCGGCGACGGCGCGACCCCGGCCCGCCCCGTGCACCCTTCCGCCTACGCCAAGGCCCTGGCCGGCTGGATCGTCCCCGCGGTCGTGTCCGGCCAGGAGACCGGCGCGGAGATCCCCGCCGTGGAGAGCCATGCCCACGCGCGGGAGTTCCGGCGGGCGCCGGCCTGCTCCCACGACGAGTACTTCCTCCTGGAGAACCGCCAGCGCACGGGGTTCGACCAGGATCTCCCCGGCGACGGGCTGCTGATCTGGCACGTCGACGAGAACCGGGACGGCGCGGACGACGAGGCCCGACCGGTCGCCTGCCTGCTGCCGGGGGACGCCCGCTACGCCCTGCGGAACGGCCGCAACGACGGGGACGCGGGAGACCCGTGGCCGGGCAGCACCGGGCGTACCTCCTGGAGGGACGACACCGATCCCTCCTCGCGCCGCTGGGAGGACCGTCCCTCCGGGGCCTCCGTCAACTCGATCTCCCCGTCCGCCGACCCGATGCAGGCCGACCTGGTCCAGTCGACGGACCTCCTGCTCCACGTGGTCGGCGTGACGATCGACGACGGCGACAACGGGGACGATGACGGGGTGATCGATCCCTACGAGACGGTCCGGCTCGGCGTGCGCCTGTCGAACGAGGGGCAGGCCGACGCCACGTCGATCCAGGGGACCCTCGTCCTCGATCCGCCGGTCACCGGTGTGACCGTGACCGCGTCCTCGGCTGCCTGGCCCGACCTCGCGCCCTGCGGCCAGGACGAGACCGCCTGGTTCGAGATCGACCTGGACGCCAGCGTCGACTGCGAAACCGAGCTGTCGTTCCGGCTCGACGTGACGACGGCCCAGGGCAGCCAGTCCCTCCGGTTCACGCTCCGGGTCGGTGGATGGACCGCGGGTGACGTGGTCGACCTCACGTCGAGCGCCACCGACGAGGGAATCCCCCGCGCAACGGCGGACGGGACCGGGTGGGCGGTGGCATGGCACGCACCGGACGGCGCCCGGGACGTCGTCCGCCTCGCCCGGCTCGCCGAGGACGGCTCCCTGCGCGGCGTGACGACGATCAGCTCGGGCACGGGCAACTCCCGCTACCCCGACGTCGCCTGGTCCGGCACGGAGTACGGCGTCACGTGGGAGGACGACCGGGACGGAACGCTCCAGGTCTGGTTCGCACGGGTCGATGCCGACGGGAACCGCATCGGGAGCGAGGTCCAGCTCACGGCCTCCTCGGGCAGCAGCCGTCACCCCCGGATCGCCTGGGACGATGCCGACTCCCAGTGGGGCATCGTCTTCGAGGACGACCGGAACGGCACCTGGGACGCCTGGTTCGTGCGGGTGGCGGCGGACGGCACCAAGGCCGGGGACGAGATCGCGATCGGGACCGGGGGCGGCTCGGGAAACCAGCGCTGGCCGGACGTCGCGTGGAACGGCCAGCGATTCGGCGTCGCCTGGCAGGACGACCGCTCCGGGGAGTGGAGCATCTACTACCGGGCCGTCGACGGGACGGGGGCAACGACGACCGACGAGGTCCAGCTCGAGCAGGAGAACGGTGACTCCCTCCGCCCGGCGATCGCCTGGAACCCGCTCAACGCGACCTTCGGCGTCGCCTACGTCGATTTCACGGACGGCAAGGACCGGTCCTCCATCCAGTCGGTTCGCGTCCCCCAGGACGGGGGCGCCCCGTTCGCGCCCAAGCCGATCGCCACCGAGCCCGTCCGGGCCGAGGCCGTCGACATGGACAGCGACGGCACGAGCTACTTCGTCACCTGGGTCGACCACCGGGACGGTCGCCGCACGGTGCGGATGGCCCGGACGGACGACCGCCACAACGTCGAGATCGCCGGCGTGATCGTAGCGGACGACCCGGCCCACGCGGACGGCACCACCGTCGCGAGCGCCCACGGCAAGGTGCTCGTCGCCTGGCGGGCGGAGGCCGCCGACCACCGCTTCGACGTCTACGCGCGGCCGACGTGGGGCCGGTTCGCCTGCGGCCGCGACGACGACGGGGACGGGGTCAACCAGCCGGCGGACAACTGCCCCGCGACACCGAACCCCGACCAGGCCGACGGGGACGACGACGGCTGGGGCGCCGCATGCGACTGCGACGACGGCAACCCCGACGTTCACCCGGGGGCGGCCGAGACGACCTGCGACGGGACGGACAACGACTGCTCGGCGGAAACGCCGGACGCACCCGATCGCGACGGCGACGGGGTGGACATCTGCGACGTCGGGGACGCGAACAACCCCGACGGCAAGGGAGTCGACTGCGACGACGACGATCCCCTCAACTACCCGGGCAACGAGGAGGTCTGCGACGGCCAGGACAACGACTGCGACGGCACCGTCGACGAGGACTTCCCCGTCTACACGTGGTACCGGGACGCCGACGAGGACGGCTACGGCGACCCGAACGTCACGAAGGACACCTGCGAGGGGAACAACCAGGGATACGTGTCGGACAACACGGACTGCGACGACACGCGCGCCGACGTCCACCCGGGCGCGCTGGAGGCCTGCGACGGCGCGGACAACGACTGCGACGGCACGATCGACGGGTACAGCGGCGAACGGTTCGTCGGGCCCTCCGGGAGCGACGCGGGGAACCTCTGTCTCGACGAGGCATCCCCGTGCGGGACGATCACGCACGCCGTTCGCATGGCATGCGACCTGGAAAAGGTCTGGGTCCTCGAGGGCACCTACACGGAAGACGTGGTCATCGATCACCCGGTGAAGATCGACAACCGCGGGTCATCGATCCATACGACAGTCAGGGGCACCGGGGCCGCCCCCGTCGTCCGAATCCTCTCCGGCAACGTCACCTGGGACGGGGTCGAGGTCGGCGACACGCCGAGCCAGACCTGCATCCAGGTGGGTGACGACGCCCATCTCCACCTGCGTAACGTGATCGTCGGGAACGCCGGCTTCCACGGGTGCCGCATCGGGATCCACTTCTTCGCCACGGGTTCCGGCTACGCCGAGTGGAACCGGATCACCGGCGCGGACGTCCGCGAGATGGTGGCGGACGGCACGCCGGATTCCGGCGTCGGCATCCTCCTGACGGGAGGTAACGGTCGCCTCGAGCTCAAGCGCTCCTACCTGCGTAACAACGACGGGCCGGCCGTGCGGCTCGCGGCCCCCGCGGAGGGAGAGCAGAACGACTGGATCGTGCTCGCCGGAGACCAGGTCTACGGCAACGTCCGGAGCGCCGACTCCGACGGGGAGGCTGCCCTCGAGTTCCACGACGTGACGAACCTCCGCCTCGAGGGGAACCGCGTTCACGACAACCGTGGCCCGGACGAGACG
>Ga0256914_1001588_pt1 | contig 20118 bp, 18 predicted proteins | sample HulkmetaG_FD_191571 | JGI IMG/M metagenome (GOLD analysis project Ga0256914, IMG submission 191571) | Hydrothermal chimney microbial communities from Main Endeavour vent field at the Juan de Fuca Ridge, Pacific Ocean - Hulk | ecosystem: Environmental > Aquatic > Marine > Hydrothermal vents ... | reverse complement strand
AAGTACTTGTTGCCGTAGTGGACGAGAGCCTTCCTTTCAATAACAACGATGTCGCCCCGCTTTACCTCTATCGGTCTTGAGGCAAGGTAGGGCCCTCTGTCGGTCTCCTCAACGGGTATTATCAGAACGCCATCTTCGATCCTCACCTTGTCGTAAGCCGGCCTGTTCGTTTTCCACTCCCCCACGAACCATCTGGTCGTATCAAGGTCTGTGAAGTCATCGAAGAACGCCCCTTCGGGGATCGTTTCCGTGGCCGTTTCTGTTCCAGAGCTGCTGCCGGTGTTTGTCGTACTTTCCGGCTGTTCTGTCTGGCTTTCGCCCATTGTGGGGCTCCCGGTTTTTTCTGAAGGCTGGGAGCCCTCTCCAACGCATCCACCAATCAAAACCACCAACACCAAAGTCAAAGCCAATAATGATTTCCTCATTGTTTCATCTCTCCATTAAACTTTAGCAAAAGAAAAGAAAGATTACTCAAAGTCATAAGCATACCCATTAACGGTGAATGCAAAGGCTTTACATCCGAATTCATTGCACGCTTTGACTGTAACGTGATAGGTTGTCTTATGCCTTCTGGCCTCAAGTTCTTTGGCATCGGCATATTCAACGGCTTTCTCCGTAACGTAATCGAATGTTGCATCCACAATTTTCTCCTTTACCCAGTCAAGAATGCCCTTCTTGAAAGCCTCTTTATCGAACTTTGCAGATTCTGGTGTGTCTATGCCTTCGGGCTTTTCTGCCCCTTCATCTTCAGGGATAAAAGTCTCAACGCCGCCGACTATCGTCTTTATGCCTTTTGCCGTCGCCACCATGCCGTAGATTATCTTCGATCCTAAGCTCTTGGCTTCAACAGCTTTAGCCGTCAGCAGGCCGATATCTTTGCCGGTCTTGAGAACTTCTACTCTGTTCTCATACTTCGTGTAGATTGTCCCCACATCAGATTCACTCGCTACTGTGTAGCGATGGGGGATTATCCGGGCGTAGAAGAACTTCAGCGGCCGGGTTGAGCCGAAGTCGATGACCCTCCTCGGCTGGCCGTTCACAAGCGCGCCCGGGACTATTATGGTGACATTTTTGCAGAATCTGCACTTAAATGTTAGCTTCCCAACGTCCAGATAGTTGCTCCAAGTGGCATTTACAAGCTCAACTTGAGGCAGAGTTTTGTACTTGAACATTACATCATATCCCAAGTCTCTCCTGTGTTCACCATAATAAACTGATACATGGAACTCCACAAAAGCCAATCCCACATCGGTGAAGTTTTTAAGGGTAAAGGTTTTTGTGAAGGTGTCCCCCGAAACCTCTGTGTACTCTGTCAAGCGGGAGTAAAATCCAATTTTCTCTGCGGGGATTTCTTCTGTTCCATTATCTTTGATGATTTTCATGGGATGAGCTTTAATTTCGAGTGTGATGCTGTCAGTATCAAGTATCATCGTTGAAATTCCCGGTTTTATCTTCTTTCCGTTTATCATAAATTCAATGTTGTAAACTTTTTTCTCCCTATACTTTGGTGCACTCTTTATTTCTTGGATTTCTTTATATGTGGGCTTTTGAACTGTAGAGAGTTCCTTAGGACGGCTTTCCGGATTTGTGGGGTCGGTTCCGGCTTCCTTCTCTTGGAAATCTGTAAACCCATCTCCATCCGTGTCGGGCCTAAGCGGATCACTATACCTCCAATATTTGTTTTTGGTAGGTATCGTAAGGTTGTTCAAGGGAATATTATGAGGATAATCCTGCCACAACGAAATGACCCCAAACTGACCCATCTCCTCATAATCTGTTAAACCGTCCCCGTCTGTATCTGGACTCTTTGGATCGGTTCCAAGTATATGTTCATAATAGTCGGATATTTCATCTCCATCGCAATCACGGTAGTAGGCACAGACGTCCTGTTCATTCACAAGATCCCCATCTATGTCATCCTTAACTGGAACTGGATCCTCTGAATCTATTATCCCATCGCCGTCGCTGTCCGGATCGTTTGGATCGAGGATCAGAGAAACCAATCTTGCGTTTCCAAACATATAGTCCAGATTGATGGGTTCGTTGGGGTTTTTTCTAACAATTACAGTATAGTGCATCTCTTCGTAGTCGCTTAACCCATCACCGTCGCTGTCGTACTTAGTCGGATCAGTTGGGATACCGAAGTAGCATACTGCATTATCACTGTGTATCTCCCCTCTCTCATATTTCTCTGAATAATTTGCCGTATATAATGGGTTAAAATAACTGTGCATCCCAGTGCGAATGTATCTTTGAGGAACGCTAAGCAACTTTAAGTCCAGCTCCATGTAATATCTTAACTCCCTCATAGTCGGGACGCAGGTATATGTGGTGTTAAGGACGTTTGAGACAAATGCTCCCCACCATTCGTACTCATACTTATCAGGCACTGAATGTCCGAGAAGTGCACTCAAGTTTTCAGTCTTTTTGAATTCATAAATCAGCTCCGGCAGAACTTCATTAAAATCGCTTATGCCGTCTCCATCCGTGTCCTGTTTGAGGGGATCAGAGCTGAATTTAAGCTCAAGGTTGTCCGGTAGTCCATCACCATCGGTATCGGGGTTATAGGGGAGCGTTCCAAGCTTGAGCTCTTCGCTGTCCGGAATGAAATCACCGTCGCAGTCAGTTGTCAAATCACATGAGTAGTGATGAACTCCTCCATATCCGCTTACAAAATAGTGCTCATCACCATCCTTAATACCATCTCCGTCTTCATCTGGGTTGAGGTATCTTTTCATGTTTAAACCATGATGCTCCCATTCAAATCCATCACTTAGCCCATCACCATCGGTGTCTGGATTCGTTGGATCCGAAGGGGGCAACTTATAGACCTTTGGCAGTTCAACGAGCTCAAAGTAATCCGTCAAACCATCACCGTCGGTGTCCTTTGAGAGGGGGTTTGTACCAAGTTCGAGCTCCTCCCCATCACTTAATTTGTCGTAGTCGGTGTCATCATCAAGTGGATTGGTGCCGATTTTAATTTCGTAGCCGTCTCCGAGACCATCCCCATCGCTATCAAAGGCAACCCATAACGTGCCGTAAATGTTGCGCTCGTCGTAATCTGTTAAGCCGTCTCCATCCGTGTCAAGGTATGCATTTTGCTGATTGTATGCTGAAGCCTTTAAGGGAGCGAGCAGCATTATTAGAAAGACAAGGATGGCTGTTTTTTTCATCCCTCTCCCTCCGTCCAGACGATTTTGCACTCATCGGATGATAGAAACGTGACATAGTCTCTCTCTATGCTTTTGCTTTCTCCGTTCTTTGTTATTTCCGCGGAATAATGATACTTGCATGCAACGAGCTCTATATTCGCCATGGCACATTTGGGATCACTTATCTCAAGTTTTGAAAAGTCAACTGCCTGATAGAGAGCTTTGTGAAGCTCAATTAGAGATTCATTATCGACAATCCCCAAGTCGAAGTAATCTAAAATCGGCTGTTCATTTTTTACAGCATTATAATAAGCCTTAATAACCTCTGGAGCTTTTTGGAGGCACTCTTGCATTTTCGGTGGAACGAGAGACATATTTACGGCGTATGTCTCGTTAAATATCTCAACTTTTTCAATGCCCTTTTTGAGCTGAGGTGTTTGGGTTTCTGTTGCAGTAGATGTCTGAGCTGTGGATGATGTTTCAACTTCCTTGGATTGGCTTTGAGTTGGCATGAGCTGTTCTTTTTGAGTGCATCCGCTTATGAGCAGTATTGCCACAAGAAGGAGTATGGAGATGTAAGTTTTTATTTTCATTTTCACAAGATCATCCTCCTCATGTGGGAGAATTAACATTAATCCACCGCAGAAACCCCACCACCTACAATATATTGCCCTCTCTGCTCTTCATTTTTTCATACTTCGCTTCGGTAAGACGTATCTTAACCTTGTCCTTTGGCTCAATGCGCAGCGTCCGTGCTTCGTAATCCTCACGGTCTTCCCACCAGCTTCTCTCCTCCTCTTCCTCATCATAATATTCATAGTGGAGGATGTACTCAATCTCGATAACTGTTTTCTTTGACTTCCTAAATAATCCAACCTCTACCTCCCTTTCTGTAACTCTGTTTATTTCATACCATTCATTACCAACGTGTATTTCCGGACTGTATGACTGCAGTTTACTCCATTTCTTAAAAAGCTCTTCTCCAGTCAGTTCAAATTCAACATGCTTTAGATTTTTGGCAATTTTTGCGGCGGCATTTTTCATCTTATCTAAAAATCCCATTTTTTTCACCACCCCAACCCCCGGAAGGTAGCAGGTATTACATGTGTATCTTACTTCCTTACTAAGTCACTTAGGGTTTATTTGCTTTTCTCCAATGAATATTTGAACGGATAGATTGCTTATGTTAAGATGCCATCATTTAAAATTTCCTTAAAGGTTGTAGAAAGACTTCCCATACTGGGATATTTTTGATCAATTTAAAGTACTGGCTATCCATTCAAGATATCATTATAATTGACTCCTCCCTACCCTGAATGGCCGAGCTTTCAAAAAAAAAGTAAGGAACACCGGAAGCCAAAGGGTGCAGTAAGAACATGCTCATGCATGACCGATAAATTTTTATATACTAAATACACTAATTAAGTACAGAAAAATGTACTACAAAAATCTGTACCTGGTGGTAGCATGGAAAAAGATCTGAGAGCTCAGCTTGAGGAGCTGAAGAAAAGGCTGGAGGTGCTAGAGGAGAGCATTGATCCCGTTGATGAGGTCATGCTTTCCATAAAGGTACGTCTCAGGAAAAAGCTTGAAGCTGGAAGCCTTGAGCTTGATGAAGTTAAAGCCTCACAAATTCTCAAAAGCCTCGCAAATCCAGACAGGATAAGGATTCTCAAGATGCTTGGAAATAAGTCTATGACATTTAAAGAGATAAAAGAGGCTCTTGGAGTTGAGAGTCCGACCGTTTCTCATCATCTTAAGCTCCTGAAGAGAACCGGAATGATAAGAAGCGGTGAAGGATATGAAATTACTGAGAATGGACGTTTGCTTTTGCGTTTGCTTGAGATAATAACTGCCCTCGGGGAGGTGGAAGAATGAATTTTGAATGGAAGGTTGAAAATGAGAGCCCAAGATTTAGGATCGCTGAGTATCTAAAAGGCATTACCGCACTCATGCTAATCCTCTGGCTGTTTAAAGGGCCGCTGAAGTTAAAAGAATACAACGATTATATAGTCTATGTAATAGTTGCCCTTATATTTGCATTTGAGTTGCTAAGTGTTGGCAAATGGTTTGGGATAACTCTGAGTGGAGCAATATTTGCACTTGCCAAGGGTTCCTTCTGGACGAGCGTCTTTCTGTTCTTTGGAAAATGGCTTGGCATGAGCAGGGAGCTCTACAGCTATGCAGGAACAGCCTTTGCCTATGCAGTAGTCCTGTCAATAGCGGGCATTTTGATGGCCAGATTTGATGAGAGGAGAATGGATATTAAGGTTGAGAAGAAGGCCTATGAGTTCAATGGAGCAGATTTCGGAGATGTTAGGCTGAGTGGAAAGGGAAAAGTATACCCCATCAAATTCGGCAGAAGAAACGTTGGATGGATAATAGAGGGCGAGGTTTCAGTTGAAGCCGAAACCCCCCTTGGCAGTGTTACCAAAAAGCTCTTATCCCCTGTTGCAGTATGGACACGAGAAAGGATAGCAGGAAAGAAGACTTCTCCAAATCCCAATTTTGTGACAAAAGCAAATGGACTCATGAATCCCGAAAGGCTTTACAGGGGGAGAAAAAAGAATAGTATTATCGATCTCGGCTTCCTTAAGGTTTATGAGGGTGAAGATTTTGAATACGTCAAGCTACCGTTCATAGAGGTTATAGAAACACCGAGTGGTGAGGAGGTGAAGGTGGGACCGATACACATCCGCGAGGGTAAGCCTTCAATGCCTCCCAGAGAAATGCTCACTATAAAGGAGCTAACTAACGGATTCCAGCTTACAAAGATTGACCAAAGACTCAGAATTCAAACGGATGAATACTCCATAGAAGTCAATGGAGACAAAGTGCTTTACAGAAGTGGAAATGAGAGTCTTTCCCTTGGAAAGGATCATGTTTCACTCCGTTCGGGGGATGTATCCATAACCGTGGGTAGAGGTAGGGCAAAAATACGCATCGAAGATGTTGTAATCTCCGCCCATGAAGGAAAGGTACGGATAAGGGTTGGTGGAAAAACCCATACAATAGAAAACAAAGATGCTTACCGTCTTGTAATAAAAAAAGCAAAGGAGATAGTAGAAGAGCAGAGCATCGAGCTGATAGAAGGGTTTGGTATAGATAGAACGCGCCTCAACAGACGTGTTAAGGAGCTCCTTGATGAGCTTATGAATTACATTCGGTGATGGGGATGCAAATAGAGTTCAAACATGAAGCAGAAGGCATTGAAAAAATTACAGTTACATCCAAGGGTGCAGATCTGAAAATTGAAGAATGGAACGGGAGATTCATCAAAGTCACAAATATGAGGGCACTAAGAAACAATAGGAAACTCATCCTACTGGCTGAGGGCGAGGATTCTATGCTTAAGGTTCCCGGAAACATTCCTCTAAGCATTCATGTGCTTGGTGGTGATGTGGAAGCAGGCAACTGCAGGGTCAGGGAGATTATCCTTAATGGAGGAGATGCTCTGCTGGACAACATTAAGCTTGAAACTGCAAAGATAATGAGCGGCGATTTGAAGGTATCTTTTGGAGAAATAGATGGAGATGTTTCCATAACTGCCAACAACGGAGATGTCATGCTGTTCCTTGGAGAAGAATTTGATGTGGATGTGAAATTCAGAGGAATCAACGGTGGCTTGAAATTGATAGGCCTCAACGAAAAGGAGATACATGGAGGTATATTTGAAATCAATGCCTCTGTCATCAACGGGGAATTAGTAATCTACCGTGGAGAACATGAAAAAATTGAGCCGCAGAGAAGTAAGCTCCATCTGAATGAAGGAAGTTCATACATTGCCGCTGGAGAAAACTGGGCAGAGATAAGGATCGATGAGGTAATGATCTCAGCAAAGAAAGGAACAGTTGTCATTGACACCGGAAGTGGAAGGCATGAGGTAACTAATCCAGATGCATTCAACCTGATATCAAAGTGGTGTAAGAGAAATAATTGAAAACTACAGTGATGACAGGAAAAGAGCTGTTAGAGAGCGAGCTTGAAAGGCTCATAGATGACCTCATGGAGTATATGGGGTGATTGTGATGGAAATTGTAGCTGCTGGAGATAGTGGAAAAAACATTACTCCACGAAAGGCTGTGAAAAGAAAAAAGCCGCTTTCCACCTGCAACTTTATCTCCCGGAGGGATCAGTATGATGTTTGAAAACATAAGGGAAGTTGAAATAAACTCTGTCAATGGGGAGATCAACATTGAGGCATGGGATAACAATTATGCTGAGGTTAGTTATATCCCCCATGGAGAAGTGGAAGTAGAGATTGAAGAAGAAAATGGCAAGCTTATAGTCAGAGAGAAACCTAAGAAAAGAAAAATCCTGGGAATCTTCTCCAAATCTTCCAATGGATGGGCTGAAATAGAAATCAGGATTCCAAAGGGCATTCCGGTAAAAGCCAGAAACGTTAATGGCGAGCTAAAAGCCAGAGGTGTAACATTCAAGGAGGCCATAACAGTAAATGGAACTCTGGAAATTGAAGGATACAGTGCAGAGAGACTGAGTTCAGTAAACGGATTCATCAAGGCTCATTTAGCAATTGCCGGCCCGTTAAACGTTGCAACAGTAAACGGAAGTATTGAAGTAACTATAGAAGAACTTGAGGGTAACGTCACTCTCGGAACTGTTAATGGAGATGTTAAACTTTACCTCACAGACTTCTGTGATGCAAAGATATCAGTGAAAAAGAGAGTGAATGGAAATATAGAACTGGTCGGTATAGATGAGGAAGAGCCTGTTATTGGTACCGGAACATTCGAGGTGAGTGTTGGTACGGTCAATGGTGATGTAAGGGTAGAACTGATCTGATGTTATTTTTTGTTTAATACTTTATACAGAACTAAGGGGGTTAGCAGAGATGCTCAAAGAATTGGGCCGGAATTTCTGGCTTTATACTGTCGGAAGGTGGATATCACAGGCTGGCTGGGTTATCCAGGATGTTGCGGTTCCGCTCTACGTGCTCGATAAAACTGGCAGTGGTGCTATGATGGGCCTCTTCGTAATAGCGGAGCTAACTCCAAGACTGATCATGAATCCCATAGCTGGAGTAATCGGAGACAGATACAACAGGAAGCACCTGATGGTTGGATTTGATCTGGCGAGAGGTGTTCTGCTCTTCGGTGTCATAGCATTTAATCTGCTTAACATTCACCAACTGCTCATGATCCAGGTTCTCATGAGTATTATGGGCTCATTCTTTTCTGCCGGGATATCAGGGATGTTCCCTGACTTAGTAAGAAAGGATCAGCTCGCTCAGGCCAATTCAACGCTCCAGAGCGGTGGACAGATCATAAGGATCATTGGTCCTATACTCGGCGGTCTAATCTATGCCCTCGGTGGGATAAGGTTGGCGATTTTCATCAACGCAGTTAGTTTCTCCGGCTCCGGTCTCTTTGAAATGCTGATCGAGTACCACTGGAAAACACGGAAAATCTCAGACATCAGTGAAATATGGGACGACATGCTGGAGGGATTCAGATTCATAAGGAGTTCAAGGAACCTACTCGTGCTGGTTAGCTTTGCGGTTATTCTCAACACACTCCTAAATCCCGTCTTCATAGTGATACTGCCCTATCTTTCAAGAGTAACTCTACGCCTCTCATCGGTTCAGTTCGGCAGCGTCCAAACAGCGGCAACAATTGGAGCTTTGACTGGAAATCTTCTTATAGCAGGAAAGTTCAAAGAAAGCTCAGAGAGGCATCTCTTCAAAGCGCTCTTCGGTCAGCTTGCAGTTATGTTCCTTCTCGCTCCCGTTGCACTCCCTGCATTCAGGAGTATAGCATACCTCATGCTTCCCATAATCTTTGTGGTCTTTGGAATCTTTAACACCCTCGTCAATATACCTATCTTTGCCAAGCTCCAGAAAGTCGTGCCGAATGAGGTACGTTCGAGATTCTTTTCAGCCTTTGAAACCATGATAATGGCTACAACCCCTCTGGGGATGGCAGTAATAGGATTCCTTCTCGATATCGTGGATATATGCACCCTAACCACAGTACTTGTTGCCCTCAGTTTCTTGATTTCAGCCTACTACTACATTAATTTCAGACAAAGCGTCATAAATCTGGGTTCTGATATTGAGGGGGTGATTGCGTGAGCCTCAATAGAAACTTCTGGCTTTTTGCAATCGGACGCTTTGTATCCCAAGTTGGCTGGGCGGTACAGGAGGTTGCTTTGCCACTTTACATCCTCGACAAAACCCACAGCGGTTCAATGATGACACTCTTCGTACTGGCCGACATAGTTCCATCACTTATAATCATGCCTTTCGCAGGAGTTATTGGCGACAGGTACAACCGCAAGAGGCTCATGGTATGGTTTGATATCCTCCGTGGAATTCTTCTCTTCAGCATCATAACCTTTAATTTACTTGAAATCTACCAGCTCTTAGCTGTTCAGGTCATCATGGCAATTATGGGGACGTTCTTCGGTGCAGCAACCAGTGCAATGTTCCCTGACCTTGTCGAATCTGATGAGCTTGAGAGAGCAAACTCTGCTGTTAGCTCCTTCTCAATAATAGCCCGTCTCATCGGTCCTGCTCTCGGTGGAGTCATATATGCCTTTGGAGGGATAAAGCTTGCACTTTTAATAAATGCGATCAGTTTCTTTGGTTCTGGTCTCTTTGAGGCGCTTATACACTACGAATGGAAAACGAGGAAAATAGAGAACATGAGAGAGGTAATTATAGACCTCAAGGAAGGACTCTCCTTTCTCAGATCAAGTCATTACCTGATGGTGCTCATGGGCTTTGCTCTTTTTATGAATGCAGTCGGTCAGCCCTTCGGAGCGGTTATAATGCCCTATGCCTTCAGGGAGGTCCTAAAATTCACAAGTCAGCAGTTTGGTCTGTTAGAGAGCTTCTTCATGGGTGGCATGCTTCTTGGCAATCTTCTCGTTGCAATAAAACTTGGTAGAAAAGCTGGAAAATACTTCTTTAAAGCACTGGTATTCAATGGAGTCATGATACTGGCCTTCATCTGGGTGATTTCACCACAAGCCAGGCTCTCCAGAGATATGGCCTTTCTGACTCTGGCAGGCGTTGGAGTGTTCTGGGGCATAAGCAATGCAGTTGTTAATATCCCCCTTCAGGCGAAAATTCAGCGTGCCATCCCTACAGAGTTGAGGGGTAGGGTATTCTCCGCCCTAGCACTTCTTGTGAACATCTCTTCGCCACTTGGCCTCATTGCAGTCGGACCGCTCATAGACCGCTACTCAGCATGGTCGGTTTCACTCGGTGTGTGGATTATTCAGGGTATGGTAGTGGCCTATTACTACATTAAACACAGAGAAGCTTTGCTTCAGGAGCAGGAATATGGGGGAGGACAAACGGGAAACAAAGCTATTTAATCTCTTTCAGCTCCCCCTCCTTCTTTTCTATTGCCCTCGCCATGAGGAAGAGCAGGTCACTGAGTCTGTTGAGATACACAAGGGCATTCCGACCAAAACCATATTCAATAACAAGCCTTGCAACAGCTCTCTCCGCTCTTCTGGCTACTGCGCGGCAAACATCGAGCTTGGCACTTGCGAGAGTTGAACCCGGCAGAACAAAAGCCTTAAGCTGTACTTCTGCCTCGTAAGTATGAATGAGATCTTCCAGCCATTTAACTTCGCCTTCACCAACCTTTGAATATTCCCCCTTGCTGGCTATTTCCGCCATCAAATCATAGAGCTGAACCTGAATTTTTTCAAGAACTCTGCCCATCTCATCAGGTACATAGTGCTTAGCTTCACCAAGAAAGCTATCCAGTTCATCTATGCTACCATTGGCTTCCATAGCCGGCGAGAACTTAGCTACCCTCTCTCCAGTGAAGAGTCCGGTTAGACCTTTATCTCCAGCCTTTGTTGTTATTGCCATAATAATCACCTCTACCATCTATCAACTTGAGATTTATTAGTTTACTCCTTTCGATATTTAATGGAAAAGGATTTATACTTAAATTTCCTTCTAAAAACTTGGTGGTTCCATGAAGAGGTTAGCACTGTTTTTAATTGCGGTTATGGTATTGAGCGTAATCCCAGCGGCCTTAAGTGGAGTTGCCGCTGATGAACAGACATATCCAGAGAAAACCACCCAACTGCTACCAAAAGCCGATGCATATAGTTATTATTACAAAGGCACATCATTTTCATGGAGGAATTACCATGCATATTATGAGAAGCGTGAATTAGCTATCGGAAATTCCAGTTATTATAGTAAAGAGAGAGCATACCTGAAATTTAACCTCTCCGAACTTCCACCGGCGGCAGAGATTTCTTCGGCTCAGATGTGCGTTTATGTTGCCTATATTAAGTATTTTGACACACCTATGGAAGTCGGTGCCTACCCAACCACAGACAATTGGGTCGAAGATGCAACTCCTTCTCCCGTGCCGCAACCCGGAGATTTACTGGATACAAAAACACTTCAGAAAGGCTGGGTCTGCTGGGATGTTACATCATACATCCAGAACGAGTTCTATAACGGAGATAAAATCGCCAGTATAATTCTAAAACTGGTTGATGAGGGCATTAACAATTACGCATGGATATATTCAAGGGAAAACTCATACAATCAACCTTACCTGCAAGTTGATTACTATATTCCAATAAGCATAAAAGAACTTCAAGCTCCAGAAAGGGCGATTCAGAACTACAACAACAAGATAACGGTTGTCCTCGAAAATGGGGGAAAAGCTGCCCAGAACGTCACTTTCTTGCTTTATATTGATGGAACAGCTGTCATGAACGAAACCCTTGAACTCCCGGCAGGAGGGGATAAGGTAGTAGAATACATCTGGAATCCTCTCGTAACAGGAAAACACGAAATTAAGGCCGAAATTGAGGGTTATGACTTCAAGTCCAAGGAAGTTGATGTCATACCCAACCCCGACAAAATAGCAAGAATTATGTCCACGTATTACCTCGGCATGTACACCAAAGAATGGAAGTCTCTAACCCCGCTCTATGAAAACTTCACACAGCTACTTGGAAAGATTAGACAGTATAATATAAGTATGGGTGAGTTTGAATCCGAGATTCTCAGCATCGAGGGACAACTGCAGTTAATAAAGCAGGAGTATCAAAAGTACACGGCCCTCAGGAGGTATTCCGAGGTGACAGGCTCCACATCCCTCTCATTTACGGCAATGAGGCATATAAGGAGAGCCGCTTTCCTGAGCAAGGGAATGAAGGATAAGCTTGAACACCTCATACCGCTGATGGAAACTGCAGTTAAGAAGGCTGAGAGTGGGGAGACAGGAGTAACAATCAAGGTCACAAAGGTTCTCATCGATGCCTCTCACAATCAGTACTACAACCCAACGAAGAGCGACAGCAACGGAATGAGCACATTCATTTCAAAGATTGAAAATGAGCTCGGCTGGAAGGTGGACATCAACACAGAACCAATCACATATGAAAAACTGAAGAACTACAATATCTTTATACTAACCAATCCCAGCAAAGACATAACAGATGACGAGGCACAGGCCATTCAGAAGTTCGTTGAAAACGGAGGAGGCCTCTTCATTCTCGGAGAAAGCTATTATGGGCATGTGTACTATAAGAGCCTTAACAAAGTTGTAGGCAAATATGGAATTGAGTTTAAGAATGACGAGCTTATGGACGATGATAGGAACACAGGCAGATCATGGTTCCCGCTTGTGGGACTTTATAACCTCAAACACCCTGCAATGAAGTTCCTGAATGAAACCCATGAGATGCTCTATAACGGCGATACACTGGACATCAGCGGCGATGCTGTCTGGCTTATAACAGGATATGAAACCGCCTACGCAGAAGATAAAAATAAAAACGTGGTGAAAGAGAAAGGCTCAAAACCTGTAGTTGCTGCAGCTGTTGAAGTTGGCAGTGGGAGAATCGTAGCATACGGTTCAAGCAAAGCTATAAGCGACGCATACTACCAGAGATACATAAACACGAACTGGCCGTTTGTTAAAGGAGTTCTTCTCTGGCTGGCTCATGCCAGCTGATCCTTTCAATCCTTAATTTATTATTTAGATATATATCGAAGCAGAAAGATTTTTATATTTAGCAGAACAGTTATGCTGAGGCAAGATTTGAAGAAAAGAACGGAACAGAAGTTGTCATGAAGAATGGTAGTCCAGAAGGACTCGAAATGGTCATCAAAGACATAGGTAATCTTCCCAACGCATACGGCACGAGGAAATTTGATGACGAAGTATGCAAAATATACTGGAAAGCATTGCAGCATTAAGAAGAGACCTTTATCATATCCATTGGTGGGAGGTAAATACGCCTGTCTTCACTCCCTATGTGCTCGTGAAGAGCGTGGAAATAACGAAAGCCACGAAGTAATTCTATTTTTTCATTCTCTTTGTCAAGAATTTAATAATTTAAAATGACGTTGAACAACGTTATTTTGATATATTTCCATTTTCCATGGAGAATTTCTAAAATAATATCGAAGGTAAGGATATTTTTACGATTGTAACAAAATCCGTATATATTTCTCCCACGTCAATTATTTTTGGCGGTTGAAATGGTTGTGGGAAAGGATTACAAACGTATGAGCGTTGATGAGGTTTTAAAAGAACTTAAAACATCGCGAGCAGGCCTTTCTTCAGAGGAGGCCAAAAGAAGGATTGAAATTTATGGTCCAAATGAAATTCCAGAGAAAAAAGTCAACCCTATAATAAAGTTTCTCTCCTACTTTTGGGGCCCAATACCGTGGATGATAGAAATAGCGGCAGTATTATCAGCAATAGTCAGACACTGGGCAGACTTCTGGATTATAATGATACTGCTGCTGATGAATGGAGTAGTAGGATTCTGGGAGGAACACAAGGCAGAGAACGTTATAGAATTCCTCAAGCAGAAAATGGCTCTCAAAGCAAGGGTTCTGCGAGATGGAGAATGGAAAATCATTCCTGCCAAAGAATTGGTACCGGGTGATATCATAAGGCTCAGAATGGGAGACATAGTACCGGCAGATGTAAAATTAATCGACGGAGATTATTTAATGATAGATGAATCAGCCTTAACCGGGGAATCCCTACCTGTGGACAAAAAGATAGGGGATATTGCCTTTTCAGGTTCACTCGTTAAAAAAGGCGAAATGACTGCAGTGGTCACTGGAACGGGCATGAATACATATTTTGGCAAGACCGTCCAGCTTGTTGAGAGCGCCAAGACAGTGAGCTCCTTCCAGAAGATGGTCATAAAAGTTGGGGACTATCTGATAATTATCTCCCTCATATTAGTGTCAATAGTCTTTTTAATGGCAATACACCGACATGAGAGCTTAGTAGAAGCCCTCAGGTTCAGCCTTGTACTAATGGTTGCGGCGATTCCAGCTGCAATGCCTGCTGTCCTATCGATAACGATGGCGATAGGAGCATTAAACTTAGCCAAAAAACAGGCTGTTGTTACGAAACTGGTGTCTATCGAAGAGTTAGCGGGAGTTGATGTCCTGTGCTCCGATAAAACCGGGACCCTAACGAAGAACGAACTAACTGTCGGTGATCCAGTTCCGTTTAATGGATATACCGAAGCAGATGTTGTTTTGTATGGCGCCTTAGCAAGCAGAGAAGAGGATAAAGACCCAATTGATCTGGCAATAATCAATGCTCTGGAGAGATTCAAACTGAAAGATGTTATAAAGAAATTCCGTCAAGTTAAATTCAGGCCTTTTGATCCAGTTATAAAACGCACTGAAGCTAACATTACAAATGATGAAGAATTCAGGGTCGCTAAAGGTGCCCCGCAGGTTATCCTCGACATGTGTGACGTTACCGATGAGGTTAGGGAAAAAGCGACAAAAAAAGTCGATGAACTTGCTGATGAAGGCTACAGGGCATTGGGAGTTGCAAGAACTAAAGGAGACAAATGGGATTTTGTTGGTATAATACCACTCTTTGATCCCCCCAGGGATGATGCCCCTAAGGCCGTAAAGGAAATCAGAAAACTCGGAGTCAATGTGAAAATGGTGACAGGAGATCATATAGCTATAGCCAGGCACATAGCCAAAATCCTCGGATTGGGAACGAAAATAGTTTCCATGAGTCAGCTGCTTAAGGCAAAGAGGGATTCTGAAGTCGAAAGGCTTGCTGAAGAAGCCGATGGATTCTCAGAGGTCTTCCCAGAACACAAGTTCAGGATTGTTGATGCCCTTCAGAGAGCTGGACATCTCGTGGCAATGACAGGTGATGGAGTAAACGATGCACCTGCCCTCAAAAAGGCGAACTGTGGTATCGCAGTCTCTGGAGCTACAGATGCTGCAAGAGCAGCTGCAGATGTTGTCCTGCTCCAGCCAGGTCTCTCGGTAATAGCCCATGCCATTGAGGAAGCCAGAAGGATATTCCAGAGGATGGAAAGTTATGTTATCTACAGAATAACGGAAACCATCAGAGTTCTGTTCTTCGTAACCTTTGCGATTCTTGTCTTCAACTTCTACCCGATAACGGCTGTCATGATAGTATTGCTGGCACTCTTCAATGATGCCCCGATACTGGCTATAGCATACGACAATGTGATCACACCAAAGAAACCAGTTAGCTGGAATATGTATAAAGTTCTCGTGCTTTCAACACTGCTCGGGTTTGTAGGAGTTGTGAGCTCCTTTATGTTGTTCTACATAGCGGAAAGAGTCCTTTTCCTTAGCCGGCCCGAGATACAGTCGTTCATTTTCCTTAAGCTGGCTGTCGCAGGGCACCTTACAATATTTGTCACAAGAGCAAGAGGGCATCTATGGGAAAAACCCTATCCCAGCAAGCTCCTCTTCTGGTCTGCAGTTGTGACAAAGATCCTTGCAACTCTTGTCGTTGTCTATGGAATCTTTGTAACACCAATAGGTTGGAAACTTGCAGGCCTTATATGGGTCTATGCACTGGCATGGATGCTCATAATTGATGAGGCAAAGGTCATAATCCTCAGGAGGATGGAGGGTCTCTAATCCTCCTCCTTTTGTTTTTTATGTAACATCCAGCATCTCCAATCCAAGCTTTTTGATCAATGTTTTATAGAGTGAAAGCCATGCGCCCTCTGTAGTTTCTACCATCATAAAAATCCACGGACCAAGAATCAAGCTGAAAAGGACATCACTGAACCAGTGAACGTGAAGGAATAACCTTGAAAAGGCAACTAAAATAGCATACGCCCACCAGATGGGTTTGTATTTGGGAAAACGCTCACTCAGAAAACATGCTAAGATAGAAGCTCTCGCTGTATGTCCTGATGGGAAAGCGAAATAATCAGCATTTAACATGGCTTGGAAGAGAGGTAAAGATAGAGGGGCTTCATCCGGTCGTGGAACCTCAATTAAGACCTTCAAAACGCCTACAATTGCCATACCAAGAAAGAGCGAGACTATGAAATTTAAAGTAGAGCGGCTTAATTTTTTGTTCCTGCTTCTTCTTATATCCCACACAATGAAGATAAGAACATAGACTATAAAAATCCCGAAGCTGGCAGAATCTGTGATTAGACCTATCCCGGGAGACTTTACGAGAGGAGTGAGCATATAAACGTGCATATTAAGATTACTAAATAATCCGAGAATCTCGACCATTAGGAGAATGCCCACCACAGCTGTAAGCATCCAGAGTATTTTTCTCTTTTCTGAGTGCATGGAATAAGATAAAGAGGTAGATAGATAAGCTTTTCTCTCAAATCAAACCAGCCCCGTAAAGCGCATGATACGCCCTAAGCAAAGCTTGTTGAACTCTCTTTGGTCCAAAACGCCTAACTGCACTCTTAAGTCCTTCAGTATAGACTTTACGCAGAACAAAATCCACATCTTTTTCCAAGTTAATCTTTTCTTGATTTTCAAGGTAAAGCCCTGCTATCTCTTTCGGTTCTTTATAATTCAAGCTTTTTAACCATTTGAGGGGGATGCCAGTTTCATACTGCTTTAAAACCCTAAATCCAATAATAGTAACCTCATCGTCTCCGTAGAGCTCTCCATAAATCCTATTTAGGATCTTGAGAAGCTCTCTAACATTCTTAAACCCATCTCTATTTGCATCATCATCAGTAAGTTCCCGAACTTTTTTCTTGACTACCTCGGTAATTTGAACTTTAGCCACAGCAGTGTCATTGGGTCGAATAACGAGATAAACCTCACTGCCGGGTTTAGCTTCATAATTCCCATAACGAATAGTGGTTACTTTATCTCCCCTCAGAATTTTGGGTTTGTAAGAACTATCTATCAACAGGAACTTTCTTATCTGAATTTTCTTTTTCCTCACTATTTAGCACCTCTATGATTTCAGGGAGTTCCTTCAAATCCTCAATCGTAAAATCAGCATATTTAATATAATCCTTTTCCCTGTTCGCGTATTTCCCATACTTAAACCAGACAGTGTGCATTCCAACCTGTTTGGCACCGTAGATATCAGAATACAGCCTGTCTCCGACCATCAATGCCTCATCGGCTTTAACATTAAACTTCCCAAGGGCTTTCCGGAATATTTTAGGGTGGGGCTTCTTCACGCCCACAAAATCCGAGATAAGAACTTCATCGAAATAAGCATCAAGCTCCAGACGAAGTATCTTCTCCCACTGCTTTATGGGATTCCCATCAGTTATTATCCCCAGCAAAAGACCCATTTCCTTAAGCTTCAGAAGGATTTTCCTCACGTGTCTTACTTCCCTCAAATAGGCGAATTTCGTGTTGTGATATGCTATAACTCCTGCGGCAACCCATTTTGGATTGTAAGATAGATCAAGCCGACGAAGAAGATAATCAAAATGTCTGTCAAAGTTACTCCCATATTCATTTATAAGTTCAAGAAGCTCATTATATGCGGTATCAAAGTTAACTGGCATGCCATGTCGTATCATGTTCTCAATAGCATTTTTTCTCGCCATCTCAGCTAATCTCGATGTGTCGGCAATTGTATCATCCAAATCAAAAAATATCACTTTTATCATCCGGTCACCCCAGATTAATTGGCACATAAAATATTTAACTTTTCTCCAGCTTTATATCAAATCCAGATAAAACTTCGCACTTCTTGCTCTCTGCATCTGCTGGAAGTAATCATCCTCCTTAATCAGTTCTTTTATTAGGTCATCAAGCTTCCATGTAAGTGATGTGGGTGTTGTGGTTGCGAATATTACCCTTCCAAGATTTAAAGATCTAACCCGGCTGATTATGTCTTTCACCTCATTATTACTGACGTTATGCATGAGGAGGAATTTTTTAACATGCCAATTTCCGCTTCCCCTGAGTTTATCTGCCTTCTCAACGATCTCCTGAAGAATCCAGTCCCGGCAGTATTCCGGTATCTCATACACGTTAAACCCATCCAGCGTAGCCCTGAGTCCCTCCACCTCATCCCTCCCAAAGCCTATGACGAAAATTTTCCCTTTCATTTTATCAACTCCTTGATATTTTTTGCAAGTTTATTCATAACCTCAGCGGCTTTTCCACAGAGGAAAATGTCAGCGATTGGTGTTATACCGCTTTTTTCAGTATTTATTTCAATTACAAAGCCTCCCCCATCTTTAACAACATAAGGTATATATGCCGCAGGATAAACCACACCGCTTGTGCCGATAACGAGGACCACATCCGCCCTTTCAGCGAGCCTGAAGGCCTCGTCAAGGGCTTTCCCCGGGAGCAGCTCGCCAAACCACACGACGTCCGGTCGGAGAAGCGAGTCGCAACGAGGACACTTGGGAAGTTCCTTCTCGGTCAGGAACTCCTCCAGTCTCCCGCTCTCCTTGAGGTTTTCCCTATAGCTGCACGATGTACATCTAACGCGAAATATGTTGCCGTGGAGTTCGATAACGTTCCTGCTCCCGGCCTCGGAGTGGAGATCGTCGACGTTCTGAGTTATCACGGCCTTCAAGATGTCCATCTTCTCAAGCTCAGCCAGAGCATAGTGGGCGCTGTTGGGTTTAGCTTTTCGTACCAGGTCTATGCGCCATCTGTAGAACTCCCAAACGAGGTGAGGATCCCTCTTAAAGGCTTCAGGTGTTGCAAGCTCCTCAGGGCGATACCTCTTCCACAGACCGTTGAATCCCCTAAAAGTGGGAACACCGCTCTCGGCGCTTATTCCAGCACCTGTAAAAGCAATCGCAAACCTTGAGCGGGCAAGGAGTTTGGCTGCTTTCTTTATCATGTTTACACATACTCGGATGTCTTTAAAAATTCTGCCCGAGGTTGAGAGGTTTCCTGTTTCCCGCCGAAGAATCTTTGAAACAAGCCTCATGTTTCCGTGGGAGGGTTTAAATTGTATCCATGAATACATTTGGTTGGAGGTGAGAGAATGCCAGTGACCGATGGAGTTCCAAGAAAAAAGGTTACCACCTCACATGGACGTTACTACACCGAGAGGGTCGCACTCGCGAGAAGGAAAAAGCTGAGAAGAAAAGCCGCATTGATTCAGCTCATGAGGAAGCGCAAGGGCGTTGCGGCGATAAGAACGAGCACTATAAGGGTGGAGAAAGCCCACATCTCAAAGAACGAGGCGCTGGCAATACTGGTTGGAACCCAAATAGGCGCCGGCGTTCTTGGCCTGCCCTATGCGGCCAGCAAAGTCGGCCTGATTCCAGCGCTGGGCGTCCTCACAGGAGTCATGCTCCTGATGCTCGCAACGGCCTTCATAGTGTTACGGTTCAGCGCCGAGATGAACGGGGCTCAGATGAGCACGATAGCCCAGAGAACCCTTGGAAAAGCCGGCGGCTGGCTGATGTACCTTAGCATATTCATAATGAGCTTTGGAGCACTTCTTGCATACATCGCCGGAATGGGGAGCGTCTTCGCAAGCCTCTTCGGGGTCAGCGATACCCTTGGCGCGGCCATATTCTGGGTGCTGGCTTCCTTCGTCGTCTATCGGGGCCTTGAGGCGAGCGGAAAGACCGAGCTGATAATGAGCTATGTGATGCTGGCCCTCTTCATCGGCGTGACGCTGATGCTCGTCCCCCACGCGGAGCTTGAGAACGGCCTCTACACCGACCTCTCCGGAATACTGAGCATAACCGGCGTCGCCATCTTCGCCCTCGG
>Ga0256914_1001587_pt1 | contig 20121 bp, 12 predicted proteins | sample HulkmetaG_FD_191571 | JGI IMG/M metagenome (GOLD analysis project Ga0256914, IMG submission 191571) | Hydrothermal chimney microbial communities from Main Endeavour vent field at the Juan de Fuca Ridge, Pacific Ocean - Hulk | ecosystem: Environmental > Aquatic > Marine > Hydrothermal vents ... | reverse complement strand
GAGGTGCGGCTGTGGCGAGTATCGGATGGGACGCTGCTGCGCACCCTCAAGGGGCACAAGGGGAGTGTGAACAGCGTAGCGTTTTCGCCGGACGGTGAGCTGTTGGCCTCGGGGTCAGGGGACACCACGGTGCGGCTGTGGCGGGTGTCGGATGGGTCGCTGGTGCGCACCCTGGTGGGGCACACGGGTGTTGTGAGGAGCGTGGCGTTTTCACCGGACGGTGTGCTGCTGGCCTCGGGCTCGAGGGACAAAACAGTGCGGCTGTGGCGGGTGTCGGATGGGTCGCTGCTGCGCACCCTGGAAGGGCACAAGGATTGGGTGAACAGCGTGGTGTTTTCGCCGGACGGTGTGCTGCTGGCCTCGGGGTCGGAGGACGACACGGTGCGGCTGTGGGGGATAGAGGAGGCGTAGTGAGAAGCACCGGTCACTGGAGTGAGTTGCTATTTGGCTTTGTTCCGAAACACTTCACCCGCATGGAACAGGAGGACTGGGCGGGCGTGGGGGGGCGACCTTGGGTGCGGGGAGTACGTTGCTATTCACCGACGAATAACCAGGGCAGAGGAGGATGGGGATGGACGTGGTGGAAGCGCACCGGCGGGTAACAGGGGCGCGGGCCCGTGTGGTGACCTACCTGGAGGAGGTGATTCGCGAGCGCGAGGCGCTGATGGCGCGCGGGCGGCGAGCGCGCTCACGCGCGGTCCAACGTGCCCTGGCCGAACGCATTGCCCAAACTCTGCGCCAGGAACGGCAGTGGGCCCGGCTTCTCCTGCTGCTGGATCGACTCCTCGCGGTCCTGGGCATGTACCTCTACGCGCGGGAGATGCAAGACCGGGGTACCCTGCGCCAATTGCAACGCGTGGATTGGGACGTGATCCTGCGCCAGGTGGAGAGCACCGTCATTGCCCGGGCCGACACCCAGATCCGGCTGAACGCCCTCCTGGACGCGTTGGGAGCGCCCTCTCTACCATCCGTCCATCGGACTGTGCCGGCCCGCCCCCTGGGGGAGGAAATCGCTTTGGTGAAGAGCGTGCCGGACGGGGATGGGCTGATCCTCGCGGACGGTCGCCGGGTGCGCTACATTGGCATTGATGCCCCCGAGGTCTGGAACCGCTGGCGAGGCGGGGCTGAGCCCTTTGCCAGGGAAGCAAAGGCCCTTAACGAGCGCCTGGTCGCGGGCAAGCGGGTGCGCCTGGTCCGAGACATAGTGGACCGGGACAAATACGGCCGCCTGTTACGGTACGTGTATGTGGGCAACGTGTTTGTCAACGCGGAAATGGTGCGACAGGGGCTGGCCCGAGCCTTTCGCGTGCCCCCCAATGAGGTTCACGCGGCCCTGTTCGAGCGGCTGGAACGGGAGGCTCGCCGCCAAAAGCGGGGCATGTGGAGGTAGCAACACGTCTACAACGTGTCCAAATCACACCTGAGGAGGAGACCATCATGGATGCCCAACGTCATTTTTGGGATAACTTCCACCGGATTGCCAGGGCCCATTGGCCAAAAGTGTTGAGCCCTATAGGTATATTAGCCACTTTGTTAACTAGTCTTTGGTTGACCGTGAACGATGGGGCACAAAGTAGTGTGCTATCATGGATCAACAGCATATTAACTGAAGTAGGGGGTGGTTTTGTGGAAGACTGGTTACAGACACGTGTGCGGGCTCACCGGGAGCCCTCTTTTCAAGAAGTATGGCAAGAAGTGGAGCGGATGAAGAAGGAGGAACGGGAAATATTAGAGCGTTTAGCCATCAAATTAAACATTTTACCTGTGCTCTTAAACGAACTCTCTGAGCGTTTGGATCAACACGCGGCCTCTATAACTAAGGAATTGCGTGAAAGATTCCATCATTGTGAGGAGCGGGTACTGGAACTTCAAATGGAGTGCTTACAACGTCTCATTGAGCGTCTGGAGGCCCAACATGAGGAAATTCGTGTTGGGCACGAGGACATCCTGAAAGAACTCCGTCAACTCCAGGCTTTGCTAGCCACTATGGTGACACATCAGAAGAAGCGGTCTCGCCTGCTTAGGACGGGCGTTTTGACCGATGGCGTTATCAGGAAAATCCAGCAGGAAATAATGGACGAAATGGGAAACATTTTAAACGATGATATCGTGTAGCTGAAGGCGTGGAAAAATAGGGAAAATAAAGGAAAAGAAGTACAAATTAGGGCTTGACAGGAAAAAGAAAATGTGCTATACTGTCTTCCGACAGGAAAAGGGAGCGTCTCGATGGGAGAAAGTGATTTTCTCAGTCTTAAGGAAGCCGCCGAATATTTGAATGTCAAGTACAAGACCGTGTACCGCCTGGTGCGAAACGGGGAACTCCCCGCGGTCAAGGTCGGAGGAATTTACCGTATCCGTCGCCGGGACCTGGAAGCGTATGTTGAACTGCAACGGGTTCCTCCTGTCCGGGCCTCCATTCCCCGTTGCTCCGTGTGTGGTCGTCCCATTGTCAGTGAGTTGAGCATTGGGGGATATTGCCAGGCAGAAGGGTGCAACGAACCTATCTGTTTTGCTTGCTGGCAATGGGAACATCAGCGATTTTGCCCCGTACACCAGGCAGAACAGGCTTCTCCGGAGGAGGTTGGTATGCCGGCGTCTTCAGATGTTCTGCGTTGTGGCACTTGTTTCCGGGTTATTCCCAGTCCTGAAATGGCCGGAGGACAATGTGAAGCAGAAGGGTGTGAGGCCTGGATATGTGAGGATTGTTGGAACAAGCCAGATGGTCACTTTTGTCGTAAACACAAGCCTTCCCGAGAGGAAAAACTGCGGGATGCCCGGCGTCTTTTGGAAGCAGGCCAGATTCCTTGCTTGGTCACTGATTTAGAAGCCCGGAAACGCGAAGTGAACTTCCTCAGTCGATTTGACTACAAAGTTCACCGGGTGGGCACTTTGCGTCACCCGGTGACCGGACGAATTCTTCGGATACTGGATTGGGAGTTGTATCACTCACGTGGGGATGAAACTGAACAGCTTCTTGAACTCCTTCACGTGGGGTATTTGGACAAAGAACTTCTGGCTCGGACTCCTATTAATGAGTGGTCTCGTTACGTTGTCCAGCCTTCAGGTCGTATCCCAGGCCTAGTTCTGGAGGCTCGGGTGTTCTCTCATCTGGATGTGTATGTTCGGCAAGGATTTGACACCCAACCCGCCACAGTAGAGGACCTGGTATCCCACCTGCATTCCTGGATGGAAGAGGCCACACAAGCCCAGGTAGTTTACGTGGTCGGTCTGGCTTCGACGACCGGATGGAATGAGGAAGCACGGTATTACATTCAAGGAGAAAGGGGACAGGGTGGGTTCTTCCATGAGTGGTTGATGCCCCTTCTCATCGATCTGGAAACCGGCGAAGCCATTTACAACATATGGGATGAACGTCTGGCTCCCCTGGCTCCTCTCTTTGCACCTCAACTGCAAGAAGAACTGATTCATACTACGATGCGTCGGGTGGAAGACCTGCTGGCCCACTCCTTGACAGATAGCCTCATTGCATCAGAAGTAGCCGCCCACCTGGGCGTTCAAGAGGAAGTAGTGCACCAGGCCTTTGAGCGCCTGGCGCATTCTAAACAATTTATTGTCGAAGATGTTCAGGGTTTAGGCAAAACACTTATACGAAAGGAGGGATAACCCATGGCATTTCTTGATTCTATGAAGAGTCTCTTTGGCGGTCGCAAGCGGACGCTTAAGGACATCCCTATGGATGAACTTCGCAAGGAACGAACGCGTCTGGAACAAAACGAGCACAAATTGATCAAGCGCGTTGAAGAATTGGAGAAGAAGAAGCAAGAATTTTTCCTTAAAGGCAAGGATGAACCTTCCGAACGGCAGCGGCGCATTTACGCCCGCAAAATCAAGGAACTGGATGTCCAGGCCAAGAATATTGACAAAAACCTAAAACTCATTTCCCAACAGTTGCGAGTAGTCACCGGGCTTATTCAGTTAAAGGAGAACGAGGAACTTTGGGCCCAAATGGGACTCTCTGACATCCTCATGTCCATGGACATCTCAGAACTACAAAAACACATCGAAGTGGCCACTGTAGAAGGTGAGTTTAACGTGGAAAAACTGGCCACTGTGCTCCGTCATATTGAAGAGGCGGACACCCTGTTGGAGACAACTGGGGAGGATAAAGACATCGAAGCCATCCTGCAAGCCATGGAGGAAGCCCGCCTGGCTGAAATGGAAGGGACGACAACCACAGCCGACTTGACAAAACCCTTAGACAAGGCCCTGGAAAGCGAAGAAGAAGAGGTATAGGAGGTGGGCTGTGCCTGTAGACTTAAGTGGTCAGGTGTACTCCGCTTACCAGCAGGCGTTGGCCCGAGCCAAGGTCCGATTTCAGGAGGGCAAGTACGCAGAGGCTGCCGCGGCCTACCGTCAGTGTGCACACTACTTGGAGCGTTACGCGTCTTATCTGCGCAATGCAGAGGCGCGAACCCGCTGGCGCAAGCAGGCTCAAGAGTATCGCCAGTTGGCGGAAAAGATCGAGGCCGGCGAGTTCGCCGTGCCCACGGTGGCAAGTGAGGGCGGCGCGTCCGTTTTGGATAACTACGAGGACGTGGTAATGGGCCTCATCCACAAAGCCAACGTCACCTGGGACGACATCGCCGGCCTCGAAGAGACTAAACGGGAGATCAAAACAGCGTACGGTTTGGCCCTGGCCAAAAAGCCCCCCGGCGTGCGCCTAGAAGGCTGGCGTAACATCCTCTTTTACGGTCCCCCAGGCACGGGCAAAACCCTGTTGGCCGCGGCCACGTCCAACAGCCTGGACGCGACCTTCTTCAGCGTCAAAGTGAGTGATCTTCTCTCCAAGTACTTTGGAGAGTCCACTAAACTCATTAGCGCTCTTTACAGGGTGGCCCGGCGATTATCTCCTTCTGTCATCTTTCTGGACGAGTTCGAGGCTTTAAGTCCATCGCGTGACGGCACACAAAGCGGCGCGGAAGCCCGAATCGTTTCTACATTTCTTTCAGAATTAGACGGATTGGCACAAAAAGGAGATAATAAATATGTATTAACCATCGCGGCAACGAATGTGCCCTGGCTCATTGACAGAGCTATACTGAGCCGATTCGAAAAACTCATCTACATTCCTCTGCCCGATGCCGCAGCCCGACGTCGCATCCTGGAACTAGAGGTTAAGGAGAAAGGGCACCAGACTGAAGTCCCATACGACGAACTCGTTCAACGCACTGAGGGGTACAGCGGGCGTGAAATCTCCCAGTTAGCCAAAGAGGCCATCAAGGAGATGATTCAACGTGTGAATCCCTCTCTGGATCGTGTAGTTGATCGGGGACATGAGGCCGTCAGGAACTACATAATTCGCACTACTCCCATCAGCCGAACGGATTGGGATAAGGCATTTCAGCGGATTTTGAAGCGCACTACTGAAGAGGATATCAGGCGTTTCGAGGAATGGCGTGAGCGGCTGAAGTAGCGAACGTGTGCTTGCACCTTCGAATGCTCGTTCCTCGCAGGAAAAGCATCTCCTCGTGTTGGAAGGAGAGCCCCAATGGACACAATAGACAATCAGATGCAGGATTTTGAGGAACAGTTACAGAGTATTATCCGACGTTATCGTGACAATCGTCTGGGAAGCGCGCGAGGTGACCCAGGCGACATTGAGACCCTCCTGCAGACTTATGAGGCCCGTATTACTGCCCTCATCCGTCAACACGAACGGCGGTCCCAGGTTATGCTGAATGACATTTGGCGTGACTCGTCCCCTGAAAGGCACAGGAGCCCTTCCCAAACCCCTTCTCCTCCACCGCATATCACTCCTCCCTTCTTTGCAGAGCGTGTTGTGCTGGATGGCACCCCTATGCTGAAACGGCTGGACACTTTCTTTTTGGACGAATTTCAAATTGACCGTTACTTTCCCCACCACTCGTGGCGAGACCTGCCAACCGTCTACTGTGAAACTCTGGAAGAATTCTTTCAACCCTACGTAGAGGTATTGGATGTATCCGATGAGACACGACGTGAGATCCTGCAATCTCTGGTGGACAAAGCCCAAAAGCAAGCCCAGAAGGGACAAGGTACATGGGGTATCTTTTGGCCAGGGCGGGGATGCTACATTAATGGATGGTTGTTCGCGTATAAACGCATGATGAAACCCAGGGAAGCATTACACCACCCCGACATTCTTCCCTCTATCCTGGCCACAACGGCCCACGAGAAATTGGGACATGGATTTATTAGCGAATTTACTGCCTTAGGTCAGGAAAAAGTCCGATTAGGCACCTGGCGGTACGATGCCGCCCGCCGTTTCGACCTCCGGGTGGTGGATACCCCAGAGGGTACCCTGCTGGCAGAAAAGGAAGCCATCCTGTACGCTTCATCCCAATTGTTGGAGGAGGGGTGGGCCACATGGGTGGAACATCATGTGATGAAGTCACTTGCCCGTCAACCCTGGGCCAAAAGATATACCTTCCCGCAAGTGGCGGAGAGCCGATATACCACATCTGAACTGTGGCAGGCCTTGAATCAGGCATTCAGCAAGAGCCGTAATTCCCAGGAAAGAGTCCACATTCAATCCATTATGGAGGCCGTCCGGACCATCTTTGTCGCCCAGCACGCGTCCATTACCGATCTGCACCGCGCGGTTCTCACCATTCACAGCCGTGCAAGGTATGTAGATCCGCTGGTGGCTCCTTCTCTGGGCCAACCCCTTCGCTACGTCATAGGATATCTCCTGGTCAGGGATCTGGCGGCTCGGTTAGGGCCTTTATGTGTACCCTACGCTATCGTCATTGCTGCAAACGTCTCGTACAACCTGGACAGCATAGCGGCCGCAGATCTCCAGCGCATTGTGGCCCAGGATGTACGGCTCAATGTGGATTCTCGTCTCGTACAAATGCGACTCTTGACATTACAAACAAAGAACGACGTCCGTGAACTCATTGTGCAAGCCCATCAGGAATTGAACATGGCCATTCCAAAGGCCTTACGTGCGTAATCTGCAGGGAGGAAGGCGAATGAATACCAAGCAACAAGCGAACGAGTACGCCAAAAATATCCTGGTGCGTCGTATTGACCCTCACGCGGTGCCAGGTTTTTGGGTCAAACGACTGCGCTTAGGCCCTCACCAGTGGGCTATCGTTCGAAGGGCTGGACATATTCAGACTGTCCACTCTCGCACTTTAACCGTGGGTGGTTTCTTGCAATCCTCGCCCCAGGAAGTGGCTGTGGTTGAAATAGGAACGTTCTCCCTGCACCCTTATGTGGGTGATCTAATGAGCGCGGATGACCACTTGATGGAAGCCGAATTCCTCGTTCAGGTGAAAGTCACTGACCCTGAATCCCTCTACCAGACGTTGGGCGCTGAACGGAAAGTGTTTTCTTTGGGAGATCTGGAAGGGTGGATCGCGTCTGAAGTGCGCGGGTTATTGTCCCGTGTGGTGCGGCAGTACACAGCCCACGATTTGACCCAGGTGGACGCGATCGCCGAACGGGTGGCTGGAGAATTGCGCAGTTTCCTACAAACAGACCTCTCCCCGATGGGTTTAGATGTCTTGGCTGTGCGACATGTCATCTTTTTGCGCGCCGAGGATGCGGTCAAACGCGCGGAAGCCTTGCGTCGGTTACAGGAACAACTGCGAAACACAGAATTTCGGGCTCGCGTGAAGGAGATTCAGGACACTGAGGAATTCATGGATACCCTGGAGCAAATATTGCACGAACGTGCAATTCGGCGTCTTTTCCGGCGCGAGGAACTGGAGGACCTTCTAACCGAGATCAAGAGCGAAGAAATGACTAACAAAGAGGAATCCTTCCCTCAGCCCGACTCCGCTCTTCCTGAAGCGAACCGAGAGCGTGCGAAGGAACGACAGGTTTTAGGACGGTGGGATGCTTTACGGGCTCGGTTGGGGTTATTGAAACAGGAAGAATGCCGGGAACCTTCTTCTATTGAAAAATTGGAACGATGGGTGACTCTTCTTCGCGCCCTGGGGACTATTGTCTTCTTTGGCACAACCTTATTGGCCATACTCATGCCCGATTTGTTCGAGAGCCCGGAGATCCCTCGCCTCATTACCGCTGCGGTGGGTTTCTTCTTGGGCATCCTTGCATTTATTTCCGCGCTTTGGCTCAAGCGTAAGGTGAAAGCCAGAAGGGTCTTGGAACAGCAGGAAAAGGCGCTCGCCCAGATGAATCCTGAACAACGCCGACAGGTGGAACGTCTAGTGAGAGAGCGTATTGCAGCAGCTTTACAACGGGTGGAATCCAATCTTCAAGAAGCGTGGACCAATGCTTACCGCAAGAACCGTTATGATATAGCCAAACGTTTGCGCGCAATGGCCCAGAAAACAGTCCGTTTGCTTTCAGATGTGAAAGAGAAATCTCATCCTCAGGCTTCCCTCATTGCCGACAGATTTGTCACACCAGATCAAATTCAAGCGTGGTTGGACTTAAACGAGAACCTCCTGGTGCAAGCGGATGAGTTGAGCGATTTGAGTGCTCGTCTTTACCAAGATGTGGTTCAAGAGCACTGGGGTACTGTGGAAGATACAGCCCAGTACCTGGAGATTCATCTTCAGGAAGTACAAAGTCGTTTAGCCCAACGTGAAACTTTGATGAAAGGAGTGTAGGAGATGGCGCTTTTTGGTCATAGAACCGTCAAATGTCCTCATTGTGGAAAATCGATTCCGGAAAAGAGCAACTTTTGTCCCTACTGTGGTAAACCCCTCTCTATGGGGAAAATCACCTGTCCGAATTGCCGTCGGGAGGTACCCGCGGATGCGGAGTTCTGTCCGTTTTGCCGGTACCCTCTGAAAGGAGGCAATATGAGACCTAAAATGGAAGGGCATCGGTGGAGCAGAGACGAAGAGGAGTTCGCCGTTCGAGTGGATGTAGATGATATCCCTTCTTATTTCCGCAAGGAAGTGATTGTGGAGCCGGGTACGCAGGCCATTATCCTGGTGGACGGGCGTAATGAGAAGGGGACCGTAGGGCCCGGTCGATACTCCCTGCAAACGTTACAGGAGCATATTCCTCTTATTAGTCAGGCTCGTACTGTGACCGCAATCCTTGTCGACGTGGGGGCTACACCCCTGGACTTTACAGTAAACCGTTTATTCACTCGTGATCCCATTGAAGTCACAATAGATGTACAGTTAGGGGTACGGGTGGGAAATCCAGTGCTCTTCCTGATTAACTTCATGAAGGGAAGCCGAGTTGTCACCCGTCCCCAGGTGCGTCAATATCTCTTCGGTGAAATTCAGAACGCGGCCGCGGAGTTCATCACCCGTTATTCGGTTCAAGAATTGGGCACAAACCTTTCCTTGAAAGACGAATTAGCTATGCACATCGAAGCCCATCTTATGGAGACCTTCCGGGAGATGGGACTGAAGTTCGAGCGAGTGCGGGCTATGAACTTTCGCCATGAGCAATGGGACGAGGTTCAACGGACTAAAGCCCAATATTTCCTCCAAGTGAGTAAAGAAGAGGCCGAACTGGAAGGACGCAAGCGGCTGCTCGACGTGTTCGACCAGAAAGCGCTGCTGGAAATCGCCGAAGAGACCAAGAAAGTTGCCCATTATGAGCAGAGGGCACAGCTTTGGGCGCGCATGCGCCGTGCAGTGCTTGAGAACCGAATGGACGAAATTCGCAATGAAGAGGATTTTGAACGCTTCATGCGTCAGATAACCCGCCAGCGTCTCCTGGAGGAGAACGAACTCGAGGAGTTGAAACGAGAACTCCTGGAACGCAAGGAGGACCACGAGCGCCAGCGGGCCTATCTGGTGGCTAAGGCCGAACTGGAGCAGAAATACGACCTCAAGATGCGCGAACTGGCCCTGCGTCGTGACCTATCCGTTCAGGAACTGGAATTGGAACAGGATCTTGCCCGTCGTCGCCTGGAGGGGGAACTCGCCATCGAGGAAAAGCGCTGGGCGTGGGAACTTAAGCGCCAACGGGAGGAAGCCGAATTCCGTCGAGCGCAGGAAGAGGCAGAGCGCAAGGCCAAACTTCAGGCCATGATGGATAAGGCCTTAACGCAAGCGGAAATCGACGACCTGGAACTGCGCATGCTAGAGAAGGAATTGGACCTGAGCCTGAAAGCGCTGCGTGGCATGAAAGCCGTCAAGCGGGAAGACCTGGAAGAGACGCTTCGCATTCGCTGGGAGGACGAGAAGCGCCGCCTGGAGATGGAATTGGAACGGGAGCGCCAGAAACTGGAACAGGAACTACAGCGGTACCGCCAGGAAAAGGAATGGGAGATTCGGCGTCTCGAGGTCCTGTCCACCATGTCCGTAGAGGCCCTGATCGCGGCCAGCGGGCCAGAACAGGGCAAACTCCTCTCCGAGTTAAGGCGCACCGAGATCCTGGCCGGCATGAGCGAGGAGCAGATCCTGGCCCTGGCCGCGGAGAAGTCACCCGAGGTAGCCAGGGCCTTTCAGGAGCGTTTCCGCTCCCTCTCCGCCGAGGAGATCAAGGCCCTGTACGAGCGGCTGGTGGCCTCCGAACAAAAGTCCAAGGAGGAGCAGCAACGCATCATGGATGACGTGCTGGCGCGCATGGAACGCATGTTTGAAAAGGCCCTGGACAGTCAGCGGGAGTCCACCACCGCGTTCGCCCACGATCGTGGTGGGCAACCCATCATCGTTACCAGCAGTGGAACACCAGGTGTCGTCGGTGGGCCTACCGTGTTAGGCGCTACGTCCAACCGCGTCCAGGTGTGCCCCAACTGCAAGGTGGAAGTGCCCGTGGGTACCAAATACTGCCCCAACTGTGGGGAACAGTTTTACCAATAAGAACCACACGCGAAGAGCAAGCGCCTATGAGCCTCCAACCCGGACAACGCATTCTGCATGACACATATGAGGTCGAAGAGATGATTGGCCGCGGCGCGTTCGCCGCGGTCTATCGCGTTCGCCATGTGCGATTGCACCTCCTCCGAGCCGTGAAAGTCATGAGTCGGGAAGACCCCGGCGTGGGCAGTACGGATTACAATTTGCACCGCCTGCGCTTCGAACAGGAGGCATACATCGGGGCTTCCCTGCGCCATCCCAACATCGTACACGCGTACGACTTCTACGAGGACGATCGGCACCTCTACCTGGTTATGGAGTACATGGCTGGTGGCAGCCTACACCAGCGAATTGAGAATGTTCGTCGAGGATGGCCCCCCCTCCCTGTCAAGGACGTGGTACAGATGGGTCTGGATGTGGCCCAGGGGTTGGCCGCGCTGCACGCGCGGGACATCGTTCACCGGGACCTGAAGCCGTCAAACATCCTGTTTGATGGGGAGGGACGGGCTAAGGTGGCGGACCTGGGCCTGGCGCAGGTGCCGGGCGGGCCAAGCCAACGGGATCTCCTCTCCGAAGGAGGAGCCCCCCCGCAACCCGGCACGCTCCTTTACATGAGCCCTGAACAGGACAAGAGCACCCACCTTCTACTTCCGGCATCTGACCTTTATACATTAGGTCTTATCTTAGCCGAGGCTCTTACCGCGCGTGTGTGGAAGAGATATTTGAGACGGCATCCCAACGCGCGTGTGCGGCATCTGCGGGAGGATGTGCCCCAGTGGCTGGACGACCTGATCCAGTGGCTACTGGCACCCGAGATTGACGCTCGCCCCCAGTCTGCCCAACAAGTTATCGACGTTCTTATGGCGTATAAAGATAAAGGGGAAGATTCTGCTGTCTCCACACCTATTCGCTCCCATGACGGGAGAGAGGACCTGCCCTTAGAAGCGTCAGGGGATGTTTCAGCGGTGACAGACACGGAAGCCATCCTTCACCTGTATCCCGGCCACCCCCGCTATCCTACCCTGGCTGACGCAGTGGCCGCAGTGCCCCCCGGCGGGACCATCCACCTGGCGCCTGGCGTGTACCGTTTGCGGGAAACTCTGGTCATTGATAAGCCCTTGACTCTGGTCGGTGAGGACAGGGACATGACCGTGGTGGCGTATGAGGGGGATGGCGACGTGGTGCGCTACACGGGCGCGGGCGTGTTCAAGGCACGGCACATCACCTTTCGCCACCTGGGTGGGACCTGGGGCAACGTGATGGTGGTGGATGATGGATTGGTGGATTTGGAGCAATGTCGTTTTACGGGCGGAGTATGGAGTGAGGAACAGAAGAGAGGCGGGACAGGCATTCTGTTCTGGAAGATGGCCGTTGGGGGCAAAGTTGTTCACTGCCTGTGTGATCACAACGGCCTTCATGGCATTGAGGTATATGGGCAAGCCACCCCTTCACTTGTGGGCAATCGGTGCGAGAAGAACGCGCAGAGTGGCATTGTCTACTGGGAGGAATCGGGTGGGGAGGCGCGGGAAAACGAATGTCGGGAGAACGGCCTTCATGGCATTTCGGTGAGGGGGCACGCCGCTCCTACATTGGTGGGCAATCGGTGCGAGAAGAACGCGCAGGATGGCATTGTCTACTGGGAGGAATCGGGTGGGGAGGCGCGGGAGAATGTGTGTCGGGAGAACGGCCTTGATGGCATTGAGGTATATGGGCAAGCCACCCCTTCACTTGTGGGCAATCGGTGCGAGAAGAACGCGCGGAGTGGCATTGTCTACTGGGAGGAATCGGGTGGGGAGGCGCGGGAGAATGTGTGTCGGGAGAACGGCCTTGATGGCATTGAGGTGCTAGAGCGTGCTGTTCCTGTGTTGAAGAACAATGTGTGTACGGGAAACAAAAGGGGCAACCTGTATGTAGCCCCTACGGCCAAGCCGGTGTTGAAGGGAAATCGGTGCTGAAAGTTGCGCTACGTGGCCATAGGGACTTATTGAAGGATTTATCGGCGAAGAGCGTAGCCCTAAAATTTCTGTCCTGGAGCAAGGGGAGGAGAGAATCGTGACGCTCCTTTTTTGCCCTCGCTGCGGCACATACTTAGGTCGTGCGCTCACGTGCGATGAGTGCGGATATCGGCGCTCTCCTGTAGAACGCCCCTGTCCTCCCGGCCAGGCGTTCTGGCGGGTGAAAGTGCCGGGCACCGTGGGCAGTCATCTGACCCTGGTGGAGGTAGGGGGTCGTGCCCTGCTCCTGGTGCCCTGGAGCCAGCGGCCCAAATACCGTCCTGCCTTCGGCGGCGTGGTGGCCCTGGACGCGCGCACCGGAGAGGAGGTGTGGTCCTGGCAGACCGACGGGCCCGTGGAGGCAGGGGTTAGCACCGCGGGGGACGCGGTCATTGTGCCCGTGCGCGATACTGTGGGCAGCAGCCGCATCGTTGCCCTGGACCTGTACGAGGGACAGGAACGCTGGCGCATTCCCGTTTCTGCGGCTGTCGTGAACACCCCTGTGGTGCGGGAGCAGCGCATCTACTTCGCCGCGGATGACGGCACTTTGCACGTTGTGGACACGCGCACTCTCCAGGAGGTGCCCGGCTTTCCCGTGCGCGTCACCCCCGCGCCGGTGCCCATCCGCGCCTCCCCCCTGCTGCTCGCGCGCGGCCGCGAGGAGATCGTGATCGTCGCTACCTACGGCCGTGATTTCGATCGCGTGCCCGGGGATGTGGTGGCCTACGACATGGCGGGCCGGGAGCAGTGGCGCCAGCCCATTTCCGGTACCGCGCGGGCCACGCCAACCCTCGTGGGCCGGTGGTTGTACGTCACCGCGTACCGCGCGCACCCTTCCACGGGCGTTCTCTCTGCCCTGGACGCGTTCAACGGCACGCCCCTTTGGCCCCAGCCTTTTCAAGTCCAGGCCCAGCCCGGAGGGCGGCAGAAGCACTACTTCAGCGCGTCCCCCCTGGTGCTGGGGAACGTGGTCTACGTGACCTCTTTGGACCATCACCTGTACGCGGTGGATGCGCGTACCGGGCGCCTGCTGTGGTCCGTCGAACTTCCGCGCAGCATCGCCACCCAGCCTGTGGAGGCCCAGGGCCTGCTGCTGGTGGTGGCCAATGACGCTCGCGTCCACGCGGTTGACCTGGCGCAGCAGGCTCGGCTGGCCGACGCGGCCATCGTGCTCGAGGAGGACCTGAGTCGACGGTTGGAAACAGAGACCTCTCTGCAAGGGCGGAGGCGCGCGCGGCCGCGTGTTCACGCCACCACCCAGCCCTTGCTGTGGAACGGCGTCCTCTTTGCAGCCGCGAGCGACGGCACAGTGGTGGCCGTGCCCTGGCACCTGGGCCAGTACGCGTGGGTGGCGGAGCGGTTGCGCGCGGCCGGGCATCACCGGGAGGCAGGCGATTACTTCGCACTGGCCGCGCACTTCGCCAGTTCTCCAGCGGAGCGGGAACATTACACGCGCCAGGCTATGGAGGCATGGAAGGACAGCGAAGCGCTGGACCGAGTGGGAGCCTTTCACCTGGCCCGGGGGGAGCGGGAGATGGCGGCTGAGGCGTTCTTGCAGGCAGGCCATCTCCACCAGCACCGACATCGGGAGCGGGCTATTCGGGCCGCCCGTCAAGCCCTACGTCTGTTCCAGCACCTGCGCCACCGAGAGGGCCTTGTCCAGGCCATGCACCTGCTATCCCAGATGGTGGGGCTGCCCTTTGTGCGCGTGGAGGGCTTTGTGGTGGCTCGGTATCGGCTGTGGGAACGGGGGCGCCTGGAATTGCGCATCACCAATGAGGGTAGACAGCCCGCGCGGAACATCCGCCTGCGGCTGGGAGGTAGCCTGGAGCGGTCAGTGGAGATCACTTTTGACCAGGACCTGGCCCCGGATGAGTGCTGGATTGTGCCCATGGAGATCGTGCCCACACGGGAGGAAAGCCGTCTGGATGTGGAGGTGATGTACGACTGTGAACAACCGCGCGTTGCGGGGATGGTGCTCACCTGGTCCATCCCCCTGGAGGCAGAACGTCCGCCCACGCCGCCTCCTGAGATCAAAATCGGTGACGTGGGATACCTGAACCTGGAGATCGCCGCGACCACGCGCGAGGGGGTGGGCATTCGCACGCGGGACGTGGGAGTGATTCGGGGACCAGACATGGGAGATATACTAGCCGAGGGCGATATCGGCATGATCTCGGCCGGGGGAGAGATCGGCTCTGTGGGATCTCAAGGAGACGTGGGTATCATTCGCGAGCGTCCTTCCTCGAAAGTTCGCGTCTGCTCTCAGGGACACGAAAATCCGCCGGACGCTCGGTTTTGTCGGATCTGCGGGGAGCAATTGATTTAGACGTTCGTATCTTTATCTCATGTTCCTGGTGTGAAAACCTTCTACATATTTTGCATGTGGGAGCAAACGCCATGTCCGAACATCCGTGCACTGTTTTCGAAAACGGCGACCTGATCCTTGAGGGCAAGTACCTGGTGGAGCGTTGCCTGGGCCGGGGGGCATTTGCCGAGGTGTATTTGGTGACCCACGTGGCCCTGAACGCGCCGCGGGCGGTGAAGGTGCTGCACCGTCGGGCGCCCGGGGTGGGCAGCACGGACATGCACATTTACCACCAACGCTTCACCCTGGAGGCGCAACTGGGGGCGCGGCTTGACCATCCCAACATCATTCGGGTGTACGACTTCATTGCCGAGGGGGACGAGGCCCTGTACCTGGTGATGGAATATGCGCCTGGGGGGAGCCTGTACCAGCGGCTGGAGGCGGTGCGGGACGGGAAGCGGCCGCGGTTGAGCGTGGAGGAGGTGGTGGGATTGGGCCTGGATGTGGCGCGGGGGTTGGCAGCGCTGCACGAGCGGCAGATTGTGCACCGGGACCTGAAGCCGTCGAACATCCTGTTTGATGGGGAAGGGCGGGCGAAGATAGGGGATCTGGGCCTGGCGCAGGTGCCTGGGGGGCCGAGCATGCGGTCGCAGGTGAGCGAGCCGGAGCCCCATCCGGGCACGCCTGCGTACATGAGCCCGGAGCAGATGGACACTTACGGCTACTTACCACCGGCCTCGGATGTGTATGCCTTGGGGGCGGTGCTCTTTGAGGCGCTGACGGGTAAGGTATACCGGGGGGTGAGGCCGGGCACGCGGGTGCGGGACCTGCGGGAGGACATGCCCGAATGGCTGGACGACCTGATCATGCGCATGCTGGCCCGGGACCCGCAGGAACGGCCCTGGGACGGGGATGAGGTAGTGAGGTTGCTGGAGGAGGGCGTGCGAGGGGAGGCGGAGCACGAGCGGCGGGAGAAGGTGGCGCGGCTGAGAGAGGAGGCTGAGGCCGCGTTGCGGGCCGGGGAGTGGGCGCGGTTAGAGGAGGCGGTACGAGCGCTGGCGGCGTTGGACGAGGATGCAGCGCGGCCGTATGAGGAGGCGCTGGAGCGGTACCGGCAGGAGGAGAGACGAAAGCAACGGGAGGCAAAGCCTAAGCCCCGCCTGCAAGCGGGGACGGGCGTTACCGGCCGCAGGTGGGTGCTGCCCTTTGTGGGGGCCCTGGCCTTGCTTATGGGCGTTGGCCTGACCCTGTGGGCCCTGTTTGGCCGTGGGGGGGCGCCGGGCGCCGAGCCGCCCACCCCTGCCCCTCAGATCGCGGCTGTGCCCACCACCCGTTTTGCGCCCTCCCCAAGCCCAACGCCCACCCTCGTCCCTGCGTCTCCTACCCCCACCCGAACTTCCACTCCGACGTGGACCCCCATGCCGTCGCCGACATCGGTTCCCACCCCGGAGCCAGTGCGTGAGGGAACGCCTGTGCCCCTTTCTGGCCTACCCATCACTGTGGCGAACGCGGAACGGGTAACCCAACTGGCCCGCTGGGGGAAGGGGAGGATAAGGGAGATCGCCTATTCCCCAGACGGGCGGCTGTTGGCCGTGGGGACTTCCATTGGGGTGCACCTGTACGATGCGGCCACCTTCAGGGAAGTGCGCTACCTGGAGACGCCCGCTGTTGTGACGAGCGTGGCCTTTTCGCCGGACGGGGTGCTGCTGGCCTCGGGGTCGGAGGACGAGACGGTGCGGCTGTGGCGGGTGGCGGATGGTTCGCTGGTGCGCACCCTGGAGGGGCACGAGAGTGATGTGGAGAGCGTGGCCTTTTCGCCGGACGGGGCGCTGCTGGCCTCGGGGTCGGATGACAACACGGTGCGGCTGTGGCGGGTGAAGGATGGTTCGCTGGTGCGCACCCTGGAGGGGCACACGGGTGGGGTGTGGAGCGTGGCCTTTTCGCCGGACGGTGGGCTGCTGGCCTCGGGGTCGTGGGACGGCACGGTGCGGCTGTGGGGGGTGCCGAAGTAAGGGCATCCCTGGGCGCAGGCTGCGCGGAAAGACGCGGGCCGTTGGAACACAAAAGCAAATTGCGGGCCGTTGAAACGGCCCGCTGAACAGGGGTGCGCCCCTTCGGGGCGCGGGGGAGGCTGGGCGCCGGCGAGTTTTTCGTCCCGCAGGGACGGTACCTGTTCAGCAGGCGAATTTATTCGGCTGCTTTAGCTTGAGGCGGCCAGCAGTTGGAAACTGCGGCCTTCGGAAGGCGAAACCGCCAGGGGCGGTTGGGTGCAGCCCCCGTCAGGGGGCTTTGCAAATTGCGGCCCGTTGAAACGGCCCGCTGAACAGGGGAGCGCCCCTTCGGGGCGCGGGGTAGGCTGGGCGCCGGCGGGTTTCCCGTCCCGCAGGGACGATACCTGTTCAGCAGGCGAATGGACTTGGCTGCTCTGGCTTGAGGCGGCCGGCAGTTGAAACTGCGGCCTTCACTTGCGAAACCGCCGGGGGCGGTTAATCGCAGCCCCGCCAGGGGGCTTTGCAAATTGCGGCCCGTTGAAACGGCCCGCTGAACAGGGGAGCGCCCCTTCGGGGCGCGGGGTAGGCTGGGCGCCGGCGGGTTTTCCGTCCCGCAGGGACGGTACCTGTTCAGCAGGCGAATTTATTCGGCTGCTTTAGCTTGAGGCGGCCGGCCGTTGAAACTGCGGCCTTCGGTTGCGAAACCGCCGGAGGCGGTTAATCGCAGCCCCCGTCAGGGGGCTTTGCAGATGAAGCCCGCAACTTCCAGTTGCCGGGCGTTTTGTGCGGCTTCCACCCACGGGTGCTGGGCGCGGCCGAGGGCGTTGGACTCGACACGGCCGGCAGTTGAAACTGCGGCCTTCACCTGCGAAACCGCCAGGGGCGGTTGGGTGCAGCCCCCGCAAGGGGGCTTGGCAGATGAAGCCCGCAACTTCCAGTTGCCGGGCGTTTTGTGCGGCTTCCACCCACGGGTGCTGGGCGCGGCCGAGGGCGTTGGACTCGACACGGCCGGCAGTTGAAACTGCGGCCTTCGGAAGGCGAAACCGCCGGGGGCGCAGCCCCCGTCAGGGGGCTTTGCAGATGAAGCCCGCAACTTCCAGTTGCCGGGCGTTTTGTGCGGCTTCCACCCACGGGTGCTGGGCGCGGCCAAGGGCGTTGGGCCCCGACACGGCCGGCAGTTGAAACTGCGGCCTTCACTTGCGAAACCGCCAGGGGCGGTTGGTCGCAGCCCCCGTCAGGGGGCTTTGCAAATTGCGGCCCGTTGAAACGGCCCGCTGAACAGGGGAGCGCCCCTTCGGGGCACGGGGTAGGCTGGGCGCCGGCGGGTTTCCCGTCCCGCAGGGACGGTTCCTGTTCAGCAGGCGAATGGACTTGGTTGCATTGGAAAACGGGACCGCGGAATCTGAAAGAATCTGAAATCGAGGGAGGAAGACCTATGCGGTATGCCCGAATTCTTGCCCTTTTGACGTTCTTGTCAGTTTTCTTGGGGAGCCTTGTCCCTTCCACCCGCGCCCAGGCCCTCATCACCCTGCGCGTGGACCGGGTGGACGCGGCCGCGTTCCCGCGCGTTGCGGTCTACCTCACAGCCCGCGACGCGCGCGGGGTGCCCATCACCGGGCTCGCGCCCAAGGACATCACGGTCCGGGAGGATGGCGACCCGCGAGCCCGCCCCATCCTGGACCTGACCACCACGGTCAATCCCGACCAACCCATGCGTGTCGTCCTGGTTCTGGATATCAGCGGCAGCATGCAGGGCGCGCCCCTGGAGCACGCCAAGACCGCGGCCAAACGCTTCATCGCCCGGCTGGGCCCCCAGGACCAGGTGGCCCTCATTGCGTTCGCAGGCCACGTCAACCTGGAGGACCCCTTTCCCCGGTTGGACCCCACCCGGGAGCACGGGTTCACCGCGGATAAGGACGCGCTTTACCGGGTCATTGACGGGCTGGAGGCGGGAGGCGCCACGCCCCTGTACGACGCGGTGTACAAGGCCGTGCGCCTGGCCGCGCAGCAACCGCCGGGCAACCGGGCGGTGCTTCTTATGACCGACGGGCGGGATGAGGATGGACAGGGCGGGCCCGGCAGTAAGGTGGCGGACGAGGACACGCCCATCCGCGAGGCCAACCGGGCCAACGTGCCCGTGTTCACCGTCGGGTTGGGGAGTGCGATCGACGCGGCCTACCTGAAGCGACTGGCCGCGGAGAGCGGGGGCACTTACCAGGAGACGCCCGACGCTGCGGCCCTGGAACGCCTCTTTCAGAACGTGGCGGACCTGCTCAAGCAGCAATATGTCATCACCTACGAGAGCGGCGTGCCCGCGGATGGGCGGGAACACACCCTGGAGGTGCTGGTCAGTTACCAGGGGAGCACCGCGCTGGCCCGGGCGACCTGGGGGCCGGTTCCCTTCCGGCCGACACCCACGCCCACGCCCACGCCTACGATTACGCCCTCGCCCATGCCGTCTCCCACTGCCACGTGGACCCCGACGGCCGTGGTAGTGGTCTCCACGCCTGCACCTACGCCCTCTGTGGAGGCCCAGGGAGGGCTGAGTCGGACCTGGCCTTTTGTGGGCGGTGGTTTGCTCGCCATCCTGCTGGCCGCGCTCGTCCTCGTCCTGCGGGGCCGGGGACAGGCGACCGCGGAAACCGTGCCCTGTCCCCAGTGTGGGTATCCCCTGAAGCCGGATGAATACACCTGTCCTGAGTGTGGGTACGTGAGGAGGAAATGACATAACGGGGCGTATTGATGGTTCTTCCAGACTGTATATGGGAGCAAACGCCATGTCCGAACATCCGTGCACCGTCTTCGAAAACGGCGACCTGATCCTTGAGGGCAAGTACCTGGTGGAACGCTGCCTGGGCCGGGGGGCATTTGCCGAGGTGTATTTGGTGACCCACGTGGCCCTGAATGCGCCGCGGGCGGTGAAGGTGCTGCACCGTCGGGCGCCCGGGGTAGGGAGCACGGACATGCACATTTACCACCAGCGCTTCACCCTGGAGGCGCAACTGGGGGCGCGGCTTGACCATCCCAACATCATTCGGGTGTACGACTTCATTGCCGAGGGGGACGAGGCCCTGTACCTGGTG
>Ga0256914_1001586_pt1 | contig 20125 bp, 23 predicted proteins | sample HulkmetaG_FD_191571 | JGI IMG/M metagenome (GOLD analysis project Ga0256914, IMG submission 191571) | Hydrothermal chimney microbial communities from Main Endeavour vent field at the Juan de Fuca Ridge, Pacific Ocean - Hulk | ecosystem: Environmental > Aquatic > Marine > Hydrothermal vents ... | reverse complement strand
GGTCGAGACCAAGTTTCAGGCCTTCCGGGGCCAGGTATTTGGACCACCAGGTGGGCACCCCCGGAACAAAGGAGGGAAGAACGGTCATCACGGAGAACAGGATAAGGACAAGGAGCAGTCCGATTTTGACTTTGAGAGAGGTATTCATTGCATAAATTTCCTGGTGATTGAGAAATGACGAATATCCGACAAAATTTTCTTACGTTACCAGCATCCTTCATTTGATGCAAGCCGGGAGTTACAGTTTCCGGTTGATGGCGGCGGCCATGCAGGCGGCCCCGAAACCGTTGTCGATATTGACCACGGCAAGGCCCGGAGCGCAGCTGTTGAGCATACCGAGAAGGGCGCTGATACCGCCGAATCCGGTCCCGTATCCGATACTGGTCGGCACGGCAACAACCGGTGCCGGTGTCATGCCGGCGACCACTCCGGGCAAGGCCCCTTCCATGCCGGCCGCCACGATGATGACGGGAGCCCGCCGGAGTTCCCTGTGATGGCTGGTAATCCTGTGCAACCCGGCAATCCCGGCATCGTAGATGGTGCGCACCGGATGGCCGAAAAATTTCAGCGAGAGACGGGCCTCCTCGGCAACGGCGGTGTCTGCGGTCCCGGCGGAAATGACCAGCACGGTGCCGCCGGCGCAATTTGTGGGTATATATTGTTCATTGCCGGTGAGCATGCGGGCCTGGTGATGATATTTCAGCCCGGGCAGATGCTGCAGTACGGCCGCTGCCTTGTCCCGGGAAACCCGGGTGGCGATCACTGTGCTCTGCTTGCCGAGCATGGCGCCCAGGATCTCGACAAGCTGTTCAACGCTCTTGCCCTGACCGAACACGACTTCCGGCATGCCCGTGCGCAGGCCGCGGTGATGGTCCAACCTGGCGCACTGCAGCTGCTCCATGGGAAGATGCCGCAGCTGTTGAAGGGCCTCCGTCGTGGAGAGCTGCCCCGTCTGGACCCGGTCGAGGATTTTTTTTAGGTGTTCTTCGTGCATTTTGAACTCCGTTTGGGTATAGCGATGGGTGGTATATGATTGACCAATGGATGATTGTCCGATTATACCCGCTGCGTTGATTTCGTCACCGTCATTTGGGTGATCCGTGTTTACGTTCATCCGCCGGCATGGTAAACTGTTTATTTAATGTGTCGCAATTCGGCATATCGGCCGTTGTCCGTCTCCTCCCAGATTGCAATCAGGAAATACAATGGATACCTCGCATCTGCCCCCCTATGTTCAGGCCCTTCTTGATCCGACGATTTTTCGCCACCCGGCGACTGATCCGTCGCTGGTCCAGACCCATATCTCCTATGTGATCCTGGCCGGCGATTACGTCTATAAGTTTAAAAAACCCGTGAATTTCGGTTTTCTCGACTTTTCCACCCTGGAAAAACGGCGCCACTGCTGCGAACAGGAACTACTCCTCAACCGGCGCCTTTGCCCGGAAATCTATCTCGGTCTTGTCGAGGTTCATCGCCGGGGAGAAGGTTTTTCCCTGTCCGGTCCCGGCGAGGTGGTCGAATACGGGATACGCATGCGGCGAATGCCCGAGGAGCGGATGATGGCCAGGGTGCTTGACCGGGGAGAGCTGGAAAAATCCCACCTGGATGCCATTGTCGATGTCTTGATACCCTTTTACCGGCAGGCGGAGCGCAGTGGTGAGATAGACGCATTCGGTACGGCCGAGGCGGTGGGGGTCAATGTCTTCGAAAATTTTGATCAGACCCGGGATTTTGTCGATCAGGGAGCCTTGAGCAAGGCTCAGTTCGATGGAATATCCGCTTATGCCGCCGATTTTTTAAAGGATACCGAGAAATTTACCAGTCGTATCCGCGCCGGTCGCATCCGCGACTGTCACGGTGATCTCTACTCGGCCAATATCTGTCTGGCCGACAAGGTATATATTTACGACTGTATCGAGTTTAATCAGAGATTTCGCTACAGCGATGTGGCAAGTGATATCGCCTTTCTGGCCATGGATCTCGATTTCCATGGTCAGCTGGAGCTATCGGCTTATTTGATTGATCGTTTTGTCCGGACTTCGGAAGATGACACTCTGGTGGATATGCTCGATTTTTACAAGTGCTACCGGGCCTATGTGCGGGGAAAAATCGGCCTGTTTACCGCGGGGGATCCGGCCGTTGATCCTGCCGTCAAAGAGGCCTCTTTGGCTGCGGCCGGCCGTTACTTCCGCCTGGCCGCTGGTTATGCCGGAATAGAAGGGTGACTTTGCCGTGATCTTTGTCTTTTTCGGACTCATCGCCTCGGGAAAATCCACCCTGGCCGCCGCTTTTGCCGCCCGCCACGACTACGGTTACTTCAATACCGACCGGGTGAGGAAGGAGCTGGCCGGGCTGCGGCCCGAAAAAAGCGATGACAGCGACTATGGAGAGGGGATATATACCGAAGAGTTTACCGAAAAGACCTATACCGCCATGCTGGAGCGTGCCGAAAAAAAGCTGCGGTGTCTGCCCGGTGTGGTGCTTGACGGATCCTACACGGATCAACGCCGGCGGCAGGAGGTGAGAGAGATGGCACGCCGCAACAGGGTGGCTGCAGTGTTCATCTACTGCCGCTGCAGCCGGCAGGAAACGAAACGTCGTCTGCGCCTGCGGGCCGTTGATCCCCATGCGGTTTCCGATGGCCGCTGGGAAATCTTCCTCAGACAGGAAGAAAAATTTGTCTTCCCCCGTGAAATGAAACCCGGGGAACTTGTGGTCATGGATACCGGTGACTCCGTGGACAACCTGCTTGACCGACTTGAGCGGGAGTTGGCCGAAAGGGCGCTGCATGAGCCGCTCTCACGTTGATTTGCAAGAGGAAAGGGGATGTATACACGAATCTATTACCTGCGTTTTCCCAAGGAAACGTCGGATGAGCCCATTATTTACAAGTTGAGCCGGGAATATGACATCGAGTTCAATATCCTGAAGGCGGACATTCTGCCGCAGCGGGAGGGGCTCATGATTCTTGAGCTCAAGGGCAACAAGGAAAATGTCAGGGAGGGGGTGGCCTATCTGAAGAACTTCGGTGTCCGGGTTGAAAGGCTGGCCGCAAGAATTCACCGCGACGACGAGAAGTGTTTCCAGTGCGGAGCCTGTACCGGTATCTGCCCCGTGGGAGCCCTTTTCCTTAAGCGGCCGACCATGGAGGTTCTGTTTGACCCGGAGCGCTGCACCGGTTGCAGTCTCTGCGTCACCGCCTGCCCGGTTCGGGCCATGGAGGTGTCGTTTGATCAGCTCAGCGGCAGGATGGCGGCTGCCTGAAAAACGGAAGACATCTCTTTCGATGGCGAAGATGCGTTAATTTCAGAGTGGAATCAAAAGAGTTTCCAGTCCGGCAGGGAAAGATCGGGGAGCCAGTCTTTCAGAGTTCTTTTCGGAGGATCGCCGGCCTGGAGGCGGGCCAGGAGTTTTTTTGCCTTGCCCGCAATCTTGGAGTCCGGATGGGCGGCCAGCAGCGAACGCAGGCGGGCTTCCGCCTGGTTGTATTTTTCGGCGCGCAGGTAAAACATGGTGACGAAGTATTCGTGGTTTACCAGGAATTCCTCGGCAGCCGCCATTCTCGCCCCGGCCTCTTGGGTGTAAGGTGAATCGGGAAAGGCCCTCAGCAACCGGCTAAAGGCTGTGATCGCATTTTGGGCGCCTGTAATATCACGGTCGATGCGGTCGATGCGGTTGTAGTCGCACATACCGATCTGGAACATCACATAGGGAACGGCCTCGTTGGTGGGGTGGTGTTCCTCGAATTGTTGATACAGGGTTTTGGCCTCTTCGTACTGGCCCATGTAATAGCGGCAGTCCGCGGCCTTGAGTTCGGCAAGCATGGCCTGGGGGCTGAAGGGAAACAGCTCCATGATCTTCTCAAAGCCCTCCAGGGCGGAATAGTACTTGCCCACGTCATAATCATCCATGGCCTCCACGGCCAGGCTTTGAGCCGATATTTCACCCCCGTCCTCGGCACTGCCGGTGAAGTCGAACATCCCCTTGAGGTCGAGATCGGCGCAACCGCAGGGCAGAAAAACCAGCAGGAGAAACGCGAGCAGGAGGCGGATTGAAGAAGAGAGCCGAGTTCCGCGATGTCCAGCCATGGTGTCCTCCTGTCTGGAAGAGATCCTCCCCGGGTGCGGGTATCTTCGGGCCATGCGTTCAGACAATGGCGCCGAGAAAGTGTTCAACCGACAACTCGGCAACCGCTCCCTCCCCCGCGGCATTGATAATTTGACGATAGTTCTTGGAGCGAATGTCGCCGGCGGCCATGACCCCGGGAATATTGGTCTGCATCTCCGTATCCGTGATCACGAATCCACCTCTGTCGGTCTTGAGCTGATCCAGCGGCAGCATTTCATTGTTGGGAATGGCACCGATGAAGATAAAGATTCCCGTTACCTCCAGAGTGGATTTTTCCCCGTTGTTATAGCGAATGCGCAGGCGGTCAACGCCGTTTTCCCCTTCGATGGCATCCACATGGGCATTCCAGAGGAATTCGATCTTGTCGTTGGCAAAGGCCTTTTCCTGGAGAATTTTGGTGGCCCTGAGTTCATCCCGGCGATGAATGATGGTCACCTTGTCGGCAAATTTGGTCAGGTGCAGGGCTTCCTGGATAGCGGTGTTTCCACCGCCGGCCACCGCCACCTCCTGGTTGCGGTAAAAGGGAGCGTCGCAGGTTCCGCAGTAGGAAACTCCCCTGCCGGCAAATTCCTTTTCTCCCGGCACTCCAAGCTGCCTGGGTCTGCCGCCGGTGGAAATGATCACCGCCCGGGCGGTGAGCCGGTCACCGTTTTCAAGATGCAGGGTCTTGATCTCCTCCGTGAGGTCCATGGAAGTAACCGGCGCGATTCTGGTTTCAAGGCCGAAACGATCGGCATGTTTTGTCATCTTGTCGATGAGGTCGAAGCCCGATATGCCGTCGATAAATCCCGGATAGTTATCGATCCAGTCGGTGGAGAGGACCTGGCCGCCCAGGGCCCCTTTTTCAAGCAGTACGCAATCAAGCCGTCCCCTGGCGGCGTACAGGCCGGCGGTGAGCCCGGCCGGGCCGCCGCCGACGATAACCAGCTGATAATCTGTCCGACTCATGGTTACAGGGCCTTGCTGATCAGATCATTGAGTTGTGCCTTGCCCACGGCTCCTGTGACCTGGTCGACAACCTCGCCTTCCTTGAAGAGGATGAGGGTGGGGATTGCACGGATTCCGAATTTACCTGGTGTTGCCGGATTGTCGTCGACATTCATTTTGGCAATCTGCACCTTACCGTCGAATTCATCGGCAAGTTCATCGATCACCGGCCCGATCGCCTTGCAGGGACCGCACCAGGGGGCCCAGAAATCCACCAGGCAGGGAAGATCGTTCTGAAGAACTTTCGCGTCGAAATCACCATCGGAAATGTGCAGCACCTTATCGCTTGCCATGATTGCCTCTCCTTCAGTAGCGGGGATGATGTAAAAATTGGGAAGATGAACAAAAGATCAAACTATTTCTTATTGAACATAAATTTATAATAGTAATCCGACATAAAGGTTGTGACAAGGAAAATTTAGTTCCCGCCGCCCCTCAGCGGCGTGCTGAGACCTGCGAGGATTTCGTTTTGACAGATAATTTGAGGCCGTGTTATGTTCACCGCATTTACGGCGGAAATTACGGCCGGGCCGGAGCATTTGACGGCGCTGCCGGCAAAAACAGGACGGCGGTGAGCCCCGGGTCACCAAGAGAGTATCGTTACCAGGAGGAGTGCGCAGAATGAAGACCGAGCGATCATTTGAACTTTTTACACAGGCAAAGAGGGTCATTCCCGGCGGAGTCAACAGTCCGGTCCGGGCCTGTCGATCCGTGGGATGTGACCCGCTTTTTATTGAAAAAGCGTCCGGGGCGGTGGTTGTCGATGCCGACGGCAACGAGTATGTCGACTTTGTCGGTTCCTGGGGACCGATGATTCTCGGTCATGCCCATCCGGCGGTTATTGAGGCGATTCGGCGGACCGCCGCAGATGGCGTGAGTTTCGGCGCTCCCACCGGTCTTGAGATCGAACTGGCGGAAATGGTCTGCCGGGCGGTGCCCTCGGTGGAAAAGGTGCGTTTCGTCAATTCCGGAACCGAGGCGACCATGAGTGCCATCCGGCTGGCCCGGGGATATACGGGCAGGAATCTGGTTGTCAAGTTCGATGGCTGCTATCATGGGCATGCCGACTCCTTTCTGGTCAAGGCCGGTTCCGGAGTTCTCACCCTTGGAATCCCCGGAAGCCCGGGTGTACCGGAGGATATCGTCAAAAATACCATGTCGATTCCCTATAATGACCTTGAGAGCCTGGAGCGGACTTTACTGGATGAATCCCTGGATATAGCCTGTGTTATTATTGAGCCGGTGGCAGGCAATATGGGATGTGTCGTGCCGGATCCGGGTTACCATGAAAGATTGCGGGAGTTGACCGCCAAGCGGGATATACTCCTGATTTTCGATGAGGTGATGACCGGGTTCCGGTTGGCTTACGGCGGCGCCCAGGAGAGATTCGGTATCAGGCCCGATCTCACCTGTCTGGGGAAGATCATCGGCGGAGGTCTTCCGGTGGGCGCCTATGGAGGCAGGGCCGAGATCATGGATCACATCGCTCCGGACGGACCGGTGTATCAGGCAGGTACCCTGTCCGGCAATCCCCTGGCCATGGCCGCCGGCATTGCCACCCTCAAGGAACTCGAACGCCCCGGTTTTTATGAAGATCTTGAGGAAAAATGCGCCGGATTTGTCGGCGAGCTCAAGGCAATTGCGGCGCGATCGCCGGTTGAGACGGTTTTGAATCACATCGGCTCGATGATGACCTGTTATTTCACCGCGGAGGCGGTCACTGATTTCAATTCGGCCATGAAGGCCGATACTCAGATGTATGGACGCCATTTTCGCCAGATGCAGGAGGCCGGAATCTACCTTGCTCCGTCCCAGTTTGAAGCCGCATTTATCTCCGCCGCCCATGACGAAAAACAGCTGGAGAAAACCCTGGCAATGACTGAATCGTCATTCAAAAAATTGGCGAAAAGCTAAAAAAGGATTGCGTTTGCAACTTGAGCGTGATACGTAGTTACTCCATAACAGCATTTCAGATGGAGACGATTCAGGTGTCGGAAGAACGCAGGGAAATGTTCAGGCAGCTGGCCGAATACAGCCAGGTCGGCATGAGCTTTGTCTTTTCCATTATTATCGGTTTCGGCATTGGATATTTTCTCGACACCAGGGTTTTTCACGGCCGGACGTCGCCATACCTGATGTTCCTGTTTCTCGGTTTTGGAATCATCGCCGGTTTTAAGAATCTCTGGGCACTCACAAAGGACAAGAACCTGCAGTAATTTTCAGCTAAGCTACAGGGATGAGAAGGTGTGGAGAGGGCTGATCACCAGAGGCGGGACATCGGAGTGGAAAGGGGAATGCTGCTGTTGCGGTATGTGCAGCGCTTCAATGCCATCGTCCTGGCAATTCTGGTAGCCGGCGGCTGGTATTTTTTTTCGTGGCAACTGGCAAGGAGTATCCTCATCGGCGGTGCCGTCGCCACCGGCAGTTTTTTACTGCTGCAACGCGATATCAAACAGTTCATGTCCGCCTTTGAAGGAGTCGATCTCCACTGGCAGGCGGTCAAGAGGATAGAAAAGATCAAGTTTTTTGTCCGTTTTTACGGACGACTGACGGTGCTTGGTCTTCTTATTTTTTTGATCATCACCAGGATAGAAATCGACATACTCGGATTACTGGTTGGGTTGTCGACCATCATGCTCAGCGTCATTGTGGTTGTGCTGGCGAAGGCAAAAACCATTTTCTCAGTCAAAGAGGTGTAAGGGAGTCTCATCATGGAACATCCAATACTGTTTATTTCGATTATTCTTGAAAAACTCGGCCTGCCGGTTCCCCATACCATTGTCGGCCACACCTTTATCGAGAAACTGTGTACGCCCTACATGACCTATACCTGGCTGGTCATGGCCTTCCTCGTGATTGTTCCCCGACTGACCATGGGCAAGCTGGAAATGATTCCCGGTAAGGGGCAGAACTTCTGGGAGGTCATTGTCGGCGGCCTTGAAGACTTTGTTGTGGAGAATATGGGCAAGGAGGGGGCCAGGATGCTCTTTCCCCTGATGGCGACCTTTGCCCTGTATATTGTTGTTGCCAACCTCATCGGCCTTATGCCCGGCTTCATGTCTCCCACTTCCAATCTGAATATCACCCTGGCCATGACCATCATGGTCTGGGTAACCCATCACTTTCTGGGTTTCAAATTTCACGGGGTTAACTATATCAAGCATTTTCTCGGGCCGGTCCCGGTACTCATTCCACTGATGCTTCCCATTGAGATCATTAGTAACTTTGCCCGGCTTCTATCACTCTCCATGCGACTTTTCGGAAACATTATGGCCAAGGAGACGCTGCTGGCCGTTCTTTTCATGCTGGCCGGTTCCTATTTTGCGCCGCTTCCCATCCTCTGTCTCGGGGTGCTGGTATCATTGATTCAGGCGTTGGTTTTCACCCTCCTCTCCATCCTGTACTGTGCGCAGGCCATGGAAGAGGCCCACTAAGCATATAATATTGTTCCGTCACAACGGAAGAAGGCCCATATAACTTTTTATTAAGGAGGAAAAAATGGACAAACTGCATATTGCCCTTATCTGCCTGGGTGCAGCGCACTCGATCGGCTTTGCCGGACTTGGCGCCGGCATCGGTATGGGACATGGTCTCAATGGCGCCTGTGCCGGTGTTGCCAGAAATCCGGAGGCCAAGGGTGCCATCACAACGACCATGATTCTTGGTATGGCCCTGGTTGAGTCAATCGCCATTTACGGTCTGGTTATTGCCTTTATCCTGCTTTATGCCAACCCGTTCAAGGCAGCTTTGGGACTGTAGAAAGAGTATCGCAGTTACAAAGAAAGGGTAGATACCCACCGGAAGGGCTGCAGTTGCTGCAGCCCTTTTTTTATCGAGACAACCCCCCTGTTGCCTTGGAACCGAAGACAATGAAAACTCTGCATATGGTCAGTCTCGGCTGCCCGAAAAACCTTGTTGATTCCGAGGTCATGCTTGGAGTGCTTACCGGTTATGGAATGCGGGTAGTTCAGGAACCGGCGGAAGCGGACGTGCTCCTGGTCAACACCTGCGGTTTTATCCGTTCCGCTGTTGAGGAGTCCATAGATGAGATCCTCGGTCTGGCTGCCTTCAAAAAAAAGGGCGGGGATAAGCTGCTCGTTGTCACCGGTTGCCTTGTCCAGCGGTATGGAAAGCGGTTGCGGGAAGAGTTGCCGGAGGTGGATCTCTTTGTCGGCACCGACGAATATGATCGCATCGACAAATTGCTCGAAAGGGTCCTCCACGGGAACAGACCGCTGGTCACGGTTGGCTCCCGACCCACCGGAATCATGGACAGCAGGGTGGCCAGGCGCGCGGCAACTCCCCCCCACCGCAGCTACCTGAAGGTGACGGAAGGATGTGATAACCGCTGCACCTATTGTCTGATTCCCAGGTTGCGCGGGCCATTGCGTAGCCGGAGCATCGACGATCTGGTGGTTGAAGCAGTGCGCCTGGAAGCCGCGGGGGTCAAAGAGCTGACGTTGATCGCCCAGGATCTGACCGCCTATGGCGATGATTCCGGCGGCGGGGAGAGACTGCCTCTGCTCCTTGAGGCGCTTCATCAGCGGACTGCCATCCCCTGGCTACGGCTTTTGTACCTGTATCCGGACAAAATTACCCGGGAACTGCTGTCCGTCATTGCCGCATCTCCCCGGATTCTCCCCTATTTCGATATTCCCATCCAGCATGTGAGCTCCCGGGTGCTGAGGAGGATGAACCGCCGGTATGACCGCTCCACCCTGGAGAGACTTCTGCAGACAATCAGAGAGCTTCTGCCGGAAGCCGCTCTGAGAACCACCCTGATGGTTGGGTTTCCCGGCGAAACAGAGGAGGATTTCAATGAACTGGTCGATTTTCTGCGGATCCACAAGCTGGACCACGTCGGTGTTTTTCGCTACGAGGATGAAGAGGAATGTGCTGCCCATGGGTTGGATGGGAAGTGCTCCGAGGAGCTCAAGGAAGAACGCTTCGATCAGCTGATGCGGGTTCAGGCGGAGATCAGCGCCGGGCAGCAGCAACGTTATGTGGGAACCACGCTGGAGGTCCTGGTGGAAGGGGTGAGCCGGGAAAGCGACCTGCTCCTTGAGGGCAGAACCCGGTTTCAGGCGGCTGATATCGATGGTTGCGTCTATATCAGCCGGGGCACGGCATCTCCCGGAGATCTGGTGGAGGTCCGGATCACCGCAGCCCATCCCTATGATCTTGTAGGAGAAATAACTACGCAGGAAGAAGAGGAAGCCGGGGGTGGTGTGGGATTGCTGCGGCCGTAAAGGGAAGGATGCCGGAATCGAGCCTTACTGCATGGGTTCCCCCGGCCGGCGTCGGCAAACGGCTTGCCGGAGAGAAAGAGCGGCGGGAAGTCCGGGGGCTACTTTGGTGCTTTGTTGCGATTCTGATTCACCCTCTCGCGCAGATCTTTGCCCACCTTGAAGAACGGCAATTTCTTTGGGGCAACTTTAATTTTTTCTCCGGTTTTGGGATTGCGGCCGATGTACGAATCATATTTTTTCACCACAAAACTGCCGAACCCCCTGATTTCTATACTGTCACCGCTGGCCAGAGCGTCCGTCATCGTATCGATGATCGTGTTGATAATCGATGATGATTCGCGGATGGGTAATTTCATCGTCTCCGCCAATTTTTCAATAAGTTCCGATTTGTTCATATGTTATCCCTTCTCGTGCATTACCCGATGACCGGTACTCCCAAACCGAGCTACCTGATGGATATTTGTGGCCACCACAAAATTTTTATTGCTAACTATTGAAATTTAATCAGGTATTTTTCGGATTGTAAAGGGAAATAATGAAAATGAAGGGAAATTATGAAAATATTTTTTTCAGCTCCTCCCTGGAGATGTATCTGTATTGTCCCGGACGCAGATTACCCAGGCGCAGGTTGCCGTAGGCCGTACGTTTTAACGACAGAACAGGGTGATTGATAGCCGCCATCATTTTCCTGATCTGACGTTTTTTACCTTCGTGGATAATGACCTTCAGGGTCGTTGTTTCCCTTCGCCTCCCGGCGATTTCAACCCTGGCAGGCGCCGTCCTGCGACCATTTATTTCAATACCCCGCTCCAGTCTGTTGAGCTGCGTATTTCCGGGATGCCCTCTGACGACGGCGAGATAGCTTTTATCGACCGTATGGCTGGGGTGCAGAATGCGGTGGGCGAGATCACCGTCATTGGTCATGATCAGGGCGCCGCTGGTGTCGATGTCAAGGCGGCCCACCGGGAATAACCTGGCGCTGTTGACCGGAGAGTCGAGGAGATCGGTGACGATGGGACGGCCCTGGGGATCGCGCAGCGTCGTGACATAGCCCACCGGTTTATGAAGGAGGATGTGGATTTTTTTTTCAGCGCTGATCACCTTGCCGTCACAGGTGATGATTTGCCGGCGGGGATCGGCCTTGAACCCCATCCGGGTGACAACGGTGCCGTCCACTGCGATACGTCCTGCCCGAATGAGTCGTTCGGCTCCCCGCCGTGAGGTTATACCCGCCCGGGCGATGATTTTCTGGAGTCGTTCCATCTAAGTCATCCGAACACTGCTGCATATAATCAAGCCCCACCTTGCAGTTACCAACGTCGGTCGCCCGCCCGTGAGCAGTTGCTGGAGCAATCATTTTTTTCCGGAGTGGGGGGAGCGTTCTTCGCCGAGAAAGAGCCGGTGGTATTCTCTCTCGCTGAAATGCTTACGCATGAGACCGGAGAGCGTATCAACCAACTGAATGATCTCCCCATCGCTCATCCTCGGAATGAGAGCCGTCAGCAACCTTTCATCGGCGAAGCGGTCGAGAAAGAGGGCCAGGGAGCGTTCATCACTTTCCCGGTTGAGACCGAAGTAGATATCCTCTTGGGGTGGGGAGGAGTTTTTCATGGCTATCCGCAGGCCTCTCAGACAATTTTCCAGGAAACCGTACGGGAGCGCGGGCCATCAAATTCACAGAAGAAAATTCGCTGCCAGGTACCCAGCTGCAGCCTATTGCCGTCAAGCAAAACCGTGACCGAGCTTCCCATCAACGAGGCCATGACATGGGAGGGTGAATTACCTTCAAGATGCCGAAAGGGATAGTCATCGGGAACGATTTGCCGCAAGACCCCGATGATATCGGACTGAACCGCAGGATCCGCCCCCTCGTTGATGGTGAGCCCGGCTGTGGTATGTGGATTGTAGACGACCAGCAGACTCGCTTCGCCGCCAAGGCGGCTCACCTCCCGCTGCAGGGCCGAGGTGATATCGATAAATTCAAACTTTTCCCTGCTGGTAACCGTGATGGTGCCGGACAACGCCATGTCGGTCTCTGCCGGATACGTTATTTCTGCAGCACCCAGCGGCCGGAATTGTCCCGGCAGGCGGTGGTATAGGTCTTTTCGGGTTTGCCGTTGATCACGGCGACGATCTCGGCTTCCCGGCAAACGGTCTGGGTCTTTGGTAAGGTATAGGCCGGTTTCGGCGTCACCCGAAACTGATTGCCGGTATCGGGATTGACCCAGGCGCTGGGCGTCCCCGAAACTCCCCTTTCAAAGACGTGATTGATCTGCTGCCGGTCATATTTGTCCATTTCATTGCCGAGAATGTAGCCCAGCAACCCCCCTGCCGCCGCTCCTATAAGAGTGGCCTCGGTATCGTGGCCGATGGCCTGGCCGATAATTGCGCCCACGGCCGCACCGGTTCCGGCGCCGACCTGGCCCTTGCGTCCTTTCTGTACCTGCATTTCAGCGCAGGCGGCAAGTAAGAGGCTTGTTGCCAGCATAAGCGGGATAATCTGTTTCATGGCGACCTCCTTGAAAGACAAAGGTTGTGTGAGTGGATCAACGGGTATCGGTTCACTCCGTCATGTCGGATGCTGATCTCTTCTCACCTTCTATAGAAACATGATAATCATCAAAAGTCGATGGCAAAGTCTTTTTTGTCTGTATGCCGAGTTTTTTAAATGATTCCAGCTTACTGATTACATTTCCCTGGCCGTAAGCCAGGCGGTTACGGGCTGTTTCCCACGCCTCCCGGGTCTGTTGAAGCCGTTGGCCGATGGCATCCATGGCTTCGACAAAACCGATAAACTTATCATAAAGGCTGCCTGCCTGCAGGGCTATGGACCGGGCGTTGCGATTCACTTCCCTCTGTTTCCACATGTGATTAATGGTCCGCAGGATAACCAGCAGGGTAGAGGGACCCGTGAGCATGACGTTTTTTCGCATTGCCTCGCTGAGAATCTCCGGTTCAAACTGGAGAGTTGCAATATACGCTCCATCAACCGGAATAAAGAGCAAAACAAAGTCTAACGTCCTGATTTCTGGAAGTTCGTCATATTGTTTTTTGCTTAATCCGGAAATATGGTTCCGTAATGAGGTCAGGTGAGCGGCAAGATAACGGTCGCGTTGCGATCTATCCGCTGCCAGGGTTGACTGCTCGTAGCTTTTCAGCGACATCTTGGCGTCAATAACAAGATCCCGGCCCCCGGGAAGATGGATAATGACATCCGGCCGCAGGATACGACCGGTGTGATTCCGGAAGCTCTTTTGGCTGACAAAGTCCCGGCCCGGACGCAGGCCTGAATCTTCGAGCAGTTTTTCCAGCACCATTTCCCCCCAGGCCCCCTGGGTTCTGTTTTCACCGCGAAGGGCACTGGCCAGGTTAAGGGCATCGCTGCTGATGCGCTCGTTGATGGTCTTGAGGCTACGGATTTCCTGGGTGAGCGAAACCCTGTCCCGCGATTCCAGTTCATAGCTTTTTTCAACCTTTTCCCGGAAGGCGGCCAGCTGTTCGCGCATGGGGCTGAGCAGGACTTCCAGGCTTTCACGGCTCTGCTCGGTGAAGATGCGGTTTTTTTCGGTGAAGATGCGTTCGGCGATCAGCCGGAATTCCTTGTCCAGTTTTTCCCTTGCTTCGTCGAGAAAACGCAGTTTTTCGCGATTCTGCTTTTTTTCCTCAGTCATGGTGGCTCGCAGAGCCGCAATTTCTGCGGAGAGCTGCCGGCTTTCCTGCAGCAGCTCGATGCGTTCCGCCCAGAGTGCATTATATTCGGATTTCAGTTCGCCAAGTCGCTCAATGCGTTGTTCCGCCGCCGCCCGCCTGGCTACCTCGTCTCTGAGTTTTTCATGGAGGATCTCTGTTTCTTGTTCACGCTGTTTGAGCCGTTGTCGTAATTCGGTGACGCTGGCCCGAATCAGATCAAGCCGGTTCCGGCTGATGGATTTTTCATGGCGCAGCCGCAGCAGAAAGAAGAAAAGAACAGCAACAAGGGCCGCCGGAATCCCGGCGGCAATGAGGAGGGATACTTGGAGAGACATCAGGGAAGTCGTCGACGCAACTCCTCTATCTCTTCGAGCAGATCGAGAACCAGGGCGGCCCCCGGGATATTGATGCGCAGGTCTTGCTGGAGCCGGATTGCGGTCTGCACGCGCCTGACCTCAACGGCGCCGAAATACCAGCTTTCCGGAGTGTCTCCTTTTGGAACGATCAAACCTTCATCGATCATGTCACTGATCAGATCAGCGCTGACGTTGCAGATTCTGCACAACCTTGCCAGATTCAGGCAGGTGTCCTCGTCGAGAACCATACCGCTGCAGACGGAGATTTTCTTTTCCATTGGACTCTATACCCCCATATGCGACCTGGGATTGAATGGCATGGATTTCGCCATTTCCCGGTATAATCGTCTCTGTTCCTCGGTCTCCGGCTGGGGAATGACCACCTTCAGGGTAACATACTGATCGCCCTGCTGGGTGGCGGTGCAAAGACCGCGGCCCTTGAGTCTGAGTTTTTTCCCGGTCTGTGAGTTCGGTGGAATGGAGAGCTGTACCTTGCCGCCGAGGGTGGGCACGGTGATGGAGGCACCCAGTGCCGCCTCCCACGGAGTCACCGGCAGGGTGAGATGGATATCCCGTTTATCCGCCCGGAAAATCGGATCCTCGGCAAAGGCGATTTCAAGGAACAGATCGCCGCCGGGTCCGCCGCCGTATCCGGGCATCCCCTGGCCTTCAAGGCGAATGCGCTGGCCCTCGATAATGCCCTTGGGAATGGTGACGTGCAGGGTGTGGGGTTTGGTCCTCACATGACCGCCGGAATCGACGACAGGCCGCTGCAGGGTAATGGTTTTGCGCGCCCCGTGGTAGGCATCGGCCAGGGTGATGAGCACCTTGGCATGCTGATCCTCGCCCTGCATCCGGAAGGTGGCGCCGCCTCCACGGGAAAAATGCGTACGGCCAAAAAGTTCCTCGAAAAAATCGCTGTGCGCCGTGCTGCCGGTATAGCCGCCACCGCTGAACTCGAATCCCGCATCCCAGTCGGGCGGGGGGTCGAACTCCTGACCGTGCTGCCAGTTGCTGCCGAATTTGTCATAGGCTGCCCGCTTTTCCGGATCGCTGAGCACCTCGTTGGCCTCGCCGATATCCTTGAATTTCTGTTCCGCATCCGGTTCTTTGCTGATATCGGGGTGGTATTTTCTGGCCAGCCGCCGATAGGCCCTTTTTATCTCATCCTGGGAGGCATCTTTGGCTATGCCGAGAATTTTGTAATAGTCCTTAAATTCCATTTGACCGGAGAAGTTGTCTGATGGTTGTCGGCCGCATCAGGGTATGGCAGCAGGGATTGATTTTTCATCATTCCAGCTTGGTATATAAGCACAATGACGGCCGTGGTCAAGCTGCAATGCAGGTGAGAGCCCGGTGTTTGCCGTGCGATGGGAGAGTTGGGGATGGATCAGGATTAACGGCCGTCTCCGGAAAAAACTTCCTTGATGGTGAGCAGCAGCAGTTTGAAATCCAGCAGCAACGACCAGTTGTCAATATATTGCAGATCAAGGCGCATCCAGCGTTCAAACTCAATATTGTTTCTACCGCTCACCTGCCAGATGCAGGTAAGACCGGGCTTCATGGAAAGCCGTCGTCGCTGCCAGGGTTTATAGAGTTCCACTTCCGCCGGGATGGGAGGCCGGGCGCCCACAAGGCTCATCTCGCCCCGCAGGACATTGAAGAGCTGCGGCAATTCATCAATGCTTGTTCGGCGGAGAAATCTGCCGATGGGAGTGATGCGGGGATCATCCTTCATCTTGAAGACCGGGCCGTCCATCTCGTTTTTCGCCATGAGCTCGGCCAGCTTTTTTTCAGCGTCGACCACCATGGTCCTGAACTTGATGAGGCCGAATTTTCGACCGTTGAGGCCGCAGCGTTCCTGGATGAAGAACACCGGTCCCGGCGAGGTGAGTTTGATCAGAACGGCAACCACGATGAAGAGCGGTGACAGCAAAATAAGGCCCGCCAGGGCTCCGGTGTAGTCGATGAGTGTCTTGACGAACAACTCTCCTTCCCTGGGGGAGACCGAAGAGAGGGCAATGGTTGGCTGACCGATGAACTGGTCCAGGTAGACACGGGCGGTGTTCGGCTGGAACATGATCTGCTGAATCTGGAAATCCGGCATGATTCTGACGTTGACGCCGAGCTCCTCGGCAAAGCTGATGTATTCGTTGACATCTTCAACGATTTTCAGCGGCAGGGCAAAAATCACCTCGTCAACGGTTTTTTCAAGGAGCAGAGTCGGGAATGTACCCAGGGTGCCGATGATTTCGACGTCTCGGTAGACCTTGAGGCCCACCCGGTCCTGCTTGTCCGTGGTTTCCAGGCAACCCAGCAGGGTATAGCCGCTGTCCGGGTTGTTGAGAATGGTTCTGATCATCTCCTGGGCCCGTTCCCGGGTGCCGATGATCAGGACGTTCCTGGTGGAAAAGGCGCGTTTGCTGTTGAAACGCAGGGCGTAAAAAATTGTCGCCTTGCAGAGGGTGAGGAGGATGATCAGGTAGATGACGAAAAGGCCGACCAGGAGCCTGGAAATGGGCTCAAGATGAAGCATATAGATGATAAAGGTGATGCCGATGGCGGTGATCACCGACGAGGCAACGACCCTCAGGAAAATTTTGTAGAAAAGCCCTGTGATCTTCGTATGGTAGAGGTTAAAAAAGTTGAAGGTGATATAGGCGATAACCAGCGTCAGCAGAAGAATGAGGTTATAGTTGGGCCCAAGCGCCAGGTGGCGGTACTGGAGAGGCAACAGGTTGAGTTTGGTATAGTAGGCGGCGGAAAAAGCCAGGACCACCAGACCAAGATCGAGGGCCTGCATAAAAATCAGGGGGAGTTTGCTTTTTGATGGAAACATATAGCCGTTGCTTATTTATTCAAGACTCCGGATAATCCCCAATGGAGTCGGACGACGAGTTCTTTGTCGGCGGTACCGCTTATCAGTCACGGTCCGCTCCCGGGCAAATAGGCCCTTGCGGATTATCATCACTTCTCCGGGATCTGACCGGAATCATTCTCCCGACCCTCCGCGCCTTTTCTCTTTTATCCAGGAGCTCTTTGGCCCTGGTAACATTTTTTGTCAGGGAACAGGGCTGCCGCCTTTTATATTTTCGGTTGAAAATATGATTTTCTTTGCCGGAAAAGGGCCGGCATGCCTCGCAGGCGGCGGACATGGAGAGCGGAAAAGATGAAAATCCGTGTAATCTGAGTTTCTTTTTCTTCTTTATCATACCTCAGAACAAGGAAAGAAGAGTAATTCTGCGGTCGCTTTTTTTTACTTCCTGTTGCGTTTTTTGCGCTATCGAGTCATATCTTTTGGAATTTATAGATTTTTTCGTGATAAATGCCGCCCCGCCGCTGTGGTGCAAAAACGAGCAGGGTGTAGTATAGTGGCTCGCAATATCCGGAACAGACAACGATTGTTACCGGAATGGCTGCCCCTGAGAGGGAATTTCCGGCAATTGTATCATGGACAAAACAACGGTGAAGCATGGCAGGCAACACATTTGGCGAAGTTTTCAGGGTGACCACCTGGGGTGAGTCCCACGGTATAGCCGTTGGGGCCGTTATTGACGGCTGCCCGGCGGGAATCGAGCTGAGCGCCGGGGATATCCAGGGGGAACTTGACCGGCGTCGACCCGGCAAAGGAAGCGGGGAGAGTCCCCGCCGGGAGCCGGATCGGGTGCAAATCCTTTCGGGGACGTTCAGGGAAGCTGAAGATTCTCCGGAACTGACCACCGGCACCCCGATTTCGCTGATCATCCATAACCGTGATGCCCGTTCAAGTTCGTATGAGCGTATTCGCGACGTGTTTCGACCCGGCCACGGTGATCTCACCTATCAGAGCAAGTACGGCATTCGGGATTACCGCGGCGGCGGTCGCGCCTCTGCCAGGGAAACGGTGGGCCGGGTTGCCGCGGGCGGGGTTGCCCGGAAGCTTCTCGCCACTCTGGACATGGAGGTAACCGGATATACCGTGGCCCTGGGAGGTATCCGGGCGCAGCGGCGTGATCTTGAAGTGATCGGTCGGAACAGATTGTTTTGCCCTGACAACGAAGCGGCGGAACAGATGGAGGAGCGTATCAGGGAGGTGCGCAAACGGGGCGATTCACTGGGGGGAATCGTCGAGATCATCGCCTCCTGTCCCGCTGGTTTGGGAGAACCTGTGTTTCATAAGCTGGATGCGGCCCTGGCCGGAGCGTTGATGTCCATAGGCGCGGTCAAGGGAGTTGAGATAGGCTCCGGCTTCAGGGCGGCGGAAATGCTGGGTTCGGAGAACAACGATCCCCTTTCCAGTAGTGGTTTCCTCGGCAACAATGCCGGCGGTATTCTGGCGGGAATTTCCAACGGGGAAAATATCGTTGCCCGGGTGGCCGTGAAACCCATCCCTTCCATCAACCGGGAACAGCAGACCGTAAACATCGCCAATGAACCGGTAACAATCAGGATCGGCGGCCGCCACGACATATCGGCCATACCGCGTATTGTACCGGTATGCGAGGCAATGGTGCGGCTGACCCTGGCCGATTTTGTGCTCCGGCAACGGGCCATTGCAAAATTTACCACCAGCGGATGGATATGAACGAACAACGCAATAACGGATCAAAGGGATCACCCCTGCACATACTGATGGTGAGCAGGGAATATGACGGTCTGGCCGGAGCCGGCGGGGTAAAGGATGTCTGCCGTCAACTGGCCGAGTCCCTGGTTCGGGACGGGGATTGTCGGGTCAGCGTGGTCCTGCCGCGGTATGGATTTATGGATGTCCGGGATCTCGGGTTCAGCTTCCTTTCCCTTAACCCGGTTTCCGGCGCGGGGAGCCCGGTCCTGCCGGGTGATAATTTTGAAGTGGATATGAATTACATCGAGGCTGAACGGCGCGAATCAGTTGCTGTTTTGCATCGGAAAATCAAAGGCGTTGATGTCTATTTGCTTGAATCCGAGCGGTTTGGGCGGAAACTCGGGGTCTATACCTACACGGCCGAGGAGGAGGCCCGGGATCCCTGGCAGCAGAGGGGAACCGGCCATTATGATTACTTCGCCATGAATATCCTCCTGCAAAAGGCGGCCCTGGCCCTGATGATACTGCTTGATGAACGACCGGATGTGATCCATTGCCATGACGGTCATGCCGCCACCCTGGCACCCATGATGCGGGAGCTTGAAGGCCACCGCCATTATTTCAACAACAGCGGGGCGGTGGTTACCATTCACAATGCCGGCCGGGGCTATCATCAGGAGGTTGCCGACATCGCCTTTGCCCGGGCGATCACCGGTTTGCCCCGGCGGGTTGTGGACAGGGCGCTGCTGGACAACAGTTTCGATCCCTTTGTGGCCGCTGCCGATTACGCCGAGATCAACACGGTGAGTGAGCAATACGCCCGGGAGCTCCGGGAAACCGATGAGGATGCCCGCACCGGCTGGCTGGGACATCGGCTGGCGAGCCGGGGTGTTCGTCTGGTCGGTATCACCAACGGGATCGTGCCCGACGATTATGATCCCGTCCGGGCCGACCAGCTGGGATTGGCAGCGCCCTTTTCCCCCCAATCCGGTGATCTGGATGGGAAAGAGGTGTGCAAGCAAAAGATACTGGAACTGGTTGCAAGCCCCGGTGCGATACCGACGGTGACAACACATGGCGGTCTTGTGTCCGATCCCCGTCTGCCGCTTTTGACCTTTATCGGCAGAATGAGCCCGCAGAAGGGCGTGGATGTGCTGATCGGTGCCATACGC
>Ga0256914_1001585_pt1 | contig 20156 bp, 16 predicted proteins | sample HulkmetaG_FD_191571 | JGI IMG/M metagenome (GOLD analysis project Ga0256914, IMG submission 191571) | Hydrothermal chimney microbial communities from Main Endeavour vent field at the Juan de Fuca Ridge, Pacific Ocean - Hulk | ecosystem: Environmental > Aquatic > Marine > Hydrothermal vents ... | reverse complement strand
TTCTCCTGACTTCTACTCCGATCAAAAGAGAGAGAACCCTCGCTAGAACAGGCAAAAACAAAGACAAACTGCAACAACAGGAGTATTCTTACAACCTTTTTCATAACCCTACCCCAATTCATTGTTCTTGGAAGAAATTAAATAATAATATTAGAGTAAAAAGTCAAATTTTTTGGGTTAAATCCAGAGCAAATTATTAAATATTCCGAGAATTTGGATTTTTACCTGGGTTTTAATACTGAGAATTATTACGCCGGACCGGTATTACTATCAGTATTACCCTATATGGTTTTTGGATGGGACTTCCCCAGCGGAATACCCTCTAGCTATAACTATCATTCATTTATTCTTTTTCGCCAGTGTCACCCTATTCCGTCCATTTTCCTTTGACTCGTAAAGAGCCTTATCCGCCTCATTCACCATCTGCGAAACAGAATGAATGGTCTCCGGATCAAACTCTGCGACACCCACTGAAATCGTAACATGTAGAGGTTCACTATTCCCGGGAAAGGGATGTTTTTCAATTAATCGCCTAAGCCTTTCGGCAACAACTGCCGCCCCCTCTATATCCACCTCCGGAAGTATTACCGCGAACTCCTCTCCCCCATACCGTGCTGCAAAATCAATCTGTCTAATTGATTTCAAAACAATCTTTGCTATTTCCTTTATAATAATATCCCCTTGAAGATGACCGTAGGTATCGTTAAAACTCTTAAAGTGATCGATATCAAACATTATCAGGGAAAAAGCCTTACCATAGCGTCTGGCCCGTTGTATTTCATCATCCAAAACCTTCTCAAAGAAATGATGGGAGAAGAGCTTCGTCATCCTATCCGTGGTAGCTTGATGATACAAATTGGCATTTTCAAGAGCAATTGCCGCAAACCGTGCTATACGAGAAATGTACTGCATCTCAAGAAGGGTATACGGACTTGAATCGCCTTTTACAGGCAACAGAAGTATACCGGTAACCCCCTTGTCGGTCCTAAGAGGTGCTATAAAATCTATACTCAACTTATCCAATTCTCCAACAATCCGTTTGTCAGGAAAATTCTCTGCAAAATCAGAAAAACTTACCTCACTGTACTCCACCTGTTCGAAGTACCTTATAATAGAATCGGCTGCAGAGAGATCCACACTTGTATCACCCTCTTTCAACCCTACATAATGGAAAACGCGTATCTCTTCTTCCTCGTCCTCAACCGGAAAAATAAAAGTAACCGTGCTGGTCTGAAACTTTGCAACAATACTCCAGACCACATTTTTGATTATGTTTTTAACATCGAGGTCCGCTGTTATTTGAATGGCTATCTCTATTATCTCTTTTAAATCCTGATTCTCTTGAGATAGAGATAATCCATTGAGCTGAATGGTTGAGTCATCCATAATTTGCTCCATTATAGCATCATACAATAGCGATGCCAAGTAGATAAAAATACATGGGGATTTCCAAGAGGGGAAGGGCTAATTTCTAAAGAGGCTTGAATTTATGGTGTTTTGCAATTATACTCTCTCACATGAGAAAATTAATTCAGCAGTATTCAAAGGATTTAACATACGGGAGACTGGCATCTGGATATGAACATTCATACAGAGTCTATCACCTGGCAAGAAAAATTGGAGAAGAGATGGACTACGATGATGAAATACTCCATGCCTCCTGTTTTCTCCATGATGTAGAGATGTCCGTAGGTCATCCCAAAAGCTCCGCAGAAAAAGCACGAGCCATTTTAGTAGAAACAGGATTTAATCCCGAAAAGATAGAGGATGTTTATCAGGCTATCCTAAATCACATGCCCAATAGTTTTTCAGACCCACCCAATACCGAGGGAAAATTACTACACGACGCCAATCTACTGGATTCAATAGGAGCAATTGGGTTTTCACGTCTCTCCATAGGTGCGTTCCTCTGGCACCATCTAAAAACGATGCAAGAGGTGCTTGAAAATATAAAGAACTGGGCAATGTACGTTGACAAATTTTACTTTTCAGAGAGCCTGGAATTGGCTAAAGATAAGATAGCGTTTTCAAAAGAGATAATCAAACAATTTGAGAGGGAACTAAATCTTTAGTTTTCCCCTATAAACCACTTTATTGGTTAATAATCATAACTTGTAAACCCGAGGAGAGTGATGAATAGATACACGAGAGAGTTTATATCCGACGGACACCTCATAGATTCAGGGATTTTAACTAAGATCCTTAATCTCATTGTGGAGGAGGGTGCGGATTACAATATTGACAGATTCGATATTGGGAAAACAAACGAGGAAACATCACATTTAGAACTTACCGTTGAGTGTGAAAGCAAGGAAAAACTAGAATCCCTTACGGCCAAACTGATAAATATAGGGTGCTACGAAAAACAGTTTAAAGAGGCGATAGTTAAACCGGCAATCGGAGATGCCTGCGTACCCGATGACTTTTACTCCACCACAAATCATAAAACCCTTGTTTATTACAACAAAAGATGGCACGAGGTGGAAAATCAGCGAATGGATGGTGTAATCGTAATCGAGGGAGAAAGGGCAATATGCAAGAAACTTCGCGACGTAAAAAGGGGAGAAATGATAGTCTGCACCTCTCAATCCGTCCGCTTAATTCCTCCCTTTAGAGACAGAGAAAGCGGCGAATTCGGATTTATGGTAAACGACGTTTCCTCGGAGAGAAGTGTAGAGATTGCGGTACATAAGATAGCAGAGGAGATAAAACGGGTAAAAAGGGAAGGAGGAAAGATAATAACCGTAGCGGGTCCCGTTGTTATACATACGGGGGGAGGACCCGCACTTGCCACATTGATAAGGGAGGGATTCATAGACGGACTTCTATCGGGGAATGCTCTGGCCGTCCATGACATAGAATCGGTATTTTTCGGCACTTCCCTTGGGGTAGATCTAAAAACAGGACGTCCTACCTACGAGGGACACAGAAACCACATGCGGGCAATAAACAGAATAAACAGGTACGGTTCCATAGCAAGGGCAATAGAAGAGGGCATACTAACGGCCGGTGTTATGTACGAGACTATAAAGAGGGGAATACCATTTGCCCTTGCAGGTTCTCTACGGGACGACGGTCCACTTCCGGAAACCATAACAGACATAATAGAGGCACAAAACAGATACCAGGAGATAATAAAAGGTGCTTCAGTAGTTCTTATGCTATCCACAATGCTTCACTCAATAGCCACAGGGAATATGCTTCCCTCCTGGGTAAGAACCATCTGCGTTGATATAAACCCGGCGGTGGTTACAAAACTTGCTGACAGAGGTTCCGGACAGACAATAGGAATTGTGACAGACGTAGGTCTCTTTATACGTTCCCTTGCAAAAAAATTGACAGGTAAAGAGGTATAAAAATGGAACTTAAAGAAATTGTTAAGGGACTACACCCATTAGAGGTTAAACTTCTTCGCAATTTCACAGGGAAAGAGAAGATAACCAAAAAACTACTGATGGAAAAGCTCGCATACAACGAAGGCCAGTGCAATCAGGCCTTTAGCTGGCTTACGTCCAAGGGCTTGATAGAGGAAACGGAGAGAATAAAGAGAAGGATGTATGAGATAACAGAGGTGGGACTTCAATACCTAAAAGAGGGTTTTCCAGAGGAACGATTAATAAAACTGATAGAAGATAGAGGTCCCATGTCCATGCAAGAAATAGCTAAAGAGCTCAATATGGAAAACAGAGATGTAGGCTCTGCCTACGGTAAACTTGCAAAAGAAAAAATTCTCTCCATGGACGAAAATAAAAGGGTTATACTAAAGGATAAACACTACTCAGAAAAGTTAAACCCTCTACGGAATCTCATCGAAAAATTCAAAGAAACTACGACAATCGATGATTCCCAGATTACAGATGCAGAGAGAGAAATAATTACCTCGCTAAGCAGGAAACGTTCCTCATCCAAAGGGGTATTTAAGGTAATAGAACGAGAGGAAGTGATATACAGGATAACCAAGAAAGGCGAAGAAGCAGCGGAGATCCTCAAAAGCGAGGGAATAACGGGGGAAGAGATAGGCGCACTAACCCCCGAAATCCTAAAAAAGGGGACGTGGAAGGGGAAAAATTTCAGGCCCTACAACATAAACATTCCTCCTTTAAGGGTACTACTCGGGAGGAAAAATCCATATGTGGATTTTCTGGAGAAACTAAAGAATAAACTTACATCCCTGGGATTCGAAGAGTTTGATGGGCCCCTTGTAGAGACGGAGTTTTGGAACTGCGATGCGTTATACATGCCACAATTCCACTCGGCAAGAGATATACACGACGTCTACTATATAAAAGACCCTACACACGCCAAGGAGATAGAGCAACCATACCTAGATAACGTCTCATCCGCTCATGAAAACGGATGGAAAACGGGAAGTAGAGGATGGGAGTACAAATTCGACAGAGATTTCACCAGAAGATTAATCCTTAGAAGTCACGGTACAGTGCTATCCGCAAAGACTCTCCCCCATGCTAAGGTCCCCGGCAAGTATTTTGGTGTGGTAAGATGTTTTAGATACGACAAGGTGGATGCCACCCATCTGGCCGATTTTTACCAGACAGAGGGGATTGTTCTGGGAGAAGAGGTAAATCTAAGAACACTCCTCGGCCTACTAAAGATGTTTGCAGAAGAGGTAGCCGGAGCAACAGAGGTAAAATACGTTCCCGGTTACTTCCCATTTACAGAACCCTCCGTCGAGGTGCATATCAAACACCCCGTATTGGGATGGTTCGAACTGGGGGGCTCCGGTATATTCAGACCAGAGGTAACCGAACCACTAGGCATAAAGGTCCCCGTTTTGGCCTGGGGATTGGGAATAGACAGAATGGCACTTATGTCACTTGGACTCGATGACCTGAGGGAACTCTTTTCGAACGACATAGAACAGGTAAGACTTAGAAGGGGAAAATATAATCTATAAATTATTATAAACATGGAAGAACATATAAAGGAGATTTCTACAAATGCCAAAGATAGAGGTTCAACAATCCCTACTAGAAAGATTTTTGGGTAGAAGAATTTCGGAGGAAGAACTAGAAAAAATAGCAATAACAGCAAAGGCAGAGATAGACGAGATAGACAGAGACGAGGGTGTAATAAAAATAGAGCTAAATGACACCAATCGACCGGACCTGTGGTCCACACCCGGCTTTGCCAGACAACTGGCCATTTACGGTTACAACAGAAAGTTTACCTACGACTTTTTCTCCAGTGAAGGCTTGATAAAAGACTCAGGAAACAGAGAGGTTCGGGTTGATCCCAATGTGAAAGATGTACGTCCATACATAGCCGCATTTCAAGCGGACGGTGAGGGAATTGATGAGGAACTACTAAAGGATCTCATCCAATCCCAGGAGAAACTCTGCTGGAACTTTGGAAGAAAACGAAGCTCTATTGCTATGGGGATATACAGGGCAGACCTCATAGAATTTCCCGTTCATTTTAAGGCGGTTAGTCCGGAAACTAGGTTCGTGCCCCTTGGTGAAGAGAGAGAGATGAGTTTAAGAGAAATACTGAAAGAACATCCTAAGGGAAAAGAGTTTGGGTGGATCTTAAAGCACCTTAGCACCTACCCCTTCCTTACAGACAACAGAGGCAACGTCTTAAGTTTCCCTCCAATAATAAACAGCGCATACCTTGGAGCTGTAAAGGTAGGGGATAAGAGCCTCTTCATAGAATTAACAGGGACAGATTTAAACTCTCTCCTCCTTGCAGCATCCATAGCGGCCTGTGACTTAAAGGATGCCGGATTCGAAATAAAACCTGTAAAAATAGTATACCCCTACGATACACCGCACGGAAGAGAAATAACAACTCCCTACTACTTTCAAAAGAGAGCAAGACTAGATATCAGGTACGCCAACAAACTAATAGGGGAGGACATTTCCGTAGAAAAGGCGAGGGAACTTGTAGAAAAAATGGGTAACAAGGTGGAAATCGATGGGAGAAGCCTCGTTCTTACACCCCCACCATACAGAAATGATTTTATGCACCCGGTCGATATTGTAGAGGAAATTGTTATTTCACGCGGGATGGAGACTTTCGATCCGATACTCCCGGAGGAGTTCACGGCGGGAAGACTCTCTCCGATAGAGAAATTAAACAGAGCAGTAAGAGATATTATGGTCGGATTGGGCTATCAGGAAATGATATACAACTACCTTGGCTCTAAAAGAGATTTTGTGGAGAGAATGAATCTCACCGGAGAGGACATCATCGAAATAGCAAATCCCATGACAGAAAACTTTGAGGTAGTTAGAAATTCTATCCTACCTAATCTCTTAAACTCCGAGGCAGTTTCCGGAAACGCTCTCTATCCCCACAAGATATTTGAACTGGGAAAGGTAGTGGTAAAAGATAACAATGAAAACTACGGAACAAAAACAAAGAACTACCTCTCCATACTAATCGCAGACAGGGAGGCAGGATTTAACGAGATAAACTCCCACCTCTCCGCCGTATTCTTTTACTTATCCAAAGAGTACACTCTAAAGGAGGACAAACATCCCAGTTTTATAGATGGTAGGTGTGCCGCTGTAATAGTTGCAGGGGAAAAAATTGGGATAGTGGGAGAGATTCATCCAGAAGTACTCGAGAATTGGGGGATAGAGATGCCCTGTGCAGCCGCAGAGATAGACCTTGACTACCTCTTGGAGTAACATATTAAATTAAGAGAAACATAGAGGAGGAGAAGTATGGAGATAAATGTAGTAGATTTGAAATGGGAAGAGGGATGCAACATTGTAGTGGGTCAGTCACACTTTATAAAGACCGTTGAGGATATATCTGAGATAGTAATTACCTCTGTACCAGGAGTTGAGTTTGGACTTGCATTCTGCGAAGCCTCTGGCCCATCACTCATAAGAACAGAGGGAAACAACGAGGATTTAATAAAACAGGCAGTAAAATGCGCAGAAGAGGTAGGTGCAGGACATACTTTCTTCCTAATTCTAAAGAATGCCTATCCGATTAACGTTTTAAACCAGATAAAGAACTGTCAGGAGGTTACACGAATATTCTGTGCGACTGCCAATCCACTCCAGATAATCGTTGCACAGACCGAGCAGGGAAGAGGCATTATAGGGGTCATAGACGGAAACTCTCCAAAGGGAGTAGAAACGGAAAAGGATAAGAGGGAAAGAAAAGAACTCCTAAGACGATTCGGGTACAAGTACTAAAATATGAGAACAAAAGACGATCTAAGAAGCCTCCTCTACAGGATAAACGGGAGAGGTTACAAAGCATACAAAGATATAAGGGGTGAGTATAAATTCGAAAAATTCACCCTTATAATCGACCATGTTCAGGGAGATCCTTTTGCCTCCCCAAGCCGTCTAAGGGTAGTAATGCCCCAGAGTATTGCGCAAATCCCGGAAATATACTTTTCCTCAAAGAGCAGAGAAATCGCACTTCGCGATTTTCTAACGCGGCAGTTTGCTTTGGCCATTAAGAGACATAACAGGGACAAAAGAGGATCCGGTAAGAGTGGATTGATAGAGATAGATACACCAAAACAGGAAATACTGGAGAGAACCTCTGCCTTCATAACCCAAAATGAGGTAGAGGTTAGATTTTTTGTTGGCCTCCCGGCATTCGGAAGAAGAATAGCGGGAGACATTGCTGTAGAACTTTTAATTGAGAGAATACCAAGAATAGTTATAGATTCCCTCGTTTTCAAGAATCTGAACGAGAAAGAGTTAAAGAGACACGTAGAAACCGCTGAAAATGCTGATTTCATAAGGGAGAAACTAAAAGAATTAAAACTTGTGGCATTTATTGCCAACAATTCTATCCTACCCCGTTCAAGTGGTATAGATCCGAGACCTCTAAAAACAGGAACCGTAATCCCCTTTAAATCTCCCCAGTCGATGCTTGTCACAATCGAACTTCCAAACGGGGGATCCGTCTCCGGCATGGGAATAAGAGAGGGTGTAACGCTAATCGTCGGTGGGGGATTTCACGGAAAATCTACCCTGCTAAATTCAATAGAACTCGGAATATACAACCACATCCCGGGTGATGGACGAGAGTACGTAATTACAAGAAGGGATGCCGTAAAGATAAGAGCGGAGGACGGAAGGAGAATAGAAAAGGTTGATATTTCCCCCTTCATAGACAACCTTCCCCTGGGAAGAGACACAAAAAGCCTCTCCACAGAGGACGCAAGCGGGAGCACATCCCAGGCGGCAAATATTATAGAGGCAATCGAAGCTGGAGCTGATACTATTCTTATAGACGAGGATACGTCGGCAACCAATTTTATGATTCGAGATCACAGAATGCAGGAACTCATATCAAAGGACAAGGAACCCATAACTCCCTTCATTGATAAGGTAAAACTACTCTACAGAGACTACGGTATATCTACAATAATCGTTGTGGGTGGGTCGGGAGATTACTTCGATGTTGCTGACACGGTTATAGGGATGGAGAGTTACATCCCCCACGATTTAACCCTGCGTGCCAGAGAGATCGCAAAACGATACGCAAGCGAGCGCAAAAGAGAAGGAGGGGAAAAGTTTGGTAAAATTATAAAGAGAATCCCTGTTCGAGAGAGTTTTAACCCCTCCAAGGGGAAACGCGATGTGAAAATAGCGGCCAAAGGTACCCATACGATACAGTTCGGATACGAGATAATAGATTTATCCTCGGTAGAACAACTGGTTGAAAACAGTCAGACAAGGGCAATAGGCGATGCAATCCTATATGCAATGAAGTACATGGACAACAAACGGACTATGGATGAGATTCTCGAAATGGTAGAGAGGGATATAAGAGAGAGGGGACTCGATGTAATAAACAGGTTACCCCTTGGAAACTACGCTTTCTTCAGAAAGGAAGAACTTGCAGCGGCAATTAACAGAATGAGAAGCCTTAAAATTATTCAAAAGCGAGACTAGATCAACCCAAGCTTAGCTATCCCCTCGTACACAAATTGCACGGAAAGTCCGGAGAGAATAATACCCATAAGCCTCTGGATAATAGAGACCCCCGTTTTTCTGAAAATTTTAAGGAAAAACCCACTTAGAAACATTGTGAGCACAGCTATTAATAAAGAACTTAGAACAGCGAGAAAGAGTATCAACTCCATCTGAAATGAATTGTTACTCTCACTTACAAACAGAAGAATAGTTGTAATAGTACCGGGACCCGCCAGGGTAGGGATCCCCAGAGGGAAAATAGAGACATCCTCTCCATCCGCTGATACCTCGGAGACTTTGGTTCTCTGACGGTGTCCAAACAGGAGATCCAGAGAAACAATAAACAACAAAATCCCACCGGCAATATAGAAAGACCCTGGTTTTATTCCAAGAAAGGTAAGTATATCCCGTCCAAAAACGATAAAAACAACAAGGGCAAACAGAGCGGTAAAGAAGGCTTTAACTATTATCCCCGGTTTTTCTTTTCTCGAGTAACCGGCAGTATAGGCAATGAACACAGGGATAAGCCCGAGCGGATCGATAACAATAAATATCGTGAAAAAAATTGTAATAATCTCTTTGGTACTCATCAACGATTCCCTATAGAATAATTACCAGGGGTATACCCACAAGCGAGAGTAAAAAACTGATTCTATACGTGTTCTCCAGCCCAATTCTATCACCCAAAAGACCAACCCCAATTATAACTATGGAGTTTATTACAAAATTAAACATCATATAGAAACCATTGGCAGAAGAAGGATACTCCTTTTCACTCTCCTGGACAAGGGCAAGGAGCACAGGAGATGTAGAAAACAGAACAAACCCCAGCAACAAGAGACTGGGGAAAATAAATACTCCCCTGGAAAGGAGAAAGGCAAGCATAAAAAACGGGGAGAGCACAGCGGATACAAGAAGCATCTTTTTTCTACCAATCCTGTCAGAGATAACTCCGGATAAAAAAGTACCCGCGGCTCCTGCAAACTCAAGAACCGAGAGAGAAATTCCTGCAAACCAGAGATTCTCACCCTTAAAATTCAGATAAGTCGGAAGGAAAGAGGAGAGAGACGAAGAAACCACGGATTTGCTAAAGCTTAATCCAGCTATAACGAGGAATAATCGCCTATGCCGCTTTAGCACAATCAGTAAAACCGACGATTTTTTCCGCTCCCTATTTACACCATCAAAGTGATATCTCTTACTTCCCGGGGTATCCTTTAGCACATAGAAAATCATCAGGGCCGCTACCAGGGCAAATATGGCAAGCCTATAGGTACCACGAGTACCCCACAGAGAAATAGCACCCAGTATAATTATAGGGCCAATAGCCCGCGCGGCCTCCCCACCTAACATATAGAAACTCATTCCTGTGCCTACCCTATTACCGGAAACCCTTCTCATCAAAACCGGCGCAGGAACATGAAAGAGAGAAGCACTAATACCCATAAGGAGCAACAAAACAACAAGAAGGAAGTAGGAGTTTACAGCGGGAAGAATGCTCATGGTAAAGGCAGTAACAACGGGAGCCAGAACAATAAAATAGAGAACCGGCATCCTATCTGCAATACTCCCTATAAAGGGATTTATCAGAGCAGGAATTCTTTGAAACACGGAGAGTAAAGCGGCAAGTGTAAGGGATATTCTTAAATTTTTTATAATAATCGGCAAAATAGGAGAGAGAAACGAACTATATATATCGTGTAAGAGGTGAGCAAAACCTACAGTTAAAACATACCCTAACCTGAATTTACTACTTTGCAGTCTGTCAGGTTCCGTATTTACGGGGTTAGCCAATCTATTATTTTACCTCTTTTCAACCCTTGATTCCACGCCTATTCTATTTTAAATATCTTTACCTCTTTCTCAAGAAGGGCAACATTCTCCGAATTTCTGGATCCAAGTTCAGAGAAATTCTTAACAGCCCTCACAATCTCTCCCATTCCCGCATTTATCTCTTCAATCCCGGCAAGGTTTTCATCGGAAATATCAGATACTTTAACAGCAGCTTCCTCCATTATCTTTGTTTTACCATCCATCTCCTGCGAGGTGGATTTAACAGAATCCGTTATATTAATAAGATTTCCAAGTCCCTTGGTTATCTGATCACTAGCAGCGGATAACTCCATCATACCCTGAATCAACTCCTGAATCGCTCCCGTAATTTCACTTATCCCCTTGAATATATCCTCCATTACAAAACCGGTCTCTTCCGAAACTTTAGAGCTTTGATCTATCTTTTCGATTATACTCTCAAGGGTTACAGAGATATCCTTTACATTAGCCCCGGTAGTCTCTGCAAGCTTTTTAATCTCATCCGCAACTACGGCAAAACCCTTACCAGCTTCACCAGCATGTGCGGCTTCTATAGCAGCATTCATAGCAAGTAGGTTTGTCTTTTCCGCCACGTCTTTTATAACATTTATAAGATCACTAATAACCCCCGCACTCTTGTACACCTCACCGATTGAATCGATATTCCTAGCTACATGCTGCTGCCCCTTCTGAGCAAGATTTTTAAGCTCATCAGTCTCCCTCTCCTTTTCCTTTGCAACCTCTGTCATATTCTTTATAGAGGCTATCATTTCCTCTATGGCAGCGGAAGATTGGGTAATAACATTCGACTGTTTTCCTATGAGCTCCGAAATCTTCAAGATGAGATCTTTAACCGACATAGTGGCATCGAGCGATTTTTTTATCTCTCCGTTGAGAAACACTGTCTTATCCTTGATAGAGCCAACAGTAGCGGATATCTCTTCCACAGCGGCAGAGGTTTCCTCGGAACTGGATGCCAGATCGTAGCCAAGGCGTCTCGTATCCTCGGTAACCCTTGCGATCTCTTTTATAATTACCCTCAACTTACCAACAAATTGGTTAAAATACCTCGCCAATTCCCCTACTTCATCATTCGAGGCTATACTTATCTCCTTTGTTAAATCTCCCTCGCCCTCCGATATATCCCTCAACATCTCTACAGTGGAGTTTATTGTGCCTATAAGGGAGCGAGAGATTACAAAACTGAGAAGAGCGGTAAGCACAATAAAGAGAAAGATACTTCCAATTATCAGGATAAAGACACCTATTATATATGAGACATCCTCATGAATACTGGAAATCTCGTAGTTATCAATGTCTTTGAGAGTTTTTTTAAAGAGCACATTGATCTGGTTACGTATATCCCTTACACGTTTTACATTTGTAACATAGTCCGTGGCATAGCCCTTTATTTTCAAATTCGCCTTCTTAGCGTTAACGGGAAGTGCCTCAAAGGGGGTTCCGCGTAACCGTTTAGCACTAATTTCCGCTTGTTTTATCCCCTTATCAATAAAATCAAAAAATTCTTTTTCATATTTCAAATCAGATCTTAACCTCAAAAACAATACTTGAATCCTATAATTAGCATTCGTATTCGCATTAGCCCCGGCAATAACCCCTCGTTCCAACAGGGAAACCTCTCTAAAAGAGGCCCCCCTCGCAAGTTTTGCCGCAACATCATTTATATACTTGTTGGATTGCTGAATCGAATAGTCGGTTAACGACATTATATTCCGTTCAATTGTGATATTCTTCTTCAAAAGAAAATCCGCCTCCTGAAGCAGATCGGCTATTTTGTGAAGCTCTTTCCTCAATTTCTCATCCAGAGTGATATAGGTATCAACAATTGTCTTTTTTACATCCACATAAGAAATCTCCCCCGAAAAAAAACTCTTAGTCTCCGCATAGATAATTCTTATCTTGTTAGAGAGGATAATATCCTCAAGCATCCTTTTCTCTAACCCGGAGAGTCTCACATACGAATAATAGCCCAGCACACCACTACCTATAAGGAGAATCACAAGTAAGAGTATGGGAATAAATAACTTTCGCCTTATTTTCATATCACTTAAAACTCCCATAATCCACTCCTCACAAAGAAAAGATTACAAAGTGAGTAGAATTATATATATAACAGGTTGTATTTCAAATTTATTTGCCTGAGACAAGAGGAAGGTCATAGTGATAAACTGGGAAATACGGCGAATTTCTCAAAATTGTTCAAGAAGAGAAAGCCCCTACTACAACATCCGCCGCAGCCCTGCCAGCACACTCGCGGCTACTAAAAGAACAAACCACGGAAAATTCAGTATCATAACTCCCGAGTATAAAGGGGGCATACAGGAGCACCAGTATACTCTTCTCAGAGTAAGACCTAATAATCTCCAAGACTCCCCAATTACTACTCCTATCAAAATCCACTCCTGGTAGAGGATAATCTTCTACAATCACCAGAACCTTGTCGACCTTATCAAGAATTTCTCTACACCTGTGGGTCTCACCCAAGATTTCCTCCGCAGACACAAACACTGTGTTTTCATGAAGCTTCATCCATTCGTCCCTGAAGCTATCAAAAGCAGGTTTTAACTGATTAGGGCCAATTCCTCGTGTTTGTGTAAGAATTTTATAACTCTCCCGTTTACTAGCATTCACAACAGCAACGCTTTCCTCTCTCTTCACCGGCAAAAGATTATTGTCATCCCTTAAGATTTTAACGGCCTTTAAAGAGATAGTTCTTTCAACATCCCGATGGGCCTTCGCTCCAACAGTCATGAGAGCATTCTCCAACCTCTTCGGTATGTTAATCTTACTCTTTAACCTGAGGATTCTTCGCAAAGAGAGATTAAGTCTATCCTCTGAAATTTTTCCCTCTCTAACAGCATCAATTACACCTTTAACGATCGAAATCTGATTGTTTAAATATCGCTCCCTGTCGTGATCGTAATGTTCCTCCGCAAGCATTATCATATCAATGCCGGCATCTATAGCACGAATCACTGCCTCCACCGTGGGATAGTGCTTCTTAATAGCCCCCATATTCATACTATCCGAAAGGATAATGCCCTCAAACCCCATTTCTTCTCTCAAAATTTTCTCCAATATAACCTTAGACATCGTGGCAGGATTATCCGGGTCAAGCTTTGGAAAAACTATATGAGCACTCATAATTACATCGACACCGGCCTCAATAGCAGCCTGGAAGGGTAAAAGCTCTATCCTTTTTAGTTCATCCCAATCTCTATTAACCACAGGAAGATCCCTATGACTATCGATCGAGGTATCACCATGCCCGGGAAAATGTTTAGCCGTAGCTATAGCTCCACTATCTTTCAAGCCCCTTACGGCACCACGTGTATGTTCCGCTACCAATTCCGGTACCTGCCCAAACGAACGCACACCTATTATCGTATTATCAGGATTCACCATCACATCCGCACAGGGAGCCAGTACTGTATTGTAACCAACAGAAACCATCTCCCTTCCGAATATACCGTACATTTTATAGGTCAGATCGGGATCGCCGGCACCACTACCCAGGGCAAAATTACCCGGACCTGTAGTACTCTCCGGCACAATAACACCCCACGCACCCTCCTGATCCACTCCTAGGATAAGGGGCACCTTAACCGAAGAGGTCAGTGCAAAGCCCTGGAGTGTAGAGACCAATTTAAAAGCATCTCTAACAGTTGGGGCATTTTCATTACTAATATAGCACCCACCAACAAAATAATTCTCAATAAGAACTCTAGCCTCTTCCAGACGATCGCTCTCAAACGCAAGCATGAAAAGTTGCCCAACCTTTTCTTCCACACTCATTCTCTCAATTATTTGTTTAACTTCCATTTCTCACACTCCTCAAAGCAAAAATCTCTCCCAACCAGAAATTGCGTATATCAGAAACCAGGCAAATCACCAATCGATTACCCCTTTACCGCCCCAAGAGTTAAGCCACGAATTAGATACTTCTGGAAAAAGAGAGCCAACACTATAGGGGGAATCATGATCAGCACGGTAGCCGCCGCCATCTGTTCCCACGCAACCTCGTACTGGCCAACAAACAGGGAGAGCACAACTGTAATTGTTTGAGATCTTGCCGTATTGGTAAATATTAGAGGGATAAGAAAAGAATTCCACGTATTAAGAAATGTAACAAGAAATACAGATGTTATACCAGGCATGGTTATAGGCACCACAACTCTTCTTATCATCTGCCATCTGGTTGCACCATCCATAAGCGCCGCCTCTTCCAACTCTCTAGGAGTGTCTCGAACAAAAGTAATCATAAGCCATACGGCTAAGGGTATGGAAAGGGTAGACAAAATCAGTATAAGTCCAAGGTTGGTATCTATAAGACCTATATGCGCCAACAGGTAGTAAAGAGAAACTATTGAGACCCATATCGGTAATGGCATCATTAACATGATAAAGAAGAAAAGGAAATTTTTACCCCGAAAGTTTAACCTAGCAAAACAGTAACCAACAACAGTGGCCATAGAGGTTATTAAAAATGCAGTAGAGAGACTAATAATCAGAGTATTTCTCAGACCGGAGAGCAAAAGCATAGCTGTAGGAAGAATCCCACCGGCCCTGTAGCGTTGTCCTACTGTCACTACATCAATGAAGTTCTGAAGTGTTGGCCTATGGGGTATCCAATGCTTGTACGGCCTGGAGAGTAGCTCTGTTCTTGTTGAAATCGATGATATGACTATCCAGAACACAGGACTCAACGCCCATACCAACACAATCGCACTAAGCGAATACAAAACAACTAATTTCAGGGTAGTACGCATTTTTCTATTCATGTTTCTCATACCAATTACCTCTCCACAGCTCTCTCATAGAGAATCTTTATAAAGAATATACCCACAGCCAGAGACATGATTAGAATTATATACGCCAAGGCAGAACCCAACCCTAAGGTCATATCCCGGAAGACCACCTGAAAATTATAAATCATCAGGGTTTTAGTGAAGGGATTTATAACATTTCCCGCCGAGCCCCCTGCTGTCAGGGTCCAAACCACATCGAAAATTTGAAAAGCCGCTATAAACTCTACGGTAAGCGAAACAGCAATAGAGGGCAATAACATCGGAAGTGTTATAAATCTCAACTTGTCCAAAGGCCCAGCACCATCAATAGAAGCTACCTCGTAGAGTTCATCCGGTATAGATTGAAGCCCGGCTAGCATTATTATCATAGGGAAGGCAAAACGTGTCCATGTTTGCACTATTATCACCCAGAAAATCTGTGCGTTGGGATTTTGCAGCCAAAACCTATACTTATGGATTATCCCCAATTGATACAAGAGACCATTCAAAGCCCCATACTCACCATTTAACACCCAATTCCATAGGAAACCATTCACAACGGGGGGTAACATCCAGGGTATTATCACAAGGGTTCTTACTATTCCCCTCCCTTTAAAATTCTCATTAAGCAGAAGCGCAATCAAAAAACCAATTGTAATCTCAAGTATAAGAGTGAAAACCACAATAACAAGCGTCCTAAGAGTTACGGTCCAAAACTCTTTTGTCTTTAGTAGGGTATGGTAGTTCTTTAAGAAAACAAAATGCTGAGTCCCCGGAAGCCGTAAGTTTTTAGAGGTAAGGCTGGTGAAAAAGGTTACAACAGCAGGGTAATATATTATAAAAATAAGAAGAATTATGGGCATGAACATCGCTAAAATTATAAAGTTCCGTGTACCAGTTTTGTTCAATCCATTTTTCGAAGATGACACATCCCTCTCCTTCTTTATTCAGTTAAAGGAGTCACTAATTAAGGGGATACCGAATGGCCTCTTACTATTACCAAAGCAGATCCGATTCGGCCTCGGCACCCCCCACCCTTACCATTCTTCCATAAGTTTTATCTCAAAAGGTTCACTTGCCGGGAGAGTATTGAGCCTTTAAACTATTCCACTCTTTGGCTATCGCATCTATTACCTCATCCCCGCTTAGATTGCCCTGGATACCTTTTCTTATATTCTCCGTAACCTTCGAAGACCACGGCCCCCACCAGGTAACGTACCGAGGCAACTGGTGCACATGCTTTGCCTGTTCTTTTAATACATCGTACTGGGCAATTTTACCCTCCTTATTTAAATACTCCTGAATTGATCTTCTCGCAGGTATCAATCCAAAGGCGTTAAATATAGCTACCTGATTTGTCTTTCCAACGTACCACTTTATAAACTCCCACGCAGCCTTTTTATTCTTACACTTAGAGGATATACCTAGCGCCGCATCGAGACTCCACGTATTGCCAACATCGGGGAGTAACATATAGCGAACATTAGGTGCCTGTTTGGAAGACTTGGGATTGTTCATTAAAACGTAAGCACCCTGCCATGATTGATGAAAAACCCCCGTGCCACCCATAAATATGGCGTGTGGGGTTGTTTCAGAGAGCATTGCCGGAGTTATTAGACCCTCCTTAAAAAAATCTAACAGGAGTTGCATTGCCTTCCTCGCTTTAGAGCCCTTCTTACTAAACACAGGATTGTAGTTAGCATCAAACATAGGATCACCCATGGAGAGACTTATTAGATACCACGACCAATCAATCGCACCAAAGGCAATAGGATACTGATCTATTCCTTCTTTCTTAATCTTTATAGCCTCTTCTCTTAGCTCTTCCCACGTCCTAGGAGGTTTACTAAATCCAGCCTCCTCTAATTTCTTTTTATTGTAGTCCATCATAACCATCTGGACATACGAGGGTAAACCATACACCTTGCCCTTAACCGTCCAAAAGTCCAATCTATCAAAGTCCTTGAGATTCAAACTCTTGTCACTATTTATTAAATCATTCAAAGGAGCTACAAAACCAGGAGCAATAATAAACGACGGGGCCTCCTCACTTAAAAAAATGACATCAGCTGGTTTCTGCCCGGCAGAGGTAGCCACCTGAACCTTGCTGTACAATTGCTCCATTGGAAGTGAAATCACCTCTACCTTTATCCCCGACTTAGCCTCAAAAGCCTTCAGGGCCTCTTTGTCCGGTGGAACCCCCCATGGTGGAGTCATAAACGTTATGGAGACAGCTTTTACCTTTCCTGGTGCTTTTTCCTTTGTTCCTCCGGCGTATAATACTACCGTAATGCTTAGTAAAAACAATAAAACGAGAAGAAATGTATTCCCCTTACCATTAATCTTCATTCCTAACCTCCTTATAAAACTATATTTTTAAACTACGTACTAGAAGTGATGATAAGAGGGTGGAGAATTAAACACCAGTTACAGATGTACTTTTTTTAATTACAAATGTAACTTTAATAAACAATAAAATAAGAGACAGAGTTCTTTACTTTGTCTCAATATTAATGAGGGATTCAATTCCTGATTCTATCGCTATCCTCATCGCTTCGAATCTATTATCTACTCCCAACTTAGAGTAGATATTGCTTATATAATTTCTCACCGTTTGTTTTCCAAGATAAACCTTTTCACTTATCTCATCGTTGCTGTACCCTTTGGAAATCAAAAGGAGAATATGCTTTTCCTTTTCAGAAAGTTCTCTGTACCATCGGGGAATGGACTCCTTACTGAATCGTTCCCCCTTTCCCTCTTCAATCTTTTTCACTATCTGCTTAACAATCTCCTGCGACATAACCACATTACTCTTTCCATCACAAATCATCTTAACCGTGTCTATCAACTCCTCAGGAAGGATATCTTTCAACAGATAACCAGACGCCCCATTGTCTATAGCCTCTTTTACATACTCATCATACCCATAGGTCGTTAACATCAATATCTTGATATCGGGATACTGACGATGTATAATCTTTGTTGCCTCTATACCATCAAGAACGGGCATGTATATGTCCATAAGAATAACATCCGGCTTAGAGGCAGGGATTATCTCAATTGCTTCCCTACCATTGTACGCTATAGTTACATCCTCTATATCCTCAGTTATCGACTGAATAGCCCGTTTTAAACTCTGAACAAAGAGCTTTTGATCATCCACAAGCATTATCCTTAAACGTTTCATATTAATCACCTATTAACCACTCTATTTTTTCTCGTAGGTATCCAAACCAATACTTTATACCCAAGTTGGGTATTCTCGAAAGAAATTCCTCCCCCCAAATTTGCAACACGTTCCTCCATCCCCTGTTGTCCAATACCCTTTTTGGCCTGCACACTCCCCCTTCCGTTATCCTGTATAACTATATGGAGTATTCCGTCGTTCTCCCAGAAATAGATATTTATCTCTGTGGCCTTCCCATGGCGAAGGGCATTGATCATAGCCTCTTGAATTATATAATAAACCGCAATATTAATCTCATGGGAAAACTCCCAGGGGATATTTCCCCACTCCACATTCACCCTCACCTGGGTTGCTTTCCTGAAGGTTTCTATTAGATTATAAATAGCCTTAACTCCCGTTATTTCATAACTACCTAAAGAGCGGAGTTGATAGAGCACGAAACGGGTTCTCTGCAATCCACTCTGAGCATGATCCCTTATCCACTGATGCAATTTTTTCAGCTCATTGACATTATCAATGGGCCGTCTTATAACTGCATCCATCATACTTATTATATTGGTAAAGGTCTGACCCACTATATCGTGCAACTCTCTCGTTATTCTCTTTCGTTCCTCTATTGTAGTCTTCTGTTTCACATCACTCGCATACTTTAGGAATCCCGTGTTTGCATGGGTCAGTTGAATCACTGCTGAGTTAAGAGTTTCCATATATCGTCTCTCATTTCCAAGACTAACCAAAAGTAATTTAATTATGATCCCGGTTATACCGAAACCAAGAGACAATACACTAAAGATCACGAGATGAATGATTCTATACCTACCAAGGTAAATCCCCAAAAAAGGATAGAAACCATAAAATAGAGAATTAATTACAAGAATCCCCAGGGAGAGATATACACTAACGGGAAGCGAAAAAATAAATCCCACATCCAAAAAAATACTTGAAAAGAGAAAGTAAGAGAGAACAGAACCCCTATTTAACGCGAGCAAAATAAGATTGACTACAAGAGTTTTCGAGATAACTAAAAATATGAGGTATCTATCCGCCAGGACGTATATAAAAACGGTGAGAACCACCGATACCACAAATAGTACCGTTACATCGGAGAACCACTGGTCACTTATTCTGAGCAAATCCCTATTAAATCCCAGCCCCACAAGAACGGCCAACTGAATTGAGGAAGAAATTAGGAATAGAGAATATCTGCATAACTTTTCCAGTTTCATTCAGTACTATTATATCAAAAATTACCGTATCTATTAAGAAAGTCCCCAGCGAGATAGATTTTAAAAAGTATTGTCGCAACCTCCAGGTACATATTAATTTATTTATATGGCAAGTTTCCTATACACCAAAGTTGAGGCCCACGAGCTTCTAAAACAACTCGCCGAAAGGTATATATTTCACCCCCAAAACTCAAAATACAAACTCCCC
>Ga0256914_1001584_pt1 | contig 20160 bp, 21 predicted proteins | sample HulkmetaG_FD_191571 | JGI IMG/M metagenome (GOLD analysis project Ga0256914, IMG submission 191571) | Hydrothermal chimney microbial communities from Main Endeavour vent field at the Juan de Fuca Ridge, Pacific Ocean - Hulk | ecosystem: Environmental > Aquatic > Marine > Hydrothermal vents ... | reverse complement strand
CCTGGGGGAGCTGAGGGGGGAATCTGTGCCCTTACCTGAGAGGAGGGTTGTGTTAACAAGGGGGGTCTCTCCTGTGCCTTGGCCATATTTATCCCTCCTATTAAGATTAAGGTTGCCATTACCATTGCCACAACTCTAAAACGAATAATATCCATGGTATATCCTCCTGATGTTTTTGGGGGATATCTCCCCCTGTTTTCTTTCATTAAGCTCATTGTCCAACCTCCATCCTCTTCTCCAACCTCTCCAATCTCTTCTCTATTTCCCCAAGTCGCCTCTCCAGAGAAAACAACACATCTTCCTGGAGGGGACGCCTCTGAAGGGGCTGCAACCTATTCCAGAGAAACAATCCCCCTCCTATAATCACTGCAAGCACCAGCCATCCACCAAAAGGTCCCATGAGTCCTGGACCAACAGGAGGTGGAGGGGCACAACCTGATAGGATCCCCGGGATGGACGCAAACAGATAAAATACCTTTTTCCCATTCATAAGATGCCTCCCTTGAGAGTTATTCTCTTTTAGAGAGGAGGCTATCCCATGATTATTAAGAAGTCCTTGGGAAAAGATTAAAAATTCATTAAGATTTAAGGAGGGTAGAGGGGAAAAAAAGGGTCGCCACAGTACCCTTTCCCTTACAGGAAGAAAGGTGTATCCTACCCCCATGGGCCTCTATCATGGCTTTAGTTAGGGGAAGTCCCAGTCCAGTGCCCCTGGTAGGGGTATAGGGAGATGGGGTGTGAAAAAAAGGTTCAAATACCCTCTCTAGGGTATTGCTATCTATGCCCACCCCTTCATCTCTCACCTGGATATTTACCCCTTCCTCAGAAACCTCCCAGGAAATTTCCACAACAGAGGAAGGGGGAGAAAATTTTGTGGCGTTGGAGATGAGATTAAATACCATCTGTTTCAACATATCCCTATCTGCCCTCAGAGTTATACAAGGGCCCTTCTTCACCACTATCCTGTGGGTGTTCTCTATAAGGGAGGCCTCTCTCTCCACCTCCTGAAAAAACTCACAGAGGTCTATCTCTGTCTTCTTTATATTACCCATATTTTCAAGACTGGAAAGTCCCAAGAGCCTGTCACAGGTCCTTATAAGTCTCTCCACCTGGGAGAGCATTCCCCTCGCTAGACGCCTCACAGAGGCAGGGTCATCCTGACATCCCCACAACAGTACCTCTAGGGAACCCTTTATTCCCGTAAGTGGAGTCAATAGCTCATGGGCCGCATTTGCAATAAAACGCCGCTGGGAAGCAAAGGTCCTATTTAGATGACCCACCATGAGTCTGAAAGAGGTTATAAGTTCTCCGATCTCTCCTCCCTGAGAAGGAAAGGGAAAGGTAGGGGAAAAATTTCCATCCTGGATCTCCTTACATATCCTAGAGAGTCTTCCAAGTCCCCTCAATTCCCTGCTCACTATCTTGAAACACACAATACTCCCCATTGACAATATTATCCCCACCACGGCCAATAACATGGAACCATGTTTAAAGAGAAGAGATGTGACATCAAACAAATAGGTACTTATCTGGATTACCCCCACCACCTCAGTGGAGGTGGGAGAGGGACGAATGGGAATAAGTATGACTAATTGCTGATCTTTTCCACTCCCATATAAATAAGTTATCTCATTGTTTCCCCTCAATGCCTCCTTTATGCGAAAAAGAGAAGGAGGGGGAGGGATGGGTTCCTCCCTGAGGACCCTGCCACTTGCCACCAACTGGGCCTCTGCATCAAAGACCTCTGCAACTGCCTCTCTGGAGGTAAGGTCCTGGGCAAGTTCCTCCACCTCAGGCCTTATGAGAGAGAGCTTTTCCAGAGAGGACCTTTTTTGCTTCTTTACCCAGTGATTTATAATGGGCTTTGCCCTTGCCCGGATATGAGATGCCTTATTCTTTAAAAGGAGATGCCACAAATTCCAATAAGAATACACCCCCACCACAAGGACACAGGTCATCAACAACACCGCAAACAATAGGCTAAGCCGTGTCTTTAAGGGGAGTTTTCGCCAACCCTTCATAGTTTATTATCCTGGATAAAATGCATATCCCACCCCATATATGGTCCTTATAACCCTGTGAGGAGGGAAATCCCCCAGTTTCTTTCTCAGATGACTTATATGGACATCAATTACATTGGTATTCCCTTCATAGTCATATCCCAACACCCTATTCACCAGGGTATCTCGGGTAAATACCCGGCGGGGATGTTGCATAAACAGTTTCAACAGAGAAAATTCTGTGGGAGTAAGCTCAATAATATTATTCCCCTTTTTCACCTGCCGGCTGTGGAGGTCCAAGGATATATCCCCTACCCTGAGCACATGGCTCTCCTGTCTTCCCCCTGCCCTTCTCATAAGTGCCCTTATCCTCGCAAGCAACTCCTCAAAACTAAAGGGCTTTGTAACATAATCGTCTGCCCCCACATCCAGTCCCCTTACCCTGTCTTTTACATCCTTCTTCACTGTAAGCATAAGGATTGGCACCCCCATCTTCTCCCCCTTTCTAAGACGTGAACACACTTCAAAACCATCCATATCCGGGAGCATCACATCCAGTATTATAACATCAAAGCTCTCCTCCATCGCCCGCTCCATCCCCTCCCGGCCCTCAAAAGAGGCCTCTACTTCAAATCCCTCATAGGTAAGACCTGTCTTTAAAAACTCTACTATAACAGGATCATCTTCTATGATAAGGATGCGAGCCCTGGTCTTTAAACCCTCTCCCATCTAATCCTCCTCTTTTTGGGATTGACTTTTTTCCAGTTTTTACCTATAAGGACCTTCGCAGGGCATGAGGTAGAGACCCAACTACCTCTCCCCCTTCAAAGATGAGATGGTGATGCGGGGTGGAGCAGTCCGGTAGCTCGTCGGGCTCATAACCCGAAGGTCCCAGGTTCAAATCCTGGCCCCGCTACCAATTTCTGTTTCTTCTTTTCTCTAATCCTCTCTTTTTATTTGGAGCCCTCTCTAAAATTATTATTATTAATCTCCCCCCTACGATTAAAGGAGTACTCCTCTTTTTTGAGTTCCCTCCCCCTATTAGAGAGGGAAGGGAACCATTTATTCACCCCCTCCCTCCCTTTTTAGACTTACATCGCAAAAGGGCTTGATACATAAAGGTCCTCAGGGCCAGTTCCCTACCTGGCTGGATGGTTCCATCATGGGGAGAATCCAGATAGGGGATGCGTCTTTCCCTTAGGACAGGTCTCAATATGGCGGAGCAGATGGTTGAAGGCATACACGTAAAGGGAAATACATTTATGATGCCATCAAACCCCTCCTCTATATACTTTATGGCACCGGCTATGCTCAAACACGCCTCTGTACCCACCTCAAAGGAATAAAGCCCCTCCCTCTCCAATATCTCCCTTAATTCTTCCACAGGGTGGTCTGGATGGATGTCCAGGTATGCAAGTGCGGCCTCATATATCTGTCTTTGCTTCTGCCTTTGATAATATCTCTCCAAAAAATGAGATAACCATCCCTTCCATAGGGAGAAAAGGGATATCCACCTGGCCTCCCGTACCTGCTTTTCTATCTCTCTCTTAAGTTTCCTGAAATTTTCAAAACTCACAAAGTTTAACCACTCTCCCACTGTGGCATTGGTCACCTCTCCTCCATAGGCTTCTATCTTACGAATAAGATGCTCGTTGGACCAGGGATGGGACCTTACATATATCTCCCCCACAATCCCTATCTGGGGCCGTCTCTCCAGGGTATCCATAAGGGATGCCGCCTCTCTGGCAGTTCTGGATACCTCCTCCAGCAAGAGGGAAAGGGGGATATTCCTCCCCTCTTCCTCTATTATGGAAATAATCCTATCTAAAGAGGCACTGGCCAGCCTATCAGTACTTCCTTTTTTCCTCTCATATGGCCTGGCCCTCAGCACTATTCTATCTAACACATCCCCAACAATAGAGGCCAGATACGCCAATTTCTTAAACTCTCCCGCATCCCTTAAGGGGAGAATTTCTCCACAATCGTAGGAGTCTTCTGTGGATAGATAGGAAACATTTATATCCTTAAACTCTGCTATAGTATCCAGCACAATTCTCTGCATCTTATTATACATCCCAAACCTACAGGGGCCATCGGACTCTGGCATAAAATAGACATAATCACATGCACGAAATTCCTCTCCCAGCCGCTGTTTCTCATGTTTCAGAAAGAATAATACATCTCCCAGGGTTATCTGACATGGGAAACACTCCTTTGAAGAGGTGTACTCCTTTCCCAAAAAAAGGCCCTTATAGGTATCCATAACCACTGCATCCACACCAAAGGCCCTGAAACATGCGGCAAGAAGGGGTGCCCCAAAGGGATGCATCATGGGGATGAGGAGCCTCTTTCCATAAAGATTTATCTTCCTTACCCTGGCAGGGGCACTTTCCATCATCTTATCCTCCCCTCTTTATACTCCTCACAGAGGATATCACATTGGAAAAGGCCTCTATCCGCGTCAACATTCCAGCCACTGCACTGTGTTCATCAAACTCCAAGATAAGATGGGGCTTGTCCTTCATAATATATTTATAAAAATGTTCAATAAAGGAATCTGCACCACAGCTAAAGTTGGTTATATGAACCCCAAATAGATTTTTCTTCTGTCTTATTAGCTTAGCACATCTGAGTATGCGGGCCCCAATCCCCCAGTACATCCTGGGAAAGTCATCCAGGGGAATGGTATCTGTATTTAAAAGGTCCATTGGAATGGCAAGGATACCCCGTTTTGCAAGACGGGAACCAAGGTGCAGATTCATCCTGGGGTCATAGAGATTATATGGCCTTCCTGTTACAATCCATATCACCTCTTCTGTGGCTAGCAGAGCTCTCACCCGATTCTTTAATTCCCGCCTGAAGGCCTGTTGGACCTCAAAGCCAACCTTTGCCGCCCTCTTCACCCTACTGAAGGGAATAGAGAGTCTATCCTTCAAATAATGATGCATATCCGCGGCAAGATGAAGAGGGCCATCCTTTAAATAGATGTGGGGAGATATTATCCTCTTCTCTTCCATCTCCAGGGACTGTTTCACCATAAACTGGGAGCCTGCCACCATGGGACAAAACATGGATTTCTCCCCAGCATGTACAGATGCCATGTTTATTACATTAGGTAAAAAATAAAAATCACACCTCTCCTCTAAAAACCTCACATGACCATGGAAGACCTTGAGGGGGAAACACATCTCTGTGGTTACAGACTCAATCCCCTCTTTTACCACCTCTGCAGAGGTTCGGGGGGTGAGATATATGGAAAATCCCATCTCCTTCCAGAAGGCACACCAAAGGGGTGCCCATTCCCAGAAATGCAGGGCAAGGGGTATTCCAATGGTGGCTCTACCAGGATGCTCCTCCCTTTCTCCAGGGACCACCCCCCATTCTTTCAGAAATTTTAAAAAGATCCTCTCCCTTATCTTAAAGATGTCCTCTACTGGCTCTCCCCGAAAACACGTGGTCTCATACCTGCCACAGTCCCCTCCCCAGATGCTCTTTCTCCCCCCAAAGTCATACACCTTTAGTTTACACTCATTGGTGCAGGAGCTATCTGCCCTGCAGATGGTCTCCTTAAAGGATACTTCCTGGGTACACAGGGACCCCAGGTCTCGTTTTCTCGGGGATAGTTCTCCCTTTTCCACAAGCTCTCTTACCAGAAGGGCCGCACCAAAAGCCCCCATTACCTCCCTATTTGGAGGGGTAATTATCTCCTTATTCAACACCCTTTCAAAGGCCGCCACCACCGCCATATTCAAGGAAGGACCTCCCAGAAACATAATCTTCTTTCCAATTGGCCTTTTCCCCACCACCCGGTTGAGGTAATTATGCACAATGGCATAACACAGACCCGCCATAAGGTGAGGAATCTCCACCCCTTTCTGGGCATATCCCATAATATCTGATTCCATAAATACAGTACACCTCTCAGTGAGGTTTACTGGCTCTGAGGAAGACAGGGCCACCTCCTGGAATTCTCCCACAATGTTTATCTTAAACTTATTGGCAAGCTCCTGGAGAAAACTGCCTGTTCCTGCGGCACAAACCTTATTCATGTCAAAATCCACAGGATAGCCGTCCTGGATACTTATGAACTTAGAATCCTGTCCCCCAATTTCAAAGATGGTATCCACCTCTGGATCCACGCCTAAGGCACCCCTGGCGTGGGCAGTGATTTCATCAACCACAAGGTCTGCCTCCAGAAAATCTCCTACCACATTCCTCCCAGAGCCGGTGGTGGCCACAGCAAGCACCTCTAATCCTTCACCACCTTTTTCAAGCAGGTCCTCCAAAAGATACTTCACCACCTCAATGGGCCTACCCCTGGTGGGGACATAACATTTAAATATGACCTTTCCCTCCTCATTTATAAAGGCATATTTGGTGGAAGTAGATCCTATATCTATCCCCAAAAAACCCTTGCATGACTCCCCCACGGAGATGGGCTCAAGCACCGATGGAGTAAAGGTGGAGAGGGTGAGGGAAAGGGGAGGGGCCTTTGGGTAATCTACGATACCCTTCTTCCCCTTCTCTGCAATCTCCCTTAAACGGGAAAGTTGACCTATTCCATTGTGTCTCTCTCTGGCACAGATAGCCGCTCCAATAGCCCCAATAGAGGTAAAATGGGAAGGCACTATAAGAGAGGGGTAGTAGGAGCGAAGGGCCCTTACCTGCAGGGAATTTGCCGCCATTCCCCCAACAAAGACTATGGGATCCTTTAATCTGCTCTTCCCCACAATAGTACTCACAAAATTGGCGGCATTGCCATAGTGGAGACCGGCAATTATGTTCTCCAGGGGCTCTCCCTTATTCTGGAGATGTATCATATCTGACTTGGTAAAGACCGTACATCTACACGCCACAGGGGCTGGGGAGCTACTTTTCATTCCAAGGGAAATAAAGTCCTTCAGGACCCTATCAAGGTCCAGGGAAGAATATTCAAACCCCTCCCCATACATGGCGTTGGCCAATCTCTCTGCCTGCTGATCTATAAAAGAGCCTGTGCCTGAGGCACAGGGACCATTTAGAGAAAAATTGCAGAGATAAAATTCCCCATCTCTCCACTCCAGCTCCAGTAGCATTGCGTCCTGTCCACCAATGCTTATTATACTCCTCACCCCTGGTACCACCTTATTTGCCCCCAACACCAGACACACGGTCTCCACCTCAAATCCCACCCCTATCTCCTTGGCGAGGGATTCAGCATTGGAGCCAGTAAATAGGACCCCTCCAAATCCTTTTTCAGGAAATCTCTTTTGTATCTCCTCCCATAAGAGGGCCGCCTCTCTCTCCAGAAATCCAAAGTGGCGTATATAAGGTCCTTCAAACACCACATTGAGGTCTTCATCTATAACTGCAGTATTGATACTTACAGAGCCAATGTCCATGCCAAGATAATACATAACGCCTTCTCCATAGCCTTATCCACGTAAAAACTAACTCCTCCTTTTAAAATAATTTATAAGACCGTTGGTGGAAGTGTCATGAGAAGATATCTCACCATCCCCCTCCAGTTCCTGGATAATCCCCCTGGCCAATTTCTTACCAAGCTCCACCCCCCACTGGTCAAAGGAATTTATGTTCCATAGACACCCTTCCACAAATGTCCGGTGTTCATACATGGCAATAAGGGCCCCCAGGGTATAGGGGGTTAGTTCATCTATAAGGATGGAATTGGAGGGCCTATTACCAGGAAAACTCCTGTGGCGTATGAGAGAGGGAGGGGAGAGGGGCATCTCTTTCTCCACTTCTTCCTCTGTCCTCCCTTTCATAAGGGCCTCTGTCTGGGCAAAAAAATTGGCCATAAAGAGGAGATGGGTGCGCTCCTCCCCACAGGGAGGTTTAACAAAGCCTATAAAATCACATGGGATGAGAGAAGTTCCCTGATGGAGGAGCTGGAAAAAGGAGTGCTGACCATCGGTTCCACACCTTCCCCATATAACAGGAGAGGTGGGATAGCCAAGATACCTTCCCTCAAGGGAGACCCTTTTCCCATTTGACTCCATTATAAGCTGCTGGAGGTGAAGGGGAAAGAATTCCAGTAGCTGAGAATAAGGGAGGATGGCCCAAGAAGAGGTACCAAAAAAGTTCCTGTACCAGATAGAGAGTAGGGCCATTATAACTGGGATATTTTCAGACCAGGGGGCATCTCTGAAGTGATTGTCCATAAAATGTGCCCCCTTTAGAAGCTCTTTAAAGTTCTCAAATCCTATGGAGAGGGCAATAGAGAGGCCAATAGCAGACCAGAGGGAATATCTTCCCCCCACAAAATCCCAGAATTCAAACATATTATCTACTGATATGCCGAAGTCTTCCACCCCTTGCCTGTTGGTAGATACTGCAACAAAATGTCTCTCCACACTCCTCTCATCCCTAAAATATTCCACCACCCATCTCCTGGCCCTATTTGCATTTTCCATGGTCTCAAGGGTGGTAAAGGACTTGGAAGAGATGATAAATAGAGTATCCTCAGGAGTAAGGTCCTTGAGGGTCTCAGATAGATGCACAGGGTCTATGTTTGATACAAAACGCACATCCAGACTTGCACTCTCCAAAAAACCAAGGGCCCTCACCACCATCTTGGGACCAAGGTCTGAGCCCCCAATGCCTATATTTATCACATGGCGGATCTCTTCTCCCCCATATCCCCTCCATTGGCCACTCCTTACCCTCTCTACAAAATCCTCCATCTTATCCAGAACCTGGTGCACATCCTCAATTACATTGTGACCCTCAACCATCAAAGAGGAGCCTGGGGGCATCCTCAGGGCAACATGCAGTACCCTCCTGCCTTCAGTAACATTTATCTTTTCCCCGGAAAACATCTGCTCTATCTTCTCTTTTAATCTGGCCTCTTCTGCCAGTTCAAAAAGAAGCTCCAATGTCTTCTCCTGTATCCTGTTTTTGGAATAGTCAAAGAGGATGGGCCCCAGTTTGATGGAAAATTTCTCAAATCTCTGTGGGTCAAGTGTAAACATCTCCCGCATGTGTAGATGTTTTATTTCCTCATAGTGTCTTGTAAGGGCCTTCACTGCCCTCATCCTGGAAAAGTCCATGCCCATCTCTAACCCCCTTTTCTTTAATTATTCCTTAACATCTCTTATATCGCCTGACAAATCCCTTTATAAGACCAAGGGCCCCTGTTATCATCATATCTGAGCCTGGATATATGAAATCCACAGGATACCCCAGGAGCATATCCCTCCTTGGTCCAATTACATAGGTCTGGGGAAAATCCCTGGCCTCAGTAGGAGGCCTCTTCCAGGCACACCCATGTCCCCTATCTTCAAAAACCTCTTCATGGGATAGTTCCCCCCTCCTAAAGCGTTCCAGGTGTGTCCATAATTTTTCACCACTCAACAGGGAGGTGTGATGCTCATATATTCCATATACCCTTTCCCTGAATATAAGAAAGGCCACCACGTGGCTATTTCCAACGTTCACCACACATATCCCCTTTGAGTGGGAGGTCTCCTCCACTTTCTCATCAAACAGGGCCCCCAGGATAGCCGCCCCTCCAGTATCTGCCACAGGCCATCCACCTGTAAGCCTGTGAATGGTGACCAGTCGAGTGAGATATGGAGGGGGAACCTCATATATAAGATCCCATATATCTCCCCCTGAATCTAAAAATCCCCGCCATATCTCAAACCTGCCCTCCCTATTACTCTTTTGAGGATAAAATCCATGATCCTGGGCGGCAACCAGGACCACATGGGGATATTCCAGTCCCACCTGGCCCAAAAATACCCTCCAGAACTCTGGAGAAAAGTCTGCCAGATATATGGGATAAAATCCAGGCGGAGGGAGCTCTACTATCTCTATACCCATCTCCTTTACCCTCTCCAGGTTGTCCGAAATTGCAAGGGCAGAGGAGGGATGGGATGCCACCTTTAACCCTGCCCCCATGTGTCGTCTGAGCACCCCCTTAAATCCACCTCCCATGTTCTCCCCGTAGAGATATATGTTCTGTCCCCTTCTGGTGGCCCTCTCTATCCTCTGGGAGACCATCACAGCAGGAGAGGGCAAGATGAACCTAGGACAATTCTCCACCTCTCTACCTTCAATCCAATAAAGGACATCCTGAGTGCCACTTCCAATATCTATAGCCAATGTCCTCATCCTCACCTCCTTTTCCCCTTGACCACAGCATTAATAAGGGTTTATAGATTTACCCTTGACAAGGGACACGCTTGAAGCTATCAATATTGCTTCCTGTATGTCCAGTGGAAATCCACTAAATCAACAAAGCGAGGAGCTATAAGCATGAAGACTTTTAAGACCTTTAGCCTTCCCAAGAAAAAGGCAGATCGCAGATGGTATATAATAGATGCAAAGGACAAGGTACTGGGAAGACTGGCAAGCGAAATAGCCATTAGACTCAGAGGAAAACACAAGCCAGAGTTCACTCCCCATGTGGATGCAGGGGACTTTATTATTGTGATAAATGCCGAAAAGATAAAGGTCACGGGCAGAAAACTCAAAAACAAAAGATATTACTGGCACAGTGGATATCCAGGGGGAATAAAGGAGGTCACCCTGGAGAGGCTCCTTCAGACCCATCCTGAGCGGGTTATCTATAAGGCAGTAAAGGGGATGCTTCCCAAAAACAGGCTGGCCAGAAAGCAATTGAAAAAATTAAAGATCTATGCAGGAGAGCATCATCCCCATCAGGCCCAAAAACCTCAACCCCTGGAATTAAATTAACTTTAAGGTGGAGTAAGAGATATGAGTCAAGACTTTTTTTACGGTACAGGAAAAAGGAAAAGTGCAATAGCAAGGACCAGGCTCTATTATGGCACAGGAAAGATTGAGGTTAATGGGAGGACGGTGGAGGAATATTTCCCAAGAGAGACCCTGAGAATGATTATCAATCAACCCTTAAAACTCGTCCACCTGGAGGGAAAGTTTGACATAAAGGTCAATGTCACAGGGGGAGGGATCTCAGGTCAGGCAGAGGCAATTCGTCATGGAATAAGCCGTGCCCTCCTGGAGTATGACCCTGAACTCAGAAAGACCCTCAAGGCGGCTGGACTCTTGACCAGGGACGCCAGGGTAAAAGAAAGAAAGAAATACGGTCAGCCAAAGGCAAGAAAGAAATTCCAGTTCTCCAAACGCTAGAGCTGGATACATCCTATCCTGAAAGTGAGGGGACACCTCCTGGTAAAGGGGTGTCCCTGATTTTTGAAAGCATTCCACCATATTACCTCAAGATGAAACATCACCAATCCCCCCATCTTTTATATGCAGATGAAGAGGGACAGGTCTATGAACATCCTGACTTACTCATGGTGGTGAGGAGGGGAAGGGATTGGGCCCTACCTAGAAAAGACGAGCTCATTCCTCTTCCTCCGGAAAGCACCCTGTTTTTCCTGCCCGCAAGGCGTGCCATTGGATTTGACCCCCGCTCAGGAAAGATGGTGACCACTCCCTATAGGGCAGTGGCCGCATTTGTGTGTCCCGGCTATACTGTGAGTGCCCTATGTGCCTATTTCACAGAAGAAAATGCACCTGCCCTGCCCCTCTTTGCCTATGGGGCCGCTGGATTTATGAAGGGGAGGCTATGGGTATGTGCTAGAGAGGTGGACAAAGACCAACGACAGGTATTTAGAAATATCTCCAACAAAAAGATAAAAAGAGGGGTGGAGAGGTTATTAAGGCTCTACCCCAACAACCGCCTTATCTCCCATTTGGCAAAATGTGCCCTCACCTATTGTTGTCCTGCGGCAAGAAATCTGGCTCTGGGAAGATACGAGGCCCCCATTCCCACCTCAAGACACTGTAATGCAAGGTGCGTGGGATGTATTTCCCTTCAGCCCAAGGATTCTGGATTCCCATCCACTCAGGATAGGATATCTTTTACCCCGTCTCCCAGGGAGATAGTCCAGCTCATGGGGGAACATGCTAGACAGGAAGGGCGCCCTATCTTTTCCTTTGGACAGGGATGTGAAGGAGAGCCCCTGCTGGAGTACAGGACCATAGGAGAGGCCATCCACCTCTACCGCAAAGGAGGAGGAAGGGGCACTATAAACATAAATACAAATGGAAGCATATCTTCTGCTGTGGAATATTTACATCTCTGTGGGCTTTCCTCCCTCAGGATAAGTATAAATAGTGCAAATCCCGCCCTCTATAAGGCATATTATCGTCCTCAGGGATATGAATTTTCCCAGGTAAAAGAGACCATGAGGCTTGCAAAGTCCACAGGCCTGTTTGTCTCCATAAACCTCCTTTTCTTTCCAGGTATAACTGATACAGAATCAGAATTTGAGTATCTATGTGGACTTATAGAGGAGACACACCTGGACCTTATCCAGCTTCGCAATCTGAATATAGATCCAGAGGTATATCTCAAAATAGCCTCTCCCCTGGTAAATTCTCCTTCCATGGGGCTTTACAATTTCCTCAGGCGGCTGAAGAAAAATTTTCCCTGGCTCTCCTTTGGATATTTTAATCCCTATCTAGGTTAGACCCTACCTTATTATATTGGGTATGTTCTCAATAATGGTCCTGGTAAAGGTAAGCATCTTATCCATAAGCCAGGGGAAACTAAAGAGCAGGGCCAGAAAGATGGCAAGTATCTTGGGGATAAACGAGAGGGTCATCTCCTGTATCTGGGTGGCCGCCTGGATTACACTTACCACTACCCCTACAATAAGCCCTATCCCCAGCATTGGTAAAGACAAAAGAAGGGTAAGTTGAATGGCGTTCTTGGCAAATCCAACCACAAAATCTGGTGTCATATCTTTCTCCTCCCCTTCACTTAAAACTATGTATTAGGCTACCAACCAGCAGGCTCCAGCCATCTACCAGCACAAAGAGGAGTATTTTAAAGGGTAGAGAGATCATAACAGGAGGAAGCATCATCATACCCATGGATAGGAGGATGCTGGAGACCACCATATCAATAATGAGAAAAGGAATATAGATCAAAAAACCAATCTCAAATGCGGTTTTCATCTCGCTTATCATAAAGGCAGGAATGAGTATATAAGTGGGAACGTCTCTTCTGGTGCGAGGGGCCTTAATGTGTGTAATGGAAAAAAATAGAGATATATCCTTTTCCCTTGTATTTTTGAATAAAAACTTCCTTAGGGGTATCTCTGCCTCCTTCAGGGCCTGTTTAAACCCTATCTCTTCATTGAGATAGGGTTGAATGGCCCTCTGGTTTATGGTCTTTCCCACTGGATACATAATCACAAAGGTCATAAAGATGGCCAGACTCACAAGCACCTGATTAGGGGGCATCTGTTGAATACCCATGGCCTGTCTCAGGAAGGTAAATACTATAACAATCCTGGTAAAGGAGGTAACTGTCAACATTATGGCAGGGGCCACAGAGAGGACCGTGAGGAGAAATAATATCTCCAATAGTACGGAGATACGTTTGGGGTTGGTGTAACCATCAGGGAGCTGAAGTCTTAACACCGCCTCTTGGGGCGTCTGGGCAAAGGAGGGATGAGCGATAAATAGCAACCCGCTAACTATCACTATCAGGAGGAGATACCTTTTGTTTGATAATGGATTCAAAATCCTGGTCATGGTCCATCTCCCATTCCTTGATAAGGCAAATATTTGACTCTGTTATCCCTATCAAGAGGAGACTATTCAAAAAACGGACCACCACCAGGGACTTTTTGGGACCCAGGCTCATCTGACCCAAAAGTTTTATGTCCTCATTTTTTAATATCTTCGTTCCCCCTGGCAGATATCTCTTTAATCCATACAGGACAATCACCAGCACTGCCAGGAGGAGAAAGAGGGAGCCCAGCACCTTTAGGTAGATCAAATATCCCAGATTATCCAAGCTGTTTCACCCTCTCCATGGGGCTTATTATGTCTGTAAGCCTCACCCCGTATTTCTCATTTATCACCACGGCCTCTCCCCGTGCCACCAGTTTTCCATTTACCAGTATTTCCAGGGGTTCTCCTGCGAGTTTGTCCAGTTCAATCACAGAGCCCTGTCCCAGTTGAAGTAGATCATTGATGAGTAGCTTGCTCCTTCCAAGTTCTGCAGAGACGCTAAGGGGTATATCCAGGATAAACTCCAGGTCTCGTTTCTCTCCTGAGGGGCTATCTCCCACTTCCTCTGTAATGTCCTTAAACTGTACATCCTGGGCCTGATAGGACTTCTTCTTTTGTTCCTTCTCCTTTTTTAGCTTCTCCTCCTCTTCCTCTGCCAGGGCCTTTGCCCATTCCTCTGCCAACTTTTCCTGGTCTGTGTCCCCTCCACCGGAGGCATCCTTCTCACCCCCGGCATCTCCCTCGTCCATTATTCCTTCCTCTGCCAGGGCCTTTGCCCATTCCTCTGCCAACTTTTCCTGATCAACCTCTTTATTATCGGCCATAGTTATTTCCTCCCTTATATCTTCTGAGACAATTTTGCATTTAATAGCTGATGATTACTTATCTCTTTGGTTATAAGAAGGGCCTTATTGCCCTTATAGGTCCCTGGTTTTCCAAAAAACTTAGGTATCCCCTCCACCTCGGCAATAAGTTCATCGTCCACATAGGTATCCAGCAAAAGTATGTCTCCCACCTCTAACTGGAGGAGTTGTCTTGGGGTAATGGTTGTAAAACCCAGATTCACCACTATCTCCACAGGCGTTTCCAATAACCTCTCTCTTATCCTCAAGATCCACGTCTGGTCCACCTCTAGCCTCTCTGACTGATAGGAGGCATACAATTTGGATCTGATGGGCTCAATGGTTGCATAGGGGAGACCTATTATAAGATTGCCTATTGCATTTTCCAGCTCCACCTCAAAGGTAGAGACCACTATGACGTCCCCTGGGGGGATAATTGATGCAAATTGGGGATTTATCTCTGTGCGCTGAAATTCTATCTCCACCTCATGTACAGGCTTCCAGGCATTTTCCATCTCCTTCAGGGAGATCTTTACCACCTTATGGACCACTGCCTGCTCTATGGGAGTAAAGTCTCTCCCCTCTATCTTGGGTTGAGAACCAGAGCCCCCAAAAAAATTCTCAATCAGGGCAAATACCAGCCGCGAATCTATTATGAGGAGGGCATTCCCCCTCAATGGATTCATCTTGAAAATATTGATGCTCGTTGGAACAGGAAGGGAACGCATAAATTCCCCAAATTTTATCATATCCACAGAGGTGGGATTTACATCCAGTCTCTTCCGCATGATGGTGGCAATGCTGTTGGAAAACTGCCGGGCAAACCTGTCGTTTATTATCTCCAAAACCGGCATCCTTCCCCGAATGATGCGGTCCTGATTGGTGAGATCAAAGGGGACCACATCACTTTCTTCAGTAACCTCTGGCTCTGTCTCTATCTCTTCTCCCTGAAGCCCTCGCAAAAGGGCATCCACCTCTTCTTGATTTAAGATCTTGCTCATGGCCCCTCTATTTATTCCTCTTCTTGGATTTTATACCTCTTCTAAAGATAAATAAACGCTATAAAAAGTCAATTTATTGGACCAGAAACTGCGTAAAAAATACATTGGTAACCAGTGGTTTACCAAATATCTGATTGAGTCTCCTGGCTATCTCCATCTTGAGTTTATACTTCTTGGCCAAGGTGGAGATATCATCATAGGTCTTGGAGGATAACAACATAATAAGGGCATCCTTTATCATAGGCATATCCTTCTCCACCAGGGCCCCAGGGTCTTTGCCCTTTACCTCAATCTCTATGGAGATCTTTAGATATCTCTTCCCCAGGGGGTCTGCCAGATTTACCAGGATAGTTGGAAGACTCACCAGTTTTGCCTGAAGTTTTGGCTTCTCCTCCTCCCCTTTTTTCTCCCCTTTCTTTCCCCCTTTTTCCTCTGTCTTTGCCTTTTCTTCGGTCTTTGGGGCCTCCTTTTTCCCTGCAAAAAACTTTTTATAGGCGAAGAATCCTCCTCCACCCAGAAGACCAAGGGCAAGGACAATAATTATTATCCACTTCAGCTTTCCCCCCTTTTTTTTCTGCTCCTCTCCACCTTCTTCTTTTTCCTTTTTTTTCTTTTTGTCTTTAGCCATGAAACCCTCCTTACTAATAGTTATAGATATGTCTTGGAATGGGGACGGTTCTTCAGGAGCACCTCCACCCTTCTATTCTTTGCCCTGTTTTCGGCACTTGTGTTTGGGACAAGGGGTCTATCAGGTCCATAGGCGGAGATGGAGAAATATCTCGGATCAAGATGAGAGTGAAGAAAATATGCAAGCACAGATATGGCCCTCTCATAGGAGATCTTATAGTTTAGCTTCCTGGGACCAGTATCATCAGTATATCCCGCCACATTTACCGGTGCATCTGTGAGTTCTATCACATACTTTACCTGCTTTAAGATTATCCTTGCCAGGGGGGTGAGCTTATAACTCCCCGGGGGAAAAAGTATCTTATCATTTAGCACCAAAACCACCCCCTCTGGTCGGTTCAGGACCTCTATATTCTTTAACACCTCACTCCTGTTTATATATTTGGGGAATATCTCATCGGGAAAGAGCAGGTCCTTTATCCTATCAGGCTTATTCAAAATATCCCAGGGGTCCTCCAGCATCTTTTTCACAAGATGAAGGCTGGTGGGGATCCTTCCCGCCTGGGTAGATTGCAAAAAGGCCGCCCTTCCCCCTAGACTCTGAAAGGCAATGGTTACTATTTCCTTATCCAAACTTGACATACTGAGCAACAACACAAAAAAGGTGAGGAGAAGGGTCATCATATCTGAAAAGGTAACCAGCCATGCCTGGGAATCTCCCTTTTTCTCCTCTTTTTCCTTGCGTGCCATCACCCCTTTCCCTATGGACTATTTAGATTAAAATCAAAACCCTTATACTTAAATATCTGTTTTAATTTCTCTATCTGCTCAAATCTCAGAAGCTTATTGGGGTTGTGTGCCATATAATCTCTTTTATCCAAGATAAAATCCACCCTCCGATTCTTTTTTCTCCCCTCAGCAGTCTCATTGGGATAGAGTGGATGATATTTTGCGTAGGCCTCTACCCTGAGCTTTTTAGAGGGAACACCCCTTTTTATCAAATAGGTATAAACCGCTAGGGCCCTTTTTATAGACAAGAACCACGACGGATCCACCCCCTCTCTAGAGGGCATATCCTGCGTCTCAAAAAGAGAGGTATGGCCTGCAATCAGTACTGGATATCGCAATCTCTTCAGGGTGGGGACCATCTGCTCCAGTAGCCTCTTTCCCCGGGAGGTGAGCACTGCACTCCTCGCCTTAAACAATATCTCCCCACTCACTGTAAATACCTGAATGAATTTATTGAACTTAAAGTCCAGGTCCTCGTTTATGTCCTCCCATATGAGGTTGCTAAGGGGGGCAAGGTCTCCAGTATCCATGACCCCTGGCTCCACCACTTCAGGATTTTTGGCCACCTTTTTTCCCATTATACTCAGGTTTTGTTTACCAAGACCAAAGGTATCGCTTATGGAACCAATGGCAAGGTGCTTCTTCTTTATATCCTGAAGAGATGCCATGCTAAGGAGGAGGACAAAGAAGGTAAGCAATAGGGTCATCACGTCTGAAAAGGTGACCAGCCATTCAGGGGTCTCCTCTCCTCCACCCCCACCTCCTCCTTTTTTCTTTTTTCTAGCCATGGTTTATTCTCTCTTTTTCCTCTCCTTTGGCGGGAGATAACTATTTAATTTTTCTTCTATGATACGGGGATTCTCCCCTTTGGATATGGACAGGATGCCCTCCATTATGAGCTCTCTCACCAACACCTCCTCCTTGGTCCTGGCCCTGAGCTTCCCAGCCATGGGATTAAAGACCAGATTCGCCAGGATAGCTCCATAAAAAGTAGTTATAAGGGCAACTGCCATGGCAGGTCCAATGGTGCTGGGGTCGCTCATGGTTTGGAGCATCTGGATAAGTCCAATAACCGTACCAATCATCCCCATTGCAGGGGCAAAGGTCCCCATTATGGCCACCACATCTGCCCCTGTTTCATGTCTCTCTTCCAAATAAGTTATCTCTGTCTCCAGTATCTCTTTAATTACCTCTGGCTCCATCCCGTCCACAGTGAGCTGGAGCCCCTTTTTTAGATATTCGTCATCTATCTCTTTAATAATAGGCTCAAGGGACAATATCCCCTCTTTTCTGGCCTTTTGGGCATATTCTAAAAATCTTTCAATAATCTGGGAAGGGGGCTCTAATTTATAAAAAAAGGCATTTTTTATTACCCCAATGACCCCAATCACATTTTTCAGGGGATAATTTATAAGGGTAGCCCCCAGGGTGCCCCCAAACACAATAAGGGCAGAAGGCAAATTTACAAATATCATGGGACTTCCGCCCATGACCAGGGAGGCTATGACCAGACCAAAGGCGATGACAATTCCCACCACCGTTGCCAGATCCATAAACCACCTTCTCCTTGCGTACTAATCTGGTTTTATTACTCACTAGGCCCGTGGACCAAAGATCCTGGTCCCCACTCTCACCAGCGTGGCCCCCTCCAGAATGGCCTCTTTAAAATCTGAACTCATTCCCATAGAGAGATGAGGAAGGTCAAGTCCATACCTCTTCTCCACCTCCTCCTTTATCTCCCTCAACCTGGCAAAATATGGTCTTGTCCTCTCAGGGGTCTCAAAATAAGGGGGCATGCACATGAGCCCCTTTAAGTGGATAAAGTGGCCAATTTCAAGTAGCTCTTCTACAAAATTAAACACTTCCTCCTCCCTAACCCCTCCTTTGGTCTCTTCCTCTGCCACATTTACCTCAATGAGGACATCCATATGTACATTTTCCTTCTCACACCTCTTCTCCAGGAGACGAGCAAACTTTATAGAATCCAATGAGTGCACCATCTCAAATAGGCCTGGGAGATACTTGGCCTTATTTGACTGGCATCTACCTATAAAATGGAAGATGGCCCCCTTGCCTGTAAGGGCCTTCACCTTTTCCCTGGCCTCCTGGACATAATTTTCCCCAAAGTGGAGCTGGCCACACTCAATGGCCCAATTTATCATCTCCACCCCTTTGAGCTTGGAGACTGCCACCAGGGTGATCTCTTCCCCCTTCCTCCCACCCTTCTCTGCGGCCATCTCTATCTCTTCCCAGACCATCTTCAGATTGGTGCAGATAGAGTCCTTGTCCATCCCTATTCTCCTAAAAGGTATATTCCCTCGTGTATAGACTGCTTATAAATCTTTCATCCTCATTCCACCCCGCCCTTATCTTGACCCATAACTCAAGATATACCTTCCTTCCCAAAAGGGCCTCTAATTCCTTCCTCGCCTCTGTGCCTATCTGTTTTAACATCTGGCCCTTTTTGCCTATCACTATCTGTTTATGATTCTTTTTGGACACATAGATGGTGGCAAAGATCCGGGTAAGCCCCTTCTCCTCATCCTCCTGCCAGTCCTCTATATCCACGGCCACAGAATAGGGAAGCTCCTTTTCCAGCTTAAAGAAGAGCTTTTCCCTGATTATCTCCGCCGCCATAAAGCGCAGAGGGACTGAGGAGATCTGGTCCTCGGGATAGAGGGGTGGAGACACAGGAAGATGAGATTTTATCTCTTCCAAAAGTTCATAGGTATTCTCCCCTGTAAGGGCCGATATGAGAAAAAATTCTTTATCTGGAAAATATCCCCTCAGCCTATCCAGGATAGGCAAGAGCCTGTTCTTGTCCCTCACCTTGTCCACCTTATTCACTGCCACTATAAGGGAGTCTCCTTTGCCCCTCAAGGGGTCCACTATGGGAGATAGCTCCTTTTCCAAAAGAGATAGCCTATCCACATATCTACTTCCATCCAGGAGAAGTACTATTACATCGCTTCCATGCAGGGCCTGCCATGCAGTCTCCACTAAAAAACGGTTGAGGGTCTGATTTGATTTGTGGATGCCTGGGGTATCCAAAAATATTATCTGACAATCATCCCTATTTAATATTCCATTTATCCGATTCCTGGTGGTCTGGGGTTTTGGCGTTACAATGGAGACCTTTTGACCCAGATAAGAGTTTAGTAGTGTGGATTTTCCTGCATTGGGTGGACCTATAAGGGCCACCACTCCGCATCTAAATTCGTCTTTTTCCAGTTCGCTCATTTAACTTACTCCTTTTGATTTTTTTATAAATAGAGGAAGAGGGATTACCCTTCCCCTGATACTTTCTTGCAAGAAACATGACATGGAAAACATTTCCCCAGAGGAGACATTACAATTTTGCTTGCACAAAATTTTGACTCAATG
>Ga0256914_1001583_pt1 | contig 20169 bp, 15 predicted proteins | sample HulkmetaG_FD_191571 | JGI IMG/M metagenome (GOLD analysis project Ga0256914, IMG submission 191571) | Hydrothermal chimney microbial communities from Main Endeavour vent field at the Juan de Fuca Ridge, Pacific Ocean - Hulk | ecosystem: Environmental > Aquatic > Marine > Hydrothermal vents ... | reverse complement strand
GCCTCTCCAATGAGGGACAACTAATGGAATTTTCCTTTTCCTTTGAATGGATAACACTAGCGGAGAACCTTACCTATTCAGAGGTAGAAGAACTATTAAAGGGAGAAGACCTCCATGGGCTATATGACGCCCTTTCCCTGGCACGGGAGCTCAGGAAAAAGAGGCTAGGGAAAGGGGCTGTAATCATAGAGAGACAGGAGCCAGTAATAACCATCTCCCCGTGTGGAGAAGACGTACACATAAGCCTAGAGGATGCCCCTTCATATCCCAGTGCCCAGATGATAGTCTCTGAATTTATGATCCTGGCAAACACCCTCTCTGCCAGGTGGACCAATTCTCATCCCCTTCCCCTTATCTTTCGCACCCAGGACATAGATATACCCCGGGAGGCAGGAGGGGTGTGGAAGGATCCACTGAAGACCTACGGGATAATAAAGCTCCTAAGTGCTACCACCATGGAGACAACCATGCGTCCCCATGCAAGTCTTGGGGTAGAGGGCTATGCTCCCATCACCTCTCCTTTGAGACGATATATAGACTTTTTGAATGTATACCAGATATATAGCTCCCTCACAGGAGGAGAACCCCTTCCTAAGGATGAATTAAATACCCTGCTTCCATATCTCAATTTAAGACTCCAGGAGGCCAATAAGATACAAAAATACCGGGTGAGATACTGGAAGTTGCTATATCTTAAAAGATATTGTAAAAAATCTGCCTGGAGGGCGGTTGTGGTTGATGAAGACCCACAGGCCTATACATTTCTTCTTCCCAGGGAACAACTCCTGGTAAAGGCACCTAAGAATATGGTAGGGGGGAATATCTTTCCAGGAAAGGAATTCTTGCTCAGGTTCCAAAGGATAGATCCCCTTAACAACCAGATTAAAATACAAAAGATAGAGGAGGTCTAATGGAAAGGTTAATCGCAGAGCTCATCTGGATTGCCCTGGCCTATCTTATAGGCTCTATTCCGTGGGGGGTGGTCATTGCCAAAATGGCCTCAGGGATAGACCCAAGGGAGATGGGTAGTAAAAGTACAGGCGCAACAAATGTGGCCAGGATATGTGGCACAGGCTATGGGGTGGCAACCTTTCTACTGGATATGTTAAAAGGTCTATTGCCTGTGCTCATAGGGGCAAAGATCTCTTCCTCTCCCCTTTTTCTCTCTCTTACCGCCCTAGCCGCACTCCTGGGCCATATCTATTCAGTATTTCTGGATCTAAAAGGGGGGAAAGGAGTGGCTACCACCATAGGCATCTTTCTGGCAATTATCCCCGGGGCCACCCTTGTGGGAATAGCTATAACCCTGCTGGTGATATGGCTCACGGGATATGTGTCCCTTGGATCTATAACCCTCATGCTCCTACTTCCCATCCTTATCCTCACAAAGGCCAGCTTCACATATTTTGTATTTGCCCTGGTGGTAATGTTGCTGGTTATAAATAGACATAGGGAAAACATAGTAAGGGTAATTAAGGGAGAAGAAAATCCCTGGCAGCGGAAAAAATTTCAAAAGGAAATGGGGCAATCCCCCTCCTAAGGGAATCTTGGCAATGAAATCTCCAGGGGAGATAGAGATCTATTGTCCCACCCCCCTGAGGTGTAGACAAGGGGGGGTGGTGGATGTATGGGCCACGCCGTTTCTCAAAAAAAAGAATACCTGTTTTACCTCTAGCGCGTGGAGACAGTTGCGAGTGGGTCAATACATAGGAGGAGATGCCCCCCTATTCCTTGTAAAGGACATTGACTGGAGAGAGGTAAATGGTCTCTCACAAAAGGTCTTTTGTCTCCAGATAATGCAGGATAGGGTCCTGTCAGAGGGCAACCATAGCTTCCATTTCTGGTCAGAGGGATACACCCTGGCGGTTATCACCCTAAGTGATAAGGGGTTTATGGGAGAAAGGGAGGATACAGCGGGGAGCATGGTGGAGCACAAGATAAGGGAGGGGATTCCACTTACCCTTAGTTTCCGCTCCATAATAGGAGATGAGCCCCATGAACTTCTATCCCTACTGGTTCACTATGGCCTCACCCTTAAAACAGATCTCATTATCACCACCGGCGGCACAGGACTTACCACCAGGGATATAACCCCTGAGGTCACCCTCCGTATCTTGGAGAGGAGGCTGGAGGGATTTGAACACATGATGTTCGCAGAGGGGATAAAAAAGACCCCTCACGCCATAATCTCCAGGGCCGTATGTGGGACTCTCGCAAAGAGCCTGATCCTAAATCTACCGGGAAGCCCCAGGGCAGTGAGCGAGGCCCTAGATTCTCTTCTCCCTGCCCTGCCCCATGCCCTGGAGAAGCTCATGGACGATCCCTCCCCATGCGCATTAACGGACATGGCCCATGGACAATAAATACATTGCAGACCTACACGTACATTCCAGGTTTTCCAGGGCCACCAGCAAGAGCCTGGGGATAAAAAAACTTGCGGCATGGGCAGGCATAAAGGGGATAAGTGTTGTTGCCACAGGTGATTTTACCCATCCAGGATGGATGGAAGAGATAGAGAGGGAGCTGGAAGAAGAAGAAAGTGGACTTCTTGCCCTCCGAGACGCAGAGGACATATATGAGCAAACAGGACTCAGTCTCAGAAGGGCCTCCTCTCCTGATGTGAGATTTATCCTGTGCACAGAGATAAGCTCCATCTACAAAAAAGGAGGAAGGGTCCGGAAAATACACAACCTTGTCTTTATGTCTTCTCTTGAAAAGGCAAAGGCCTTCAATAAAAGGCTTGAGAAGGTTGGTAATCTCTGTGCAGATGGACGCCCTATCCTGGGACTGGATTGTAAGCATCTCCTGGAGATGGTACTTGAAACAGATCCAATGGGCTTTCTCATACCTGCCCATGTATGGACCCCCTGGTTTTCTCTCTTTGGATCAAACTCGGGTTTCAATTCCATAGAGGAATGCTTTGGGGAACTGAGCACAGAGATATTTGCCCTGGAAACAGGTCTCTCTTCAGACCCACCTATGAACTGGTTATGGAGCAATCTGGACAGATTCTATCTAATATCCAATTCTGATGCCCACTCAGTGGAAAAACTTGCCCGGGAGGCCAATCTCTTTAAAGGAGAAATATCCTATTATAGCATCTATCATGCGCTAAAATATCGGGATGGAAATTTCCTTGGAACCATTGAATTCTTTCCTGAAGAAGGCAAATACCACCTGGATGGCCACAGGAAATGTGGTATTGTGCTACATCCCAGGGAGGCCATTAAGCTGAATAACATCTGTCCAGTATGTGGTCGTCCCTTAACCATTGGAGTAATGCACAGGGTACTGGAGCTGGCTGACAGAGAGGAGCCATCTCCCCCTGAGGATGCCCCTCCCTTTATCTCGCTTATTCCCCTTTGCGAGATCCTTTCAGAGATAATGGGAGTGGGGCCCAGGACAAAAAGGGTGCTTCACACCTATGCCAACCTCATAGAAAGGTTTGGTAGCGAAATAGGGGTCCTCATGGATGTGGATACAGAGGATATAAGGCGTATATCTCCCTTACTTTCAGAGGGAATAGAGAGGATGAGACGAGGAGAGGTGAGAAGGGAGCCAGGTTTTGATGGTCGCTATGGAAAGATATACCTGTTTGAAGAGAGAGGGCCCAACACAAAAAAGGCCAAAGAATTTTCTCTAAGAAACAAGGCCCTTTTTGTAGTAGGAGAAAAAAAAGGACACACCCCTTCCCAAGGGTTTAATCCTCAACAAAAAAAGGCCATATGCTCCAGCCATACTCCCCTTCTGGTCATAGCTGGTCCAGGCACAGGAAAGACCCGCACCCTGGTTGGAAGGGCTATACACCTTCTTAAAGAAGACAACTCTTCCTCTGTATTGGTACTCACATTTACCCTGGCGGCAGCAGAGGAGGTGGGCAGGAGGATTGAGGAAAACTTCGGTAGGGACTCACGTATAAAGATATGCACCCTTCACTCCCTGGGCTATGAGTTATGGGAGAGGATATATAACTCCTCCCCATTTGTGCTAGATGAAGAGGATGCCAGAAACATGTATCTGCAGGGAGAGGGGGAGAAGAGAGAAGAGACATACTGGAGGCAATATCTCTATGAGAGGGAGCGTATGCTCTGCCCTTCTAACCTTCAATATCATAAGGAGTACTCTCGGAAAAAAAAAGAAAAGAATCTGGTGGACTATACTGATCTGCTAGAATTTCTCCATCGCTACCTTCTATCCCACCCCCCTTCCAGACGCCAGGACCTGGTTGTGGCTAATCACATATTGGTTGATGAGATACAGGACCTCTCCCCTCTCCAGATGGAAATAATAAGGTCATTATGTGGAGAGGGAGGAAGGGGTTTCTTTGGAATAGGGGACCCTGACCAGACTATTTACTCCTTCCGTGGGGCAATGGAGGATGTGGTCTCCTATCTCAAAAATATATGGGGAGATTCCCTGGAGGTCCTCAACCTCACCACCAATTATAGAAGTGCCCCCTGCATTATACGCCTCTCATCTCCACTTATATCCTTTGGCACCCCCACCCATCCCCCTCAGGATAGGGAAGAGGGAAAGATATACCTATATCACGCTCCCACAGGAGAGATGGAGGCAAGATGGATAGCAAAAGAGATAAAGAGGCTAATCGGCGGGACCTCCCACATGGAGGCAGATAGGGGTAGAACAGGAGAGAGACTGTCTCCAGGAGATATTGCCGTGCTTGTCCGATTTCGTGCCTTGCTACCTCCCATAAAAAAGGTCCTAGAGAGGGCTGGACTTCCCTGCTCCACCCCTGCAGAGATAAATTTCTGGGAGGATCCGCTGGTGGAGAAGCTCCTGCAGAGGATAAAAGAGATACTCCCCTCTGATCCCATGCTCCCCATGGATATAAAGGGACTGGAGAGGCATTTTCAGGATGGAGGGGAATTTGCGACCTTCTTCTGGCAGAGCGAATCTATTAAAAGGCTGGGAAAGGAGATAAGGAGATTTAATAGCTGGCAGGAATTTCTCAACTGGATAAATCTTCAAAAGGAATTTGAGACCATCTCCTCCAGGGCCCAAAAGGTAGTTCTCTCCAGCCTACACGGTTCCAAGGGACTGGAGTTTCAAGCAGTATTCCTTCCCTGTCTGGAAGAAGGGATACTTCCCTTTAACAGGGACCTATTTACCAGGAAAAAAGGAGAGGGGATGGAGAAAGACAACCATGAGCAGGAAGAACAAAGGCTTCTATATGTGGGCATTACCAGGGCAAAGACATATCTCTTTCTCAGTTATGCGGACAGGAGGATATTATTTGGACAGCACCACCATCTTCCCCCCAGTCCCTTTTTAAAAGAACTCCCCCTTGAGATAGCAACACGTATAATGGCCAGGGAGAAAAAGAGAAAACACATAAAAGACCTTCACTTGATTTGAGGATGAAGACTTTTCCATTTAAGATAGCAACCACCTCATTTATCTATCCCTCCACTGTGGGGGAAAACTGCCAGAGGCTGGAGGGCATGGTGGAGGAGGTCTCTATTGTGCTGTTTGAATATAAGAGCTCCCTTAACTATTCCCAAAGGGACATCCCTGTGTATTTAAAGGACCTCTCCCTCTCTTACAACATCCACCTCCCCCTTGACCTTCCCTGGGAAAGATCTCCTTCTCTGGTAATGGATATTATTGAAAGACTTATGGAAAAGGTCCAATTTCTCCACCCCTCCTTTTATGTGCTGCATCCACCCCCATCTCTTGGGCATCTGGAATATCTCTATTCCCATTTTCTAAAAAGGGGCTATCCCCTCTCTCTCATATATCTAGAAAACACCAAGGAAAACAGCCTGATAGATATATTAGAAGAGATTAACCATTTTGGGTTTAAGGTATGTCTGGACATTGGACACGTGTTAGAATATCATCAGCACAATCTATTATCTTACCCAGGTCTCTATCCCATAACAGGGGCAATACATATTTATGGCCCCAGGGGGGGTATTCACTCTTCTCTGGGAGAGTTAACAAAAAGAGACATAGAGGTGGTGAGGGGGGTAATCCAAAGGCTCTCTCCCAAAACTACAGTGGTTGTGGAGGTCTTTAAGGAGAGGGATCTGAAGGAGTCTTTACACATATTAGAGGAATGGATAAACCAAAGACCATAAAACCCAACAAGATAATATGTCATATTTTAGAAAACTGGATCAGAAACTACAACATCTCTCCAGCCTCTTTAAAAAAAAGGAGAGATGGCTCATCCTATTTGTGGCAGATCCAGATGCCATGGCCTCTGCTATGGCACTGAAAAAGATCCTGGCCAGAAGGGTGGAAAATGTGGCACTGGCAATGGTGAACGAAGTAACCAGGCCAGACAATCTTGCAATGATAAAATATCTGCACATACCGGTGAAAAAACTCACTCCACCTCTTGCCGCCCAATATGATCGTTTTGCCCTTGTTGATTCCCAGCCCCATCATCATCCAGAATTTGCAAACTTTGAATTTTCAGTGGTAATAGACCACCATCCCATCTCAGAAAAAAATCCTGTGAGTGCAGAATTTACGGAAGTGTGTCCAGACTATGGGGCAAATAGCACCATCCTTACGGAATTTTTATACAATCTAAAGTTAAGGCCAGGAAAGCTTCTTTCCACTGCCCTCTTATATGGCATAAAGACAGATACCCATAGTTTTGAAAACAACTTTCACGATGCAGATATGAGGGCCTTTAGATACCTGAGCAAGCTCTCCGACCACAATATACTCAGAAAGATAGTAAAAAGCGAATATCGGCTGGATTGGTTGCGGTACTTTTCCAGGGCACTAAAAAAGATGAGGATAGTGGGAGATGGCATTACTGTGTACATGGGGGAGGTGGAGTCCTCGGATATACTTGTTATCCTAGCGGACTTCTTTATGAAGGTGCATGACATCTGCTGGGATATTGTCACAGGCACCTGTGAGGGAAAGTTGATCTCAATCTTCAGGGGGGATGGGATAAAACACCATATGGGCAAGCTGGCCCATAGATTGTTCGGGGATGTGGGGAGCGCCGGAGGGCATAAGGCCATGGCAAGGGCAGAGGTAAATATAGAGAGGATAGAAGGGCATCCACAACAATTTATCTGGGACAGACTCCAGCAGTGTAGCATTGTAAGGGGAATTAGAAGGCAAAGAGACAGGTCCTGAGATGAAGAGATTAAAAGAGAGGTTTAAATGGGAGAGAGAGCCGGTTTTTTTGATTGATGGATCTTCCTTTATATACCGGGCCTTTTATGCATATCCAGGCCTCAAGACCTCCACAGGCTTCCCCACCAATGCCATATTTATCCTCCTTCGTATTATCTTAAAACTCTTGAAAGAACAACGACCTGAGTATGCCTGTTTTATAATAGATGGAAAGGGCGAGACATTCAGGCATAAATTATACCCTCAATATAAGGCAAACCGTCAAAAGATGCCAGAGCCCCTGGTGAAACAGATTCCACCTATACTGGAGGGGGTGTCCCTGTTGGGTCTCAAGACCCTGGTGGCTGAGGAAAAAGAGGCCGATGACCTGATAGCATCCCTTACCCTCTCCATAAAAAGGAAACACCCTGTGGTGATAACAGGCATAGACAAGGACCTGCTCCAGCTATTGGACAAAAATGTAATAATCTGGGACCCCTCTTCAAAGAGAGAAAGGATATTCACACTGGAGGGTTTTTTGAAAAAGGAAGAGATATCCCCTTCCTCCTGGCCCCTCTATCAGGCCCTGGTGGGGGACAAGAGCGACAACATCGCAGGGGTGCCAGGTATAGGACCCAAGGGTGCAAGGTCCATAGTAAAGAGATTCCCATCCCTGGATGAACTAAAGGCCAATCTGCACAAACTCCCTCCACAACAACAATTAAAATTGAAAGGACATCTGGAACAGCTCTCCAGAGACCTCTTACTCACCTCTCTTGATGCCTCCTGTAAGGAGGAAATCACCCCAGGGGAATTAAAGGTATCTCCACCCCGTATAGAAGAGCTCATGGAGTTTTTAAGGAGATATGAATTTACATCCCTGCTCAGGGAGGTGGAGGCCACATATCTCTCAAAGACATCGGTTGAAGAAAAGGAACCTAGTCTCCCTTCCCCCGTTCCCCTCCCAGCTTCTATGGCTCCCATGTGGCGGTGCGCCATAGCAGTAATAGACAATAAAATAATATTGGGCAATGGGGAAAGAGACTTTGTGGTGGAAAGTGTAGATAGACTAATAGAGGTGGTGAAAGAGAGCAGGGTGGTGTTTGTCCATTCCCTGAAGGCATTGCTCTCCATAATGGGAGAACAGGGCTATCCCCTTCTGAAAGAAAAGGCCTTTGACCTCTCCCTTGCGGCTTACCTCTATAATCCAGAGATGAAGGACTATTCCTTAAAATCCCTCTCCAGGGCATTTGTGCCTATAGTTGGAGAGAGCACCACCACTTCAGGTCAGATCATGGCCACAGGGCAATACCTCCATGAGATATTGCGAGAAAATAACCTCTTAAAACTACTGAGCCAGATAGAGATGCCCCTGGTTCCAGTATTAATTGAGATGGAAAACAACGGGGTAAAGATAGACATCTCTCAGTTCAAAAGGTTCTTAAAGGAAGTGGAAGGAGAACTCAAAGCACTGGAGGAGAGGATTCACCACACTGCAGGAGAAAAATTCAACATCCGTTCCAACAAACAACTTGCCCATGTACTCTTTAAACGATTAGGTCTAACGCCCATTAAAAAGACCCCCAAGGGAGAACCCTCCACTGCAGGGGAGGTCCTGGAGATGCTCAGGACAAGGCACCCCATTATCCCCCTTATCCTCTCCTACAGACGTCTTGAAAAGATAAGGTCCACCTATCTATCTCCCTTACCAAGACTTGCAGACAGCAGAGGTAGGATACATACACGATTCAACCAGACTGGGACAGCCACAGGAAGGCTTTCCTCCTCCCACCCAAATCTTCAAAATATCCCCATCCGGGGAGAGCTTGGCCCCAGGGTAAGGGCCCTATTTGTACCAGAGGAGGGGAATTTCCTCCTCTCTGCTGACTATTCCCAGATAGAACTCAGGATACTGGCCCACTTTGCCAAAGACCCCTATCTCATGGAGGCATTTTTCAGGGGAGAAGATATTCACAGACATACGGCTGCACTCTTATTTGATAAACCTCCCCTTGAGGTCTCGTCAGAGGAGAGGAGAAAGGCAAAGACGATCAATTTTGGTTTACTCTATGGAATGGGGCCCCAAAAGCTCTCCAGAGAAATGGGGATATCCCTTGGAGAGGCCAGGGAGTTTATAGAACTCTATTTTAGCAAGCTGGTAAAGGTAAAGGAATTTTTCTCCAGAGTAGAAGAGGAGGCAAAAGAGAAGGGATATGTCACCACACTAAGTGGGAGACGTAGATACCTGCCTGATATCAATTCCAAAAATGAGAACCTGGCCTCGCAGGCCCGGAGAATGGCCATAAATACAGTTATCCAGGGGAGTGCCGCTGACATTATCAAAATGGCCATGATTGAGATATATCACCACGGTTCCCTGAGGGAAAAACACACCTCTTTGCTCCTGCAGATACATGATGAACTCCTCTTTGAGGTCCCTGCTCCTCGGGCACCAGAGGTGGGAGAAGAGATAGCAGAGATAATGAGCAGGGTCTTATCCCTGGAGGTCCCCCTGGTTGTAGACTGGGGTTATGGCAAAAACTGGGCAGAGGCCCACTAAAGGAGGAGAGGAGATATAAATGAAACAGCGGTTACTCACACCAGGACCAACGCCTATTCCAGAGGAGGTGAGGCTCACCCTCTCCAAGGAGATGATACACCACAGAAAGTCCCACTTCCGTTCAATACTCATAGAGGTAGAAGAACATCTAAAGATGCTCTTTGGCACCAGAGAAGAGGTATTAATCCTGTCATGCTCAGGCACAGGAGGTATGGAGGCCGCCTTGGCAAATCTCTTCTGTCCCATGGAAGAGGTAATTGTAGTGGAGGGCGGAAAATTTGGGAAGAGGTGGCGTGAAATGGCCCACAGAATAGGGCTAAGGCCTTACTCCATTGAGGTAAGGTGGGGAGAGGCGGTAAAGATAGAGGAAATAGAAGAGGCCCTGGAAAAATATCCCCATGCCTCTGGCATATTGATACAGGCATCTGAGACCTCCACTGGGGTATTACATCCCATCAGGGAGATTGGGGAACTAGTAAAGGACAGGGACCTCCTCCTGGTGGTAGATGGTATATCTGCAGTGGGGATCTCTCCCTGTCCAATGGAGGAATGGAACATAGACTGTCTTATCTCAGGTTCCCAAAAGGGTTTGATGGTTCCCCCTGGTCTGGCCTTTGTGGCCTTTAGTAAAAAGGCATGGAAAAAGGCAGAGGGGATAAGGCCATCATATTTTTACTTTGATCTCAAAGAAGAGAGAAAGAGGATAAGGGAGGGACAGACCCTTTTTACCTCCAGTGTTACCCTTATACGGGCACTGCATACCTCACTAAAAAACTTTTTCTCTTCCTCTCTGGATGAGAGATATACCCACCAATGGGCACTTACCTGCATGACACGCACTGGGATAACCGCCCTTGGACTTGACCTATTTGCACCCCATAATTACACATGGGGCCTGACCAGTATACATGTCCCTGGTGGAAAAAAGGCAAGAGAGATCCTGTCCTATTGTGAGGAAAACTTTCATATCTATCTTGCAGGTGGCCAGGATAAATTAAAGGGTAAAATAATCCGCATTGGCCACATGGGAGATGTGGATATGGGAGATATTTCAGTGGCCCTGTGGGCACTGTATAGTGCCCTAGATAATATTATCCCTGGATTCAAACCAAAGCAGAGCGATTTTCTGGAAAGGGCACTTTATGCCCATGCACAGGCCCTCTCAAAGGGCTATCCCAAGGAGATGTTATAACGTAAGGAAAGGAGAGTCACAGATGGATAATAATGCCAGGAATCAAGAAAAGGTAAAGAATGAATATCTGGAGAAGGGACCCCTCCCCGAAGTGAATATGATAACCTTTATAATGTCCCTTTCCTCTTCTGCCATGGTAAACCTTGGAGAGGTACCTGACCCCTTGACAGGAGAGACAAAGGTGGACCTGGAACTTGCAAGACACACCATAGATGTACTTGGTATGCTGGAGGAGAAGACCAGGGGTAATCTCACAAAGGAGGAAGAAGAGTTTTTAAAAAACGTCCTGTTTGAACTCAGGATGAAATACATCCAGAAGAGCTAAAAAATCCTCCAATAAATCCTGAAGAGGAGTGATTATGTCTATACCAGTAGGGATTGTAGGGGTAACCGGATATACAGGGCTAGAGCTTATAAGGTTAATCCATCGCCATCCAGTATTTGAGCTTATATGGGCCACCTCCCGAAAGGAGGCAGGAAGGGAGGTGGGAGAGATATATCCCCACCTGCAGGGAGAAAAGATAGCACGTATAAGGATACGTAAACCTGAGGAGATGGCCTCCCTGTGTAAAGGGACGGAGATAGTCTTTCTGGCTGTGCCCCACAGGGTCGCCATGGAGATGATTGGCCCTATCCTGGATGCAGGGACAAAGGTGGTAGATTTGAGTGCAGACTTCAGGCTCTCCTCTGCAGAGGTATATGAGAAATGGTATAATACCCCCCACATAAATAAGGGATTACTAAAAGATGCAGTATATGGACTGGTTGAGATATACAGGGATGAAATAAAAGGGTCCAAACTGGTGGCAAATCCTGGATGCTATCCCACCTCTATTATCCTGGGACTCTATCCTCTCTTAACAAAGAACCTCATGAGGTCCTCTCATCCCATTATAATTGACAGCAAATCTGGCACCTCAGGGGCTGGAAGGAGTGCAAAACTACCCCTTATATTTAGCGAGGTATATGATAATTTCAGGCCCTATAGCATAGGCGGCACCCATAGACACATACCGGAGATAGAGGAGCAACTCTCAAAGGCCGCCCAGACAAAGATAACTGTCTCCTTTAATCCCCATCTCCTACCCATTGAAAGGGGCATAATCTCAACCATCTATGTGACTCCAAAAGACCATATGGACCTTAAGACCATAAGGGAGAGCTATGAAGAATTTGCCTCTCTCCACAGATGGATAAGGCTCCTGCCCCCAGGTCAACTCCCTGAAACCAGAAACGTAAGGGGAACCATGTATGTGGATATTTCACTAAACATGGATAATAGAACATCAACCCTTATAGTCATCTCGTGCATAGATAACATCTGCAGGGGGGCATCGGGACAGGCCCTTGCAAATGCCAATCTCATGTGTGGACTGGAGATGGATAAGGGTCTGGAGGGAATTGCACCTATTCCCTAACAGGAGGATAAAACAGAGATGGGAATATCTTCTTCCCTAGTGGAGACCATATTTGTAGCGAGGCAACCTATATTTGACAGGAACATGAAGGTATGGGGATATGAGATCCTATTTAGACATTCAGAGACCAACAAGGCAGAGGTAACCAACGGCAATGTGGCCACCTCCAAGGTCATTCTTGAGGGACTATTAATGGCCCAGAAGGGGACCAGGGAGGGGACAAGATTCCTCATAAACTTTCCCTATGATATGTTTGTGGAGGGCTTCCCCACCCTGCTTTCCCCCAAAAATACCGTTATAGAGATCCTGGAAGACGTAATTATTGACCGTCGGGTCCTGCGGATGTGCATTGAACTAAAAAAGAAGGGATACTTGATTGCCCTGGACGACTATATGGGAGAGATTAAGGACCCTCGTCTTTTTAAGATAATAGATTTCGTTAAGATAGATGTGCTGGGAATGGATTTTGAGGTAATAGAAGACCTCATTAAGCAGATAAAGAGGGCTTCCTGTAAAGTAATTGTGGAAAAGGTGGAGGACTATCCCACCTTTTCCTTTACGCGAGATAAAGGGGGAGATTACTTTCAGGGTTTTTTCTTTCAGCGTCCCCAGATCGTAAAAGGAAAAACCCTGCAGCCCTCCACCCTTACCCGTCTAAAGCTTATGAAATTCTTTTCAGAAAAAAAGGGGTATGAGCTTGAGGAGGTGGAAAAACTTATAAAATCAGATATGACCCTTAGTTATAAACTCCTCCAATATATAAACTCTCCTGCCATTGGACTCCCCCACAAGATAAAATATATCCGCCAGGCCATAAACCTGCTTGGATGTAATAACGTAATAAAATGGTGCAGGATATTCTTATTAACCCTCCTCAATCCCACAGATAAGGGCATTGAGATAATCCGCACCTCCACTATCCGGGCATATTTTTTCATGCACCTGAAAGAATTCCTTCCCCATATAAGGGCCACTGAAGACGAACTCTTTTTAATGGGGCTCTTTTCCCTGCTGGACTCTCTCTTGGACCAGCCAATGAAGGAGATATTAAGAGAAATTCCCCTAGAGGAAGAAATAAAAAAGACCCTCCTTGGAGAGGAGACCCCTCTATCTCCCTTGCTCAAACTTATCTGTGCCCAAGAAAAAGGAGATTGGGGAGAGACCCTGCAGTGGATAGAACAAATGGGACTATCTGTGCAGACCACAGCGGCATGTTATAGACGGGCACTGGAAGATATGGAAAAATTATTTAAACCTGCCTAAGGGCTTTTCATTTTATTTTTTTTCTTTGCCTTTCTTTAACTCATTGAAATAACATCATATTTACTTAAAACAATTAAAACAATCCCCTACTCTTCATTATTATATTCACAAAACATAAATTATTGGGATATATTTTTTGTTTAAACAGAAAAAAAATTAAATTCATTCAAAAAAAACTAAAAAAAGCCTTATTTGACAGGAGGTTATAGTTTAGGTATTAGACTAATACTTTTAAAGACTAGATAGGTTATCCATAAAAATAACCCTTTCAACATATGAGGGATACATCATGAATTATTTAATGGTACATGATCCAGACATATGGAAGGCCATTTCCCTGGAAGAGAAGAGACAAAGGGAGACCCTTGAACTCATTGCCTCTGAAAATTTTACCTCTCCGGGGGTGAGGGAGGCGGCAGGGAGTTGTCTCACCCACAAATATGCAGAGGGTTATCCAGGAAAGAGATATTATGGAGGCTGTTTTAATGTGGATATAGTGGAGGAACTGGCCAGAGAGAGGGCGAAGAAACTATTTGGGGCAGAATATGCCAATGTGCAGCCCCATTCCGGGTCTCAGGCAAATATGGCGGTATATGCATCTATCTTAAAACCGGGGGACACCATCCTGGGGATGTCCCTCTCCCACGGGGGGCATCTGAGCCATGGAAGTAAGGTAAATTTTTCTGGAAGATTATATAAGAGTATATCCTATGGGGTGAGGAAAGAGGATGAGAGGATAGACCTTAAACAGGTCAGGGATCTGGCCCTCACTCACCGTCCCAGACTTATAATAGCTGGTGCCAGCACCTATCCAAGGGAGATAGATTTCGCCAGATTCCGAGAGATTGCAGAGGAAGCAGGGGCCCTCTTTATGGTGGATATGGCCCATATAGCAGGACTGGTGGCCGCTGGGTTACACAAAAATCCAGTAAAGTATGCCCATGTGGTAACATCCACCACCCACAAATCCCTAAGGGGTCCCAGGGGAGGTTTTATCCTGGCAAAAAAAGAGATGGGGAGGAAGATAGATAGTGAAATATTTCCTGGTATCCAGGGAGGGCCACTTATGCACATTATTGCGGCCAAGGCAGTTGCCTTTGGGGAGGCCCTCTCATCAGAATTTGTGGAATATCAGAGACAGGTAATAAAAAATGCCAGAACAATGGCCAGGGCCCTTCTTGACTGTGGCTTTAAATTGGTAACAGGGGGCACAGACAATCATCTGGTACTGGTAGATTTGAGAAATAAGGGACTTACAGGGAAAGAGGCAGAAGAGATATTAGAGAGGGTGGGGATTACTGTAAACAAAAATGCTGTACCCTTTGAAGACAAACCTGCCACCATAACCTCGGGCATACGAATAGGGACGCCTGTAGTAACTACGCGGGGGATGAGAGAAGAACATATCCTCCAGATAGTAAGATGGATAGATGAGGCACTTAGCTCCTTCCATAAGGAAGGGGTTATGAGGAGGATAAGAAAAGAGGTTAAAGAATTTGCCCGGGAATTTCCCCTCTATGTACCAAGTCCCAGCTTTTTAAGTACCTATCTCTCCTCGCAGGAGATGGGAAAAGTTGCTATGGCCTAGAGAATTCCCCCTATTTCATGGGGGAATTCTTCTCCATATATCTCAAAAAGTCATTGTCTGAGGACATCACCAAGGTGGCGTTACCCGACAGTCCCCTCTTATAGGCCTCAAAGGATCTAAGGAGGTCATAAAAATGAGGGGCCTGTCTATAGGCCTGGGCATATATCTTAGCGGCAATGGCATCCCCTTCTCCCTTTATTATCTCTGCCTGTTTCCTGGCCTCTGCAAGGAGAATGGCCCTCTCCTTTTCCGCCTGGGCCCGGATCTTTGCGGCCTGTTCCTTACCTTCAGAGCGATACTGTTTTGCCTCCCTTTCCCTCTCTGATCTCATCCTGGCATAGATGGCCTTTTGGTTTTCCGGAGGAAGGTCTGTGCGTTTTATCCTTACATCCACCACCTCTACCCCATATTTCTTGAGTTCTTTTCTCACATCTCTGGTAACACTTGTCATTATTTCATTACGCTTAGAAGAGACAATATCTATAAGGGCATATTTCCCAAGGGCCACTCGGAGCTCTGAATAGACAATATCATCCAATCTCGCCAGTCCTCCAGCTATGGTCCTTGCAGTACGATAAAAAAGCAGGGGATCCACTATCCTCCATCTGGTATAGTTATCCACCACCAGGGTCTTTTTGTCCTTGGTTATCACTTCTGCAGGAGGAGAATCATATTCCAGGAGGCGATGATCAAACTTTTTGATATCCTGAATAAAGGGTATCTTAAAGTGGAGACCAGGACCTATCACATCCCCAACAGGCTTTCCCAATTGAAGAACTATTGCCCGTTGAGTCTCATCCACTGTATATATACTCTGGGACAATCCAATAAGGATGACCACTATGAGGACCACTACTGGAGTAGAAAACTTTTCCATCCTTAACCCCTCTTACTTTATCTTATTTAGGTCCAACAAGGGTATCACCTTCTTCCCCACCGAGGAAGAGATTATCACCTTATGCTTTACGTGTTCCAAGATATATTGCATGGTCTCAAGATAAAGCCTCCGTCTGGTCACCTCTGGGGCCTTTTTATATTCCTTTAGAAGACTTAAGAAACGACTGGTTTCTCCCTGGGCCTGTCTTATCTTTGTCTCCTTGTATGCCTGGGCATCGTTTAATATAAGGGCGGCCTCTCCCCTGGCCTTTGGTATTATCTCATTCCTATAGGCCATTGCCTGGTTTATAAACCTGGATTTGTCTTCCCTGGCACTTGCAACATCCTTGAAGGCATCCAGCACCTCTTTTGGAGGGTGTACATCCTGAAGTTTTACCGCCACCACCTGGACCCCACTGTGATACGTATCCAGGATATGTTGAAGAAGGTGCATAGTCTTCTCCTGGATAACAAACTTCTGAGTGGTAAGTACAGCGTTTATCTGATTATTTCCTATCACAGCGCGCATGGCGGCTTCTGCGGCATCTTTAACTGTCTTAAAGGGATTGCTTATATTAAAGAGATAGTCCCTGGCATCCTTGATGCGATACTGAACAATAAACTGGACATCCACTATATTCTCATCCCCTGTGAGCATAAGGGATTCTTTGGGAACAGGGCGATAAGTATCAACGCCGGTACCAAAATATGTACTCCTGAAGCCTATCTCTACCCTTTTTATCTCTGTGACACTGGGGGTCTGCACTGTCTCAATTGGATAGGGTAGATGAAAATGCGGCCCTGGGGGAGTGGTACGATTATATGCCCCAAATCTCTTTACCACCCCCACTTGATCAGGATTTACAATATAAAACCCACTCATAATCCACAATATAAATAAGATCAGGATAATTATCCTGGGACCTGTCCCCCTTATCTTATGAAAAAAGGGGATCTTTTCCTTGAGATTACCAAGGTCTGGTCCCACTTTCTTGGGCCTTTTAAACCTATCCCTCTTCTCTTCAAGTCTGTCCCAATCCCAGCTCACTTCTGACTCACTCCTCCTGTATTAAGATCCCTGAAAAAAAAACAATCCCCTTATGGCCAGAGATAGTGTAGAGGAAAGTAAAAAAGGGGTCAAATCACTTTTACACAAAAAAAGGGGCCCTAGCGCCCCTTTTTACAAAAACCTACTTAAAAAACTATACCTATCTTATCAACCTCAGGACTTCGTCCAGTAGGGTGTTGGTAACTGTGATGGTGCGACTATTGGCCTGGAATCCCTTTTGGGTGGTTATCATCTTTACAAACTCCTCTGACATATCCACATTGGATTGCTCCAGAGAATTTGAAGAGATAATACCAAGCCCTGCTGTACCTGGCAGCCCTGTAAGGGCAGTCCCTGATTCCCTGGTCTCCAGGTATAGGTTTCCCCCCTCCCTTCTAAGACCTTCGGGATTGTTGAAATTGGCAAGGGTAATAGCATACAATTGAAGGACCTGGCCATTGGAATAATGTCCTGTGAGGACCCCATCTCTGCTCACAGAGATGGATTGGAGATCCCCTGCAGGATATCCATCCTGGGCCTGAGTATAGGTGCTGGAGGGACTACTGTAGTTGGTAACGGACATGGCACTACTCGTAAAATCATTAAATGTGGGAATGTTTGTGGCCTTTGTCCCCACATCAGAGGCAGTGGTTACCCCTGAAGGGGTGTCCCAGCTAAGGCTCTTGCTATAGGCCCCAAAATCAAGGGCAATATTTTTGGCATTGGTCATGTTTGTGGCGTCCGCCCCATCTACCCCCAGGAAATTAGCAGTAAATATGGGATAACCCTCTATATTAAAGTCTGCAGGGACCCAGTTTACCAGGTCTCCAGGATTATTTGGATCCGAGAGATCTATGGTAGTGGGAGTTGAAGTATCCCTATCCTTTATGGTAAAGGCGGAGGTGTTCACCAGTTTCCCAGAGCTATCAAATATCAAATTCCCCATCATAAGCACGCCCTTCTTGCTTGTATCTGTGGCATTATTCCAGAAAAGCCTTTTGTCCTCATTTGGATTCACAGTAACCATATATTCCCAGTACTGATAACCAGGTGTGGTATCAGAGGCATGGTCCTCCACCTTGTCAAAATATACAGTGAGATCGTGAGGAGATCCATTCTCATCATATACCTTGAGAGTGGTCTGATAAGAATAGTTATTATCTGATAGGGGCTTGTCCTGATTTGCATCCCACAGTTTATACATTGCAAAAAAGGGGTCTGTAGAATCCACTGCCTTATCTTCACTTTGGGAGTCCAGGTTGGCTATAATCTGAACATATTGAGTGGCCTGAGGAGGGGATTGAAAGTTCTCAAGCCTTATATCTCCAAAGGAACCAACAGTCCTCACACCACTTGAGGTACTGGTGGCCTCAGTGGTACTGGCGGCCTGGGACTTATTTTCCTGCTCCACATGCCAGCCCTGTAGCACATATCCGTGAGGATCTACCAGATATCCCTCCTTATCAAAACGAAAATTCCCCGCCCGTGTGTAATATTGTTGATCCTCTCCCTTGGGCGATACAATAAAAAAGCCTTTTCCTCCTATAGCAAGGTCAGTGGAGACATTGGTAGATTCCATAGAGCCCTGGGAAAAATCCGTGAGTATAGCACCAATGGCAACCCCCCTCCCTACCTGATCTGCACCTGCTGCAGTACTAACATTTTGATAAAGGGCATCTTCAAAATCCATCCTCATGGCCTTATATCCAATGGTGCTTACATTTGCCAGGTTATTGCCTATCACGTTCATCTTTTCACCATGGGCCTTTAGCCCACTTGTACCTGCATAAAGTGCAGCACCCAAAGACATATCTATCCTCCTTTATTAAAAGGTGGTTACCTCTTTCACCATGGAAAGGGGGACCTCCCTTCCATCTTCCAGTTTAAGATAGGTGGTGTTTTTCTCATTACTGAGACCCACTACCTTTCCACTCACCTCGGTGTTCACCAAGACAGAATTTCCATCTACTCCTTCTGCTCCAAAGGACACCTTATAGGTTCCATCGGGGACCATGTGTCCATAAAAATCCCTTCCATCCCAGTGAAAGGTGTATTCTCCCTCTTTTTTACTTCCCAGCTCCACGGTATTTATGATATTGCCCTGTGCATCAAATATGTTTACATAAACCCTATTGGCATCCCCCTGAAGCCTATAAAACACCGTGGAGATCTCATCCCCATTCTTGGAGATCTCATCCCCTGTGGCTCTCACCTTATTCCCCAAAAAACCCAATCCTGTTAGCATGGGGTTATCTTCCATCTTCTGGGCAAGGTCTTTTATCCCCTCATTTATATTAGTTAATTGCTCTAGACTACTAAACTGGGCGAGCTGGGCAGTAAGTTCTTTATCATCCATAGGGTCGGTGGGGTCCTGGAGGCTCAGTTGAGTCACCAGCAGGTGTAAAAAGGCATCCTCTCCCATCTTACTGGCTGTACCCGTGGGCTTTTGTTTTTTAAAATCTGTCTCTGCCCTTCCCAATATCTTATCTGCCCCGGCATAATGGCTGGTATACATGATTTCTCACCCCTGGCTTATCAGGCTATAAGATAAATCCCCGTTAAAGAATCCTTCAGATCCCCAATTTCCAGACTTTCTATCTCCCTCTCTCCCATAAGATGGAGATGGGGGGAAATTTTTTCTCCCCACCTATATTTTGCATTTCCCCTGCCATTTTCCCCTTGATGCTCCCCATACCCCATCCAAGAAGATGGATTCTCTTCGGCAAAACCCTGTCTTACATCCACCTTAACCAGTTTTAATCCCTGTTTTTCAAACGAATTCTCCAGATTGGCCACATGTTGATTTAAGGACTTAGCCACATCTCCATGTTCCACCCTCATTACAAGAGAGACCTCTTTGTTGTGCACGGAAATGGTTATCCTCACCTTGCCCAACTCCGGTGGATGAAGCTGCAGTTCCATCTCCCTCTTCCCATCTAAAGATTGACGAAATATCCCCCTCTCAATCTGTCTGAGCACCTCCTCCCTATTTATCTCCTGACCCTCGCGGAAAATAGTACTCTGGGAGGATTTATCCAATCCCTTTCCCATCTCAATTGAAAAAAGCTCCCTTTCAGAATGCCCATGGGAATCAATGACCTTTTCTCTCTTTTGGAGAAG
>Ga0256914_1001582_pt1 | contig 20180 bp, 15 predicted proteins | sample HulkmetaG_FD_191571 | JGI IMG/M metagenome (GOLD analysis project Ga0256914, IMG submission 191571) | Hydrothermal chimney microbial communities from Main Endeavour vent field at the Juan de Fuca Ridge, Pacific Ocean - Hulk | ecosystem: Environmental > Aquatic > Marine > Hydrothermal vents ... | reverse complement strand
TCCTTGTGGGTGGTTTCGGCGTAGACGCGGATAAGGGCTTCGGTGCCACTAAAGCGAATGGTGAGCCAGCCGCCATCCTCCATGACAAATTTGTAGCCATCCACGGTGATTTTTTCCGCTACCTTGAGCCCGGCAATGGTCTGGGGCTGGGCTGCATCCAGGCGGGCTTGGGCCTGAGCCTTGAATTCGTTGGAGGGCAGACGGGTGTCGATGCGATGGTAGTAGTGGGGCCCGCCCACCATGTCAAAGAGCCGCTCCAGCAGTTGGGTGGGCTTTTGCCCGGTGCGCACCATCAAATCCAGCAGGAAGAGATTGCCCAGAATGCCGTCGCGTTCGGGAATGTGGGCGCCAAACGCGTAGCCGCCGCTCTCTTCGCCGCCAATCATGGCATGCACTTCTTGCATTTTGGGCGCAATGTATTTGAAGCCTACGCCTGTCTCGTAGATGGGCACATCGAATTGTGCGGCCAGTTTGTTGAGCATGGTGGTGGTGTTCAGGCTCTTGACAATGGGCCCGCGCTCCCCCCGAATATCCAAAAAGTACATGGCCAGCAGCCCAAAAACGCGCAACTGATCGACAAATTCGCCATTTTCATCGCCCAGGCCACAGCGGTCGGCATCGCCATCCATGATGCACACCACATCGGCATGGTTGGCTTTGGCAAAGGCCAGGCCTGCATCCACATTGGGCGGGATGGGTTCGGGACGGTTCATCTCGGGAAAGGTGGGGTTGCGCCCGGCGTGGGTTTCGATGACTTTTGTCTTGCCACCGGCCAGCAGCTTGCTAATCCAGCCGGAACCATTGCCCCACATGGGCTCTACCGCGATGGTCAGGCCCGCATCTTTGATGGGCTGCAAGTCGATGAGACGCTCGATTTGGGCGATGTAAGCGGGGTCAGGGTCGAAGGGCATAATCAGGCCCGCGGCGATGCCATCATCGTAAGCCATGCGCCGCACGTCAGCCATATCATCGGGAATGCGGGCCTCGATTTCCTTCAGGCCTGCGGGGGCAATGGCGCCACCTTGCGGATCGCGCACCTTGAAGCCGTTATCGCCGGGCGGGTTGTGGCTGGCGGTGATGTTGATGGCGCCGATGGCTTTGCGGGCCACCACGCTAAAGGAGATGACTGGCGTGGGCGTACTAAAACCGGTGAAATGCACGGGGATGTCGTTGGCGGCCAGCACTTCTGCCGCAGCCGCGGTGAAATCCTCTGCGCCAAAGCGACGATCGCCCCCCACCACCACGCCCTGCTGCACCTGCTCGGGCGTGTAAGTGGCTCGCAGGTAATTGGCAAAGCCCTGAGTGCAGCGCCGCACGTTATCAAAGGTGTAGGTTTCCGCGATCTTGTCGCGCCAACCATCGGTTCCGAATTTGATTTTGAATGCCATGAGATTTATTCCTATTTTGAGGTAACTGTTACAGTTACGTTTGAAAAGTATTTGTTGGGGCGTTGGACTGGCCAGCGCCATCAGGTTGCATAACGACAGTTACCAATTGATGTTAGGTGAGGTGCGATTGGGTTGGACGTTTTTCAGGCGCTCCAGGTCTGCGTCCACCATCATCTCTACCAGTTCTCTGAAGGTAACTTCGGGCTCCCAGCCCAGTTCGCGGCGAGCCTTGGCAGGGTCGCCCACCAGCAGATCCACTTCCGCAGGACGGTAGTAGCGGGGATCAATTTTGACGTAGCGTTCCCAATCCAAATCTGCGTGCGCAAAGGCGATGCGAATGAGTTCGCCCACGGTGTGGGTTTCGCCGGTAGCCAGCACAAAATCATCTGGTTTGGCTTGTTGCAGCATCATCCACATGCCCCGCACATAATCTTTGGCAAAACCCCAATCGCGGCGAGATTCCAGGTTGCCCACGCGCAGTTCATGGGCCAGACCGAAAACGATGCGGGCCACACCCATAGAGACCTTACGCGGCAAAAATTCCAGACCGCGGCGGGGTGATTCATGGTTGAAGAGGATGCCGGAGACTGCAAACATATCATAGCTTTCGCGATAGTTCACGGTAATCCAGTGGCCGTACACTTTGGCTACGCCATAGGGGCTGCGCGGCCAAAAATGGGTGCTTTCTCGCTGCGGCACTTCTTGCACCTTGCCAAACATTTCGCTGCTGGAGGCCTGATAAAAGCGAATGTTTTTATCGACGATGCGAATGGCCTCCAACATGCGCGTTACGCCCAGGCCCGTAACCTCGCCGGTGAGCAGGGGCTGGCTCCACGAGGTGGGCACAAAGGATTGCGCCGCCAGATTGTATACTTCGTCCGGGCGGTGTTCCTCCAGCAAGCCAATCAGGCTGGCTAAATCGATAAGATCGCCGTGGACGATTTGAATCTTATCCTGGATGTGTTCGATGCGTGTGAAGTTGCTGGTGCTGCTGCGGCGCACGACGCCGATGACATCGTAGCCTTTTTCCAGCAGCAATTCGGCCAGATAGGAACCATCCTGGCCCGTAATGCCAGTTATCAATGCTTTGGGCATGGTCATACCTCGTTGTATGGGGTGGTTGATGTTGGGGGAGGGCGATGGTGTACCACAAATCCCCAATCCAATAAGTTATGTTCCGATTTTTTCTCGCCAGTCATCCAAAATGTCGGCCAGGGTTTGTTCCAAAGAAATTTCGGGCCGCCAACCAGTGAGAGCCTGCATTTTGGCGGGGTTGCTGAAAATGACCGGTGTGTCGGAGGGGCGCATGCGTGCAGGATCTGTTTCGGTGCGAATGGGGAGGTGGCTCATGGAGAGCATTGTTTCGAGCATGTGTTGAATGCTGATGGCCCGTCCGCTGCCAATGGTGTAAACATCGCCCGCTTGTCCCTGGTTGATGATGAGCCAGTAGGCCCGCACCATGTCTCGCACATCAGTAAAGTCGCGGCGGGCCTCCAGGTTGCCATGGCGCAGAAGGGGCGGCTTTATTCCCGCTTCGATTTCTGCAATCTGTTTGGCAAAGCTGGAGGCTACAAAAATATCTCGTTGGCCCGGGCCAATATGATTGAAGGGGCGCACCCGCACCGCCTGAATGCCGTGGCTGTGATGATATTGCCAGCCCAGAAAATCCTGGGTGATTTTGCTCACCGCGTAGGGCGAAACCGGTCGCAGGGGGGTATTTTCGTCGATGGGCAAATCATCTGGTTGAATAGCGCCATACTCGTCGCCCGAGCCCACCACCAGAATACGGGCATCGACCTTTTCGGCAATCATGGCCCTGAACAGGTTAAGCTGGATGTGGACGTTTTGATCGAAGGTGCGCCAGGGATGCTGCCACGAGTAGGGCACAAAGGACTGGCCTGCCAGGTGGAAGATGTAATCGGGCCGCCAGTGCGCTATGAGCTGATGAACCGCGGCCTCATCCTGCAAGTCGGCATGCCGAAAATGAACGCGCGGCGACGGTGTTTGAGGCAATGGCAGTTTGTAATAAACCGATCCAATTATCTCCAGTGATGTTTCCTGGAGCAAAAAATGGATGAGGTGTTGGCCGACAAAGCCTTCGGAACCGGTGATGAGTGCGCGCATGGGTGCATTATACCAAAGATATTGAAGATGGCTGAATCGGTGAAGCCCCCGTCATCCATCCTTCGGAGCTGGTGCTTCGTACACAATGTTGCCGCCCAGCATGGTTAGCAGGACTTGGGTTTCGGGCAGCGACGCCGCGGGGATGTCGAAGATGTTGCGATCCACCATGATGAGGTCTGCCAGGTAGCCGGGGGCCAGACGCCCCTGTTGATGTGCCTGACCAATGGCCCGAGCCGGGCCCAAGGTGTAGGCAGCCACGGCTTCGGCCACGCTGATTCGCTGCCCGGGATACCAGCCAGGCGCGGGCGTGCCATCCTGTTGCTGCCGAGTAACCGCGGCATGGATGCCGTGCCAGGGATTGGTGCTGGCCACAGGCGCATCAGAGCCAAAAGCCAGAGTCGTTCCAGCCTCCAGCAGATGACGAAAGGGATAGGCATTGCGGCCTCGCTGGCCCCACAGCAAATCGGTGTTGGGGATGTCGTCGGTGCAGTGAATGGGCTGCATCGATGCGATAATGTTCATTTGCGCCAGACGAGTCTGGTCTGCGGGGGTGATGTTCTGCACATGTTCGATGCGGTGGGGAATGAGGGGAGGATGCGGGCTGTGCGCATTCAGTGTCTCCTCGAAAATATCCAGCACGGTGCGATTGGCCCGATCGCCAATGGCATGAATGCTGACGGCAATGCCATGTTGCTGCGCTTTGCGGATGTGCCGGGCCAGTTCTGCGGGCGGGGTGAGAAACATGCCCGAATTTTCAGACGTGCCCTCATACGGCTCCAGCATCCACGCGGTACGGGCCCCCAGAGAGCCATCGGCAAAAAGTTTGATGTGCCCGAATCGCACCCAATCATTGCCAAAACCACTTTGCAGCCCCAGAGCGATGAGCGTATCAAGATGGGCAGCCTCGAAATTGCAACTGATGCGCAGGGGAAGTTTATTTTGCGCGGCCAGCCGTTGATAAAGCTGAAAGGCTGCGGGCCCCTCTGCGCTTTCATCCTTCATGCGCTGGTCATGGGCCGCCACAATGCCCACCTGATGCAATGCGCCCGCCACTTTTTGCAGATTTTCGGCTGCTTTTTGTTCATCGGGCGGGGGCATGACGCGGATGATAAGACCGATGGCCAGTTCGCGCAAGACGCCCGTAGGATGGCCTTGTGCATCCCGATCGATGACGCCCGCGGGCGGGTCTGGCGTGTTGGCATCGATGCCCGCAGCCTGCAAGGCCGCACTGTTGGCCACAGCCGCGTGTAAATCGGTGCGCCACAGCATCGCCGGGCGAGCGCCCGTGACCGCATCCAGCTCAAAGCGGGTGGGAAAACGGCGCTCGGGCCAATGGCTTTCGTTCCAGCCGTAGCCCAGAGCCCATGCGCCCGCGGGCAGGCGTAAGGCGTGCACGCGCAACTGCCCCAACGCATGAGCCAGGCTGCGAGATTCGTAAAGGGGCAGATGTTCCAGGCGTCGGGTCATGCCAAAAAGATGTATGTGGCTATCGGTAAAGCCGGGCAGCACCCATTGGCCGTGGCCGTTCAGCATTTGCGTGGCTGGTGTGGCCAGTTTCAGGATGTCGTGGCTGTTGCCAATGGCGATGATACGTCCTTTTTGAATGGCCAGTGCCTGGGCCCAGGCGCGCCGGGGCCATTGGGTATAGATGCGGGCGTTGTGTAGAATAAAATCTGGCATGGTGGTGAAGATGACACGTGAGGATGCGAGACAACCGGTATGAGGAGTTTCTGGCGTTACTGGCCCGGGACCAATGCAAAATCAAATTCGCCGGTACGTTCGATATAAAAACCATCTGGCTGGCAAATATCATCGCCCAGCACTTTGTAGAAGTAGTTGTGACTGCTATCGCCCAAAGGGGCCGCTGTGTCGGTAAAAACATCTGTGTCGGAAAGTCCCAGTAAATGACTGGCATCGGGCGTGAAGTAGGGATCATCTTGCGCCCGATAAATTTCATAGCTGGGGGCATTCACATCTTGCCAGCTCAGCACCACGGCTGTTCCTACCTGGCGACTGCTAAAATTGGCAACATCAGATTTTGCGCCGCCGCAGCAGGTTGGCATCTTAAAGGAGCCGATTCGAGTATTCCAGTTGGCCAAGCTGGTGCTGACCATGTATTCGGTGGTATACCAAAAGGTGCAATCATCTGCCGGATCAACGCTAAGTGCGCTGTAATCGCCCCAGCGGGCAGCGCTATGGGTCTGGCTGCCACTTCCTGCCACGAGGGTGTTTTCGGCTAGTGTCAGCATGTTGGGAGCATCCAGCGCCAAACGCCCGGCATAGCGGATGCCAGGATAAACGCTGTTGCCGGAAACACTGTAGCCCGCGGCCAAATTTCCCAGCCGATCCATGGCCACGCTGCCCATCCAGCGATGGGTGGCGTCGGGCGCAAAGGTGCTTTGCTGGTAGAGGGTGGCATCGGCCAGCGTGGCATCCACAGTGCCGCCACGAATTTCGTACCAGCGTACCCCGGCGTGATCGCTGCTGCTGCCCACATTGACTGTGTGATTCATCACCAAGGCCTCGTGATCGCCAAAATTGCGATACCACAAGTGCATCATCAACCGATCCGAGATAGCATCCAGCTCGGTGGTGGTTCCAGGTTGGGGAACATCCCAGTTATCGCGTGAGTTGCCGGAGCCATCAAAATCCCAATTAAAGGGAGCCACCACCAAATCTTTGACCCACTGAAAACTGCTGTTGGCGGGCGTAGCCCAATCGGTATGGAATTCAAAGATGTGCAAGACATCATCGTTCGCAGCATCCCAGTCCATATCGACGGAAAGAAAATAGTTGGGCGCGTTAGTTGGAGGCAACGTGCTGCCCATCAAATTGCTGGGGAGCAGGCTACTATAGTCCAAGCTCATATCTGCGATGTCAAAATACTGGAAGGTGGCGGAATTCCCCTGCAACATGGCATTGCGATCAAAAACCCACACGCCCGCGCCAACCCAGTCTTCATCGCTATCAAACTGATTAGCCGACATGTAGTAGCCATCGGGCCAGATGCCAAATTTGGGATAATCATTCATCTTGGAATTGTGAACAAGAAAGCTGTACAAATTCCAGGCCGCGGGGAGATTGCTGGGAGTTTCTGATTTGGAGAGAGCCATACATTCATAATAAGGCCCGGTGAGTTTACCGTTGATCACCCGAAATGCAAATTGTGTTAATAGCCAGCGGTCTGCCATGGCATCATAGAGAACGACAGGGTCGCCATAGACGTGGTCATGGCAAAAATCACCGGCAGGCCACAGGTCGCCCAAATGAAAATCATAGAGCTGTGTCCCTGTTTTATCCCACACCCGCACTTGGGCACTGTATGTACTGCCAGCAATGCCATTGGTCATCTGCACGTAATGATTTGGCCCAACCTGGCCCGTGGTGTCGGGCGGCAATAAATTTGTGTGAGGAATACCTTCCCAGTTGGTCAGGGTGGCAGGCATTGTTGCAGTGCCCTGGCTGCGCTGAACCATGTCGGTGGTCATGCCCCGAAGCTGAACAGCCTCCGATGCCCGGGACAATCGTGGCGGACGCCGCCCCAATTTTAATGGCACGATTGATTCCGGTTTGGAGGGGATGGGGAGGATGGGCAGGTCATCGGAGGTGTCTACTGGCGAGAAGGGCGGGCTCACATAGGGATTTTGCAGCCGCGGCGGGGCATCTTCTTGGGCATGGCTGATAGCGGTGTTGCCTGCGGCCAGTAGCAACAGGCTTATGAAGATGAGCAAGGAAGTGCGAAAGGAAAGGTAAGACATTGTGTTTATGGGATTATTTGTAATGACTAACGTACCCGACTTCAATCACCACAAAGGCGCAAAGACACTAAGAACACCAAGCATTTCAAAGCTTTTTCTTTTCTTCGTGCCTTTGTGGCTTCGTGTCTTCGTGGTTTCTAGCCGGACGACCTTAGTAGTAACGAAAAATCTGCGAAATCTGTGCCATGGGTGGTTGCAATGACCTTGTTTATTGTGCGCCAGCGTTCCAAGTCTTCGGGCAAGTCGATATCGTGGGAAAGGGTAGGAGAGCTGTGGATGATGACGCTGATGCCCCGGGCCCGGGCCAATTGTCGATGCTGGCGAGCACTGTCGGGCCCGAACGCAGGGGCCAGGATGTGGGGCGGTCGCAGTAGCAGGGCATTGGTGCCGCGATAGGCTGCATCGGGCGCAATGACCACGCTGCGCCGGCATAAGGCGCCCAAACGGGCCATTTGTTGCACATCCTCCGGCAGAAGCCACGGTAAATCAGAGGGCAAAATAAGCAGCGCCTCACATGTTTTCGATTGCGTCCAGGTGATGGCTGTTTGCACAGCCTGATTATACCCCGTTGCTACCGATTCTAAAACTGGCTCGAATCCAAAACGCCCGACCTGCTGCAAAAGATGCCCATCGGCAGAGATGACCCCCATGCTCGTGGCGACCTGACTGGCCTGGGCCACCTGCATCACATGTTCCAGCATGGTTCGAGCCAAACGCTGCCGGGCCCGGGGTTCCAGTGCCGGGCGCAGGCGACTTTTGGCCGCGGGCAACGGTTTCATGGGGATGGCGATGGCCAGTTTCATGCTGTGGGCCTCGGACCCGATGTGTATCGTGGCAGCGGCCCGGCATCGTACCACTCAATTTCCAGCCGTTCCGCCCATTGCAATACGATGCGCTGTTCATCAGTCGAAAGTTCTCGTTGCCACGCGCTCAGGCGCTTCATGGCGTCATCTTCGACAGATTGCCGCTGTGTGACGCTGGTCATGCGGCTAAGGCGCTGGAACATGGCCTGGGGCAGTGCCTCGGGGGGGGCGCCCAGCCAACGCAGCAGCGCATCCATGGTCTGACGCGGACGCAAGGCCAGGTCTTCGTAAAAGATGTGAAAGTATTCTCGCCCGTGCATTTGTCGGCTGCCGACCCGATTTTCCAGCGCCCACCACAACGCTTGCGCCTCGAAACCATCTTGCACCTGCTCCACCTGGCGCACCCAGGGTTGCAGATGATCTGCCACCAGTTTTTCCTGGCGCAGAATTGCTTGCGCCGACGCGGGCCAGCTTGCCCGCACCCGGTAGAACATCGAGTTGATGACCGCACCGGGATGGCGGCTAAGAAAGATGATGGGGGGATGAAAATGCTCATCCACAAAACCCAGCATCATGTTGGCCCGAATGCTTTTGATGAGAAACCGCTGCGGAAAGAAACTGGTACGATCATAGTCGGTGAGATAGGTGCGAACGTGGCCTTGCAGCACCTGCTGCCAAAAATCGGCCCACTGAGGCGCACACTCGCTGGGGCGCAGATAGTGACGTCGCAGCGTGGATGAGGGGGCATGGGCAGGCCAGGCCATGAGCTGGCGGTAGCGGGCGCTGTTGCGGGGGTCCAGCGGCTCGAAGATGGCTTGCACACCAGGCAATGCGGCCAGCATATCGCCCAGCCAGGTGGACCCGCTGCGCCCGGATGAGGCCAGCAGCCACGCGTGCCCGGGCGGAGGCGTACCTGCCAGCGCGAATCGCGCGCGCTCGCCCAGGCGTCGCACCTCGACCCACGCCCGCTTGCTCAGGCGTGTGGCGCCAGGAATGTGGCGGGCCGTGTGTTTGATGAGGCGTTTCATGGTTTATCGTCACGTTGTGGGGCGCGGGTTTGCAGCGAGGTAAGCAGCGAGAGGGTTTCTCGGGCCAGACGTTGACGATCCCTTTTATCGCGCATGATGCCATCGGTGACCAGCACCTCTATGCCCAGCTTTTGCACATCTGGAGCCAGGTTTGCATCTGCATGATCCAGCACCAGAACATCGACCAGACCGGTGTAGTAGCGGGCAATGCCCAGTGCGCTCACTTCCAGCCCCTGCTCTTGCATCATTTTGGCTGCGGGACCTTTTAGCGCCTGGCCGCCGATGATGGGACTGACAGCAAGGGTGAGGCGGCGGGCAATGCGCGGAGCCACGCCCGGCAGCGCTAAAATCGGGCCGATGCTGACAAAGGGATTGGAGGGACAAAAGATCACCACATCCGCGGCATCCAATGCGGCCAGCACTTGCGAACTGGGGCGGGCTCCCGAAAGCCCGGCAAATCGTACGCCCAGCATCGTTGGTTCGGTGCGTCGCCGCACGAAATACTCCTGAAAAGCCAGCTCGCCCTCAGGTGTGCGAATCATGGTGCGTACCGGCTGATCGGACATGGGCAGCACCGTGTGGGAGATACCCAGCCGACGGGCCAAATCCAATGTGGTTTGGGTCAATGACATGCCCGCGTCCAGCATGACCCGACGCAAAAGATGCAACGCAATATCCTTATCCCCCAACAAAAACCAGGCATCATGTCCCAGCCGTTTGGCCTCATCCAAAACCTGAAAGCTTTCATGGGCCCGGCCCCAGCCGAATTGCGGGTTGTTGACTTCGGCCAGGTTGTAGAGTACGGTGTCGATATCAGGACAGATGGTCAGGCCCAGGTGCTCAAAATCATCACCGGTGTTGACGATGATGGTGAGTTGTTCGGGGGGCAAAATTTGCGCCAGTCCGTGAGCCAATTTGGCGCCGCCCACCCCGCCCGCCAGGGCTACAATCTTCATCTTTTGTTTTACAGCCATGTGACGACCTCGGAAAGGGGTTTGCGGGTGGATGTTTTGGTTTCGGCGGGATAGCCCAGGGCAATGAGTGCCTGAGGTTGCCACGAGTGGGGCAGGTGCAGAACCTGGCGTACGGCATCGGATGCGAACAATGGGGCGCAAATCCAGCAGGAGCCTACGCCTTCCCGCCATGCAGCCAGCATCAGATTGCCCAGGGCCAGGCTCAGGCTTTGGGTGGCCATGAGTGCTTCGGCCTGCTGTAAGGCTGCGTCGTCATAAACATCCATCTCTTGCAGGGTGATGCTGCCCAGCACCAATGCGGGCGGCGTGGTGATGCGCCAGGTTGAGCGTTGCAGCCTGGCGGCGATGGCATCCGGGCCCAGGCCCGCGGCTTGTAAATCCTCTTGCCAGCGGGCAGCCATGGCCCGGGCCAATGCGTGTTTGGCCTCGGACGTGGTAAGCACAGCAAAACGCCACGGCTGGCGATTGTGTGCGCTGGGGGCCCAGATGGCCGCGGTCAGCAGCCGTTGCAGCAGCGTTGCGGGCAACGGCTCAGGTCTGAATCGGCGAATGCTGCGCCGCTGAAAAAGGGTTTGCCAAAAGCTGTCGTGGGTGTCGGACATTGCGTTTATCTGCGTTGTACCTGATTCTGGAGCCAGGGAATGGCTGGCAACCGTGGTGGCATCCAATTGCGTAACATCAGTCACTTAGTGTACAAAATAGCGTAAACTATTGCAATGATTTTGGGTAATGTTCATCAATGAGCCAATGATTGTAATGACTAACGTACCCGACTTCAATCACCACAACGGCACAAAGAGACTAAGAACAGCAAGCATTGTAAAACCCGCCGGATGGCGAATTCGACTCCGAAGCGGGGCTCCCCAGGGCGGATTCGTCATCCGCCCGGCCAAAAAATAAAAGCGTTCCAAACCGAAACGCCCCCCCTGCTGCCGCGATAATTGGCTAAGAAACCGCACTGCGGTAAAATGATGTATTCTCCATACGCTAATTCACTCCCAACACATCGCCCCACTATGCTAGGACGCATTTTACGCAGCACTTCCACAACCTTTACCTTTGGCCGCACGCTGAATGCCGGCGAGTTGCCCGCATTTGGCGATTTGGTCTACGTCCAGACTGGCGACGGGGCCGTTTATGGCCTGATTTATGAAATCGTCGTGGAGGATGACCCTTTTGTGCGGCAGATTGTGGCTGCCGCGGCGGAAATGTCGGCAGAGAAAATCGAGGATATGCGCCAGCGCCGCCAGGTTCCGGTGGAGATTACCGCGCTGGCTGTGGGCTTTGGCGCGCCCGGGCGCATCATGCAAGGCGTACCCCCGCGCCCGCCCGGGGCCCTGCAACGGGTGCTGGCATGCTCCCAAACCGAGGTGAGCCAGGTTTTGGCCCGCTTCGACTTCTTCCGTCTGATTTTGAATCATGGCCCAGCTCCGGCAGATGATTTGCTCATCGCTGCTCTGCTGAACGCCGCCCAAAGCCAGGTTCCGGGCCAGGAGCGGGCCTATCTGCTGGAGGCTGGCCGCGAATTGGTACATCTGCTGGGGCAGGAGCCTACCCGCCTGGATGCTATTTTGCAGCGCCTGGCCACTTATCTGGAGGCTTCTCATGTCTGATGATTTCTTGCAGGCCATGGCCGAGTTACCTGCATCTGATGTCAGCCGACGTCTGGGCCAGGTGGTTGCCGGGGCCCTGAGCAGTGGCCTGGAGGTCATGCTGGATCGAGATCAACTGCTGGAGGCGCTGGCTGTGGGACGCTACACCACCATCCACGCGGGCGGACGCATCTTTTTTGGCATGATTACCGATATTGCGCTGGATCATGCCAATGCGGCATTCGAGAAGTCGCCCCCAGATCTCAGCAATGCGTTTATGCGTCAGGTACATCTGGGAACCAGCATCTTTGGCAAAGTGCATATCAGCCCCATGCTGGTGATGGAGACCGACGGGCCTGATGCGCACATTCCGCAGCCTGTCAAGACGATTCCTGGTCATTATGCACCTGTAACCATTGCCACCGCAGAAGAGGTGGGCTATGTTTTTGGTGAGGAGGGGAAAGGCCAGGATGCCGAGGGCAAAAGTGTTACCTTCTTCCATGTGGGCCGTCCCCTGGACATGGATGTGAAAATTACCCTGAATCTGAATCGTTTTGTCGAGCGTTCATCGGCGGTGTTTGGCAAATCGGGCACTGGCAAGACCTTTCTTAGTCGCTTGCTGCTGGCCGGAGTCATTCATAGCGATGCCGCGGTGAATCTCATCTTTGATATGCACAATGAATATGGTTGGGAGGGCACAGCGGAACATGCCAGCAAGGTCAAGGGGCTGAAACAGATTTTCCCGGGCCAGGTGGCAATTTTCACCCTGGATGATGACAGCAGTCGTCGGCGCGGCTCGAATCCCGATGCCACCGTGCAAATCGGTTTCGAGCATATCGAACCGGAGGATGTGGAGATGCTGGCGGGGGTCTTGGGCCTTACCGAGCCGCAAGTGGGCGCCATGTACGCCATGTTCCGGCGGCTGAAGCGTTCATGGCTCAAGAATTTTCTGGATGATGACTGGTTGGAGGTGAATTACGGGGGTGAGGATGAGGATGGCAAGAAAATCAATGCGCTCAAAGCTTTTGCTACCGAGATGGGGCAACAGCAAAATTCACTGGCCGCGCTGCGCCGCCGCCTGGAGCGGTTTACTCGCTTTGGATTCATCGTGCCCAAGCCTGCCGAAAACTCCATTCGCCGCATTTTGGAATATTTGCTGGCGGGCAAGCATGTGGTGCTGGAGTTTGGCAAATATGGCGATGATCTGGCCGCCTATTTGCTGGTGGCCAACTTTCTCACCCGGCGCATCCGCGAACACTACAAAAATCTTACCGAAGAAGCTTTTGGTGATGAAGCAGCCAAGCCCAAGCCATTGGTCATCACCATCGAAGAAGCGCACAAGTTTTTGGATCCGGCCATCGCTTCCAAGACTATTTTCGGCACCATCGCCCGGGAGTTGCGCAAATACAATGTCACCCTGTTTGTGGTGGATCAGCGCCCCAGCGGCATCGATGCGGAGGTGATGTCGCAGATTGGCACGCGCGTCACCCTGGCCCTGGATAACGAGGAGGATATCCGCGCGGTGTTCATGGGTGTCAGCGGCGGGCAGGAGCTGCGTCAAGTGCTGGCCCGGCTGGATAGCAAGGAACAAGCGCTCATCCTGGGACACGCGACGCCCATGCCCGTGGTGGTGCAAGTCCGCCGTTACGATACCACGTTCTACAGCCAAATGGGACATCTTTCTGGCCCGGAACTCACAGCAGAGGCGGCCAAAAGTCGTCAGGAATTGGGAGCCGGACGTAAAAAACGACTGCTCTGATCTCTCAGCCTCAACAACTCAACAAAAAATACCATGACATCCAACACAATTTTTGATCAAGCGCTGCTGCAAACACTGATGCAACACTTTCTCGAGGCGGAAGACCGTCCGGCGCTGGCCGCGCTGGCGGAGGCCAAGCCCGATGTGACCACCGACGCATTTTTGGCTGCGGTGGACAATATCATCGAATCTGCGCTGAAAATGGGTGAGTACGACACTGCCGAGGCTCTGCGGCAGCGGGTCGATGCCATGAAAGAGATTCGGGCCATGCAGGCCTATCAGCGACAAGATGCACTGGCGCAGGCGGTGATTGCCTTTGTGCAGGCCGCTGATGAGGCCACTGCCCGCCAGACTTTTAATCAGCAGCGGGCGTTGCTGGATTCGGATGCGGCGCTGGCCATGTTCACCCAGCGCTTCGACGCCCGAGACAACAAAGCCCACGGGCATTTGCGGCGTCGGGCACAACTTTTGCAGCAGCTTCGGGCCCAATAGCGCAAAACCATGTCTGGCCGTTCCTATTTTCAACGCGTTCCCCTTAGCATCCGTACCAAGTTGCTGGTGGCAGTGATGCTGGTGGTACTGCTGCCGTTGCTGGGAACTGCACTCTACGGCAATTGGTTTACCGGCAACATCATCCAAGATGAGGTCATTCGTTCGTCGCGCAACGAGCTGGCGCAGCATGTGCAACAAATCGAGACCTTTTTGGATGGCATCAATGATGATGTGCGCTATCTCTCGCATCTCAACAGCCTGAGTGCTTATCTTGGAGTCGATGCCAACGATTCGCAGGCCCTGACCTTTCATCAGCAAATGCTGGAGCGGGATTTGTTGATTTTCGCCTCTGCACATCCTTATTATTATCAGGTGCGTTTTCTGGATGCCAGCGGCATGGAGGTCGCCCGCGTCGATACCCGCGAAGGGCACGTGGTGATTATTCCCACTACGCAGTTGCAAGATAAATCGGATCGTTACTATTTCATCGAAGGGGCCCGACTGGAATCGGGAGCTATCTACATTTCGCCATTGGATTTGAATCGGGAGCATGGCAAGATTGAGCAGCCTCTGCATCCGGTCATCCGCTATGTGACTCCCGTTTATCTGGATGCAACCTTTCGCGGCGTGGTGGTGGTAAATGTCGAGGCCAATGAGTTTTTGAAATTTGTGCAAACTTCGAGTGAGGGGGGGCGCATTTTGGCCATGATTGATCAAGATGGCTTTTATCTGGCGCATCCAGATGCTGCCAAACGCTGGGGCGGGCCCACCGATTTGGCGACGGGCGTATCGGCCAAATATGATTTTCCTAACATCAGCCAGCAGCTTCTCAGCGGCAAAACTGGCAGCATGATTACCGATAATCAGGTGATGATTTACACGCCCATTCACTATCGATTCCAGCATCCCAGTCATTATTGGGTGCTTTTGCGGGTTGAGCCTGTCAAGGCCTTGTTATCGCCCCTATTCGATTTTAGATTGACTGCCAGTGGCATCTTGCTGGCAGCCATTGCCATTGCTTTTTTGTTTACGGTGTTGCTGGCCCGTAGTTTTACCGAGCCCCTGTTGGCTTTGGAACGCGGGGTACAAAAGATGGCTCAGGCCGATTTCAGCGAGCAATTGCCGGTGCAATCCAATGATGAAATCGGGCAGCTCACTCAGTCGTTCAACGAAATGGCCCGCCTGACCCGCGGCTATCTGGAACAAATGGATCATCTGCAGGCCCTGGGAATGAAAATCAGCTCCCATGTCGAGCGAGATGAGATTTTGCGCTTGGTGACGCAAACCATCAGCGAGCTTTTGCCTGTGGCCGATGTGACCATCTATTGTCTGGCTCAGAATGAAGGGGATGCCCCTCCGCAGGTCGTGCAAACCACCGCCGCTTCTTCGCAACGCACTCCCTACGATTTGGCATCGATTCGAAAATCGCTGGCGTTGACCGTGGGCGAGATGATTACGCATCGCACTTCTCAGCGTATGATTTGTTATGCCCCGCTGCGCATCAGCACCTTGCGCCGGGCCATTGTCGAGCTGGTGGGTGAACCGGGCCAGGAGCTGGACACCTGGCACTGCAAGCTGCTTTCCAGTTTGATGGCGCAGGGCTCCATCGCGCTGGAAAATGCCGATCTTTACCAGCGTTTGGCTTTGCATCGTGAGCAGCTCAGGCAATTGGTCAATGCCTTGATGACCGCTCAGGAGGAGGAGCGCCGGGTGGTGGCTTATGATATTCACGACGGTCTGCTGCAATATCTGGTGGCAACTCGGCTGCTGTTGCGCAATTACGCTGCGCTACTGGAACAAAATCCTGAGTCTGCCCATGAGCTGCTGGAAGATGGTATGGCACAATTGGCATCAGCCATTAACGAAGGCCGTCGCATCATCGAGGGCATGCGCCCGACCTTGCTGGATGATTTGGGCCTGGAAGCGGCAATACGGGAGATGACCCAGGGTCTGGCCCGCCGTGCCGATTGGCAGTTTTCGCTGGAAATCGACATCGACGAGGAGAAGATTTCCGACAATGTAGATATCGCTGCTTTCCGCATCGTGCAAGAGGCTTTGACCAATGCCTACAAATATGCTCGCGGCCAGCGGGTAGCTGTCCATCTTTCTATTGTCGACGACATTCTCACTATCAAAATTCAGGATTGGGGACAGGGATTTGCCCTGGAACAGGTGGACACCGACCTGGGGCATGTAGGCCTGGTGGCCATGCAGGAGCGGGCAAGACTGGTGGGCGGTGTCTGCACCATCAACAGCCAACCGGGACAAGGAACCAGCATTTTTGTACGTTTGCCGCTGACTCAAAAATTAGGAGCTCTGATTGAAGATGACGATTCGCCTGCTCATTGCTGATGATCATAGTGTGGTTCGGGCCGGTTTGCGTGGCCTGCTTTTGGCCGCGGGACTGGATGTGGTGGGCGAGGCTGTGACCGGGCGTGAAGCTGTGGCTCTGGCCCAATCGCTGCGCCCGCACGTTATTCTGATGGATGTTCGTATGCCGGAGATGGATGGTTTGCAGGCGCTCACGGCCATCAAAGCTAAAATGCCCGAAATTAGCATTGTCATGCTGACAGTGTACGCCAGTACTGAGTATCTTTCGCGGGCCATTGCCGCGGGCGCTGCCGGATATTTGCTCAAGGATGCGGAGCCAGAGGAGATTGTGCGCGTGGTGCGGGCAGCGGCGCAAGGTGACCGGGTCATCGATGCAACGTTGCTGCAATCGGTGCTGGAAAATACCCAGGTTGCCGAAAGCAGCGCCCTGCAACGAGCCGATTTAACCCAACAGGAACTGCGCGTGCTTAAGCTTATCGCTCTGGGCCTGAACAATGATGCTTTGGCCGAGACGCTGGTCATCAGCCGAAATACCGTCAAGACTCATGTACGCCATATTTTCGAGAAGCTAATGGTCTCTGACCGCACTCAGGCCGCCATTTGGGCGGTGCGCAACGGCCTGGTGGAGTAGTGGTAGTGAAACAGTAGGCGGTAAGAATCGATGAAGGGGTTCACGGTTCACGGTTGGGGGTTCACGGTTGCCCGCGGGCCCGCACATCATGCGCCCGTGTGCGCGCCTCACGTGTCCGCCTACGCCCGCGGCTGAAGCCACGGGCTACCGCTGCGAAGCCCCGCTGGGGCCGCGCCTCCATCGTCCCTCGCCCTCCGCCCAAACATGAATGCAAGATGAAAAATCATCCTGCGGGGTGATTTTTTTGCTCTCAGGAAATCGTATAATGAAAGGTAGCTTAAAAGCGTTACCGGTCTTACATTCCCTGTCGCTCAAAAAGGAGGTTTATCGCGTTACGATGTTACTACTTTCTCCACACCACACAATGCTCGTTCTGAACCACCATTCCTTAGGAAATAGAAACCCTAATGGAGGAATTAAGTGAAACGTAAACAACTTATACTGTTGGTATTGGTGGTCATGCTGGCAATGACGCTCACCAGCGTTGCTTTTGCCGAAGGCCCGACCCATACACCACATCAGCAGGGCGACCACGAGGGGTGTGTCGCTTGTCATAATGGCATCGAAGATATTCGCCATCCTGACACGTTGATGTATCAGCAGATTCAGGCCATGGGTGAATGCACCGCCTGCCACGGCGGCGACGCTTCCATTACTGATAACGCGGATGCCGCCCACGCAGGAGATTTTTATCCTGACCCCGGCAGCATTTGGGTTGCGGATAAAACCTGCGGCAAATGCCATCCCGGCTACACCGAGCGCCTGATGCTTTCGCTGATGAACACCGAAGCGGGCAAGATTCAGGGTAATCTTCATGCCTGGGGTGTGATTCCTGGCGACGAAGACCAAAAGGTCAAGTATGCCAACTACACCCTGGATGACGCTGACGGTCAAGTTCCCTCTGCCGGAACCGATGCCTACAAAGCGTACATGAAAGAGGTCATCTCCCAGTATCCTGACCAGTTCCCCACCCATGTGGATGAAATGCCCAATCCCACGGTGGAAGAAATTGTTCAGGACCCGGCTAAAGCTGGTTTCACCTACCAGCGACAGCAGTGCCAACGCTGCCACGTGGGCGTACAGCCTCGCACCAAACGTGGTGACTGGCGCGGCACCGGTTGCTCCTCTTGCCACATCCCTTACAGCAACGAAGGCTACTACGAGGGCGGCGATCCCACCATCCCCAAGGATGAGCCGGGCCATGTGCTGGTTCACAGCATCCAAGCCACTCGCGATGCCAAAGTTACTGTCAACGACATCACCTACTCCGGCATTCCCGTAGAAACCTGCAACTCCTGCCACAACCGCGGCAAGCGCATCGGCGTTAGTTACGAGGGCATCATGGAGTTCCCCTATGGCACACCCTTTGATGAAACAGGTATGGGACAGCCCAAGCTGCACACCAAAAAATACCTCTACATCAAGGATGACCTGCATCACTCCATGGAAAGTCGGCCCGAGAATCCCGAAGGGGGTATGTTGTGCCAGGATTGCCACACCAGCATCGAAATGCACGGCGATGGCAACATGCCCGGCACGACGCTGGCTCAGGTCGAAATCGAATGTGCTGACTGCCACGGCACACCTGACCAGTTCCCCTGGGAGCTGCCCCTGGGTTACGGCGAGGAATTGCTGAACAAACCGATGGATGGCGAGCGGGGTCTGGGCATGGAACAGCCCGATAACAAGACCTACTTTGGTACTGAGTACGACCCCAAAGATGGTTTCTTGCTGACCACTCGCGGCAATCCCTTCGAGAACGTGGTCAAAGATGGCAAAGAGGTTATCGTGCATTCGGCCAATGGACTGGACTTCAAAGTTCCGCTGCTCAAGCAAATCAAGATGGACGGAACCTGGAAGAGCAAGGATGCCGAAGTGGCCATGGATTCGGTGGGCGCTCACATGGAGAACATGGAGTGCTACACCTGCCATGCCGACTGGGCTCCCCAGTGCTATGGTTGCCATGTCACCATGGATTATTCCGAAGATAAATCGGATAACGACTGGGTTGCTCGTGGTAATGCGCATCTGGCCAACGGTCTCAACGACATGACCATCAAATCGCCCGGCAAAGCCAAAGAGGGACGCTCCTACCTGCGCTGGGAAAATCCCATTCTCGGCGTCAATGGCGAGGGACGGGTCACACCGCTCATTCCTGGCTGCCAGGTCATCTTCACTGTGGTCGGGCCCGATGGCACGAACCTGGTTCACAACCAAATCGCCCGCACCGATCCCTTTACCGAGGGAGCGGGCGAAGAGGGGCAGCGCGGCATGGATATGTCGCCGGTGCAGCCGCACACCTCCGGGCGTCATGCCCGCACCTGCGAATCCTGCCATAATGATCCCAAAGCTCTGGGCTACGGCGTTGGCGGCGGGCAGTACCTGACCGGCTACGACAAGGGTCTGGTGGTGGATTTGGTGGATGTCGAGGGCAACGTGCTCTCCAGCAATGCCCAGTACCAGATTCAACCCATCGAAGACCTGCCCATGGATCTGGCGCAGATTGTCGACCCTGAGACTGGCAAGCAGATGATGACTGTTGGTTCACACTGGCCCGCATCTGGCCCGCTGAACGAAGACCAGCGCACCCGCATGGAGCGCGCGGGCCTGTGCATGGGTTGTCATCAGAACATGGTGGATTCCGCCTTCTGGACCGACGCAGTCATTGCCAAGTATGGTAAAATCACCACCAGCGAAGAGCACATCAACATGCTGAACCAATTGGTGCATGATGCTGTCGCCTCAGGTGATGAAGAAGCTGTTGCCAAGTACGAAGACGCCATCAAGAAGCTGGAAGCCTCAGAGTCTGAGCTGAAAGCTGCCGAAAGTAAGGCCAAAGAAGCCCAAGCCACAGCCGATGCTGCGCAGATGGAAAAGAAGAGCCTGGAAGCAGAGCTTGAAAAAGCCAAAGCAGCAGCCAACGTGGAACAGGCTCCCGCCCCCGAAAAAGGTGGCTCCAGCACCATGGCCATGATTTTGGCCGCGCTGGTCGGCCTGGTTGTAGGCGGCGGCGTTGCCTTTGCCCTGAAGAAATCCAAGTAAGACCGAATAATTCCTGAACTGGCTCGCGCAGGCGTTCGCACCGCTGGCCCGGGTCGGTTCATTGTTGTATCCTTGCAGGTGTCCAGGTGTCATCGATGTCTGGACACCTGCGCCATCCTTGGCCGCTGTAACAATAGACTGTTTTTTGTGCGACAGGCGCATGCTTGTGCGCATCATGCCCGCAGAGGGCGACAGTTAGCCTTTTGTCTCTGGGCTACGGTCAAGCGTCGCAAAATCACGCCCTCATTTTTCAATTTC
>Ga0256914_1001581_pt1 | contig 20180 bp, 16 predicted proteins | sample HulkmetaG_FD_191571 | JGI IMG/M metagenome (GOLD analysis project Ga0256914, IMG submission 191571) | Hydrothermal chimney microbial communities from Main Endeavour vent field at the Juan de Fuca Ridge, Pacific Ocean - Hulk | ecosystem: Environmental > Aquatic > Marine > Hydrothermal vents ... | reverse complement strand
GGGAATGTACGATAAGTAAGGGAATAACAATGGAAAAAGTCGGCTAGTAGGTAGGATCCACCGAAACATGAACACCTGACTTTAGGTCGACGTATTCTGTACGCGCTAACGCTCGTAGGGCTGTACCAATTCCAGGTGAACGGGAGCCTATCATGCACCAAGGTGCTCCTTTACTTCAGGTTTCTGACTTGGTGGTGAAATACGGTCATATTCAGGCCCTGCACGGGGTATCGCTCACCGTGCACCCGGGAGAAGCGGTGGCGATCCTGGGCGCAAACGGCGCGGGCAAGTCCACGATTGTGCGCGCGATTTCTGGCTGGGTGACCCCCCAGGCCGGGACGATCACATATGCAGGGGAGGACATCACGTCCCTGCCGTCGTGGGAACGGGCTGCTCGGGGGATGGCCCTGGTCCCAGAGGGCGGGCGGGTGTTCCGGGACATGACGGTGGAGGAGAATTTGCGCCTGGGCGCGTACCTGGAATCCGATTCCCGGACGCTCCAGGAACGGATGGCCTATGTGTACAGCCTGTTCCCTGTGCTCAAGGAACGGCGCCGCCAGATCGCGCGCACCATGAGCGGGGGCGAACAGCAGATGCTGGCTATCGGTCGGGCTGTCATGCGCAACCCCCAACTGCTCATCGTGGATGAGGTCAGCATGGGGTTGGCCCCCATCCTGGTGGACACGGTGTTCGAGGCCCTGCGTCAGTTAAAGGAAGAAGGCGTGTCCATGCTCATTGTGGAACAAAATGCGCACGAGACATTGAACGTGGTGGATCGGGGGTACGTATTAGAAAATGGAAGGATCGTGTTGGAAGGCACGGCCGATGCCCTGCGCCAGGACCCCCGTGTTCAGGCCGCGTATTTGGGAGGAGGGTAACTGTAAGTGATGGTCAATGCGTAATGCGTAACGATCGGAAACGGCCGGGCCTTCAACAAGGGCAGCCGTGACACACCATTTACACCTTACGCTGTACGCATGACTTTTCTGCAACAAAAAGGAGGCTCACCATGGCCGTTAAAGAAATTCCGGTGGTTCGAGCACCCCGGGGAACTCAACTAACCTGTGCGAACTGGCAGATCGAGGCCCCTTACCGGATGATCCAGAACAACCTGGACCCGGAAGTGGCCGGTGACCCCGCTAACCTCATTGTGTACGGCGGGCGGGGGAAAGCAGCCCGCAACTGGGAATCCTTCTTCGCTATCCTGGAAGCGCTGAAAAACATGAAACCCGACGAGACGCTTCTGGTCCAGTCGGGCAAGCCTGTGGCCGTATTCGAAACCCATGAATTGGCCCCACGTGTGCTCATTGCCAACTCGAACCTGGTGCCCAAGTGGGCTACTTGGGAAGTCTTTGACGAACTGGAGCGCAAGGGGCTCATCATGTACGGTCAGATGACCGCGGGATCCTGGATTTACATCGGCACCCAAGGCATTCTCCAGGGAACTTATGAGACGTTGGGCGCGGTAGGGCGCAAGCACTTTGGCTCCAGCTTGAAGGGGAAATGGGTTCTCACCGCGGGGCTGGGCGAAATGGGCGGCGCGCAACCGCTGGCCATCACCATGAACGAAGGCGTGGGCCTCATCGTGGAAGTGGACCCGCGGCGCGCGGAACGCCGTCTCAAACTGGAACAGGTGGATGAAATTGTGGAAGACCTGGACGAGGCCCTGCGCCGAGTGGAACAATACCTCAAGGAGGGCAAGGCCCGGTCCATTGGGCTTATCGGCAACGCGGCCGAAGTCTTCCCCGAGATCGCGCGGCGGGGCATTGTGCCTGACGTGGTCACAGACCAGACACCCGCGCACGACCCGCTCATGTACGTCCCCAAGGGCATGAGCGTCTTCGAAGCAGAGGAACTGCGCCAGAAGGATCCGGAAACGTACGTAAAACGGGCTAAGGAGAGCATGGCGGTGCATGTGGAAGCCATGCTCACGTTCCTGCGCAACGGTGCGGTGGTGTTCGATTACGGCAACAACTTGCGCCAGCAGGCCTACGACATGGGCGTGAAGGACGCGTTCGCTTATCCGGGCTTTGTCCCCGCGTACATCCGGGATCTGTTCAGCGAGGGGAAAGGGCCCTTCCGCTGGGTAGCCCTGTCCGGCGACCCGAAGGACCTGTACCGCACGGACCAGGCCATTCTGGAACTCTTCCCGGAGAACGAGCACCTGCGCCGCTGGATTACAATGGCCCAGAAAAAGGTGCGCTTCCAGGGACTGCCCGCACGCATCTGCTGGCTGGGCTACGGCGAACGGGACAAGGCAGGCCTCTACTTCAACGAACTGGTGCGGAAGGGTGAGATCAGCGCGCCCATTGTTATCGGTCGCGATCACCTGGACGCGGGCTCGGTGGCCAGCCCCAACCGAGAGACAGAGGGCATGAAGGACGGGTCCGACGCGATCAGCGATTGGCCCATCCTGAACGCGCTGTTGAACGCGGTGGCTGGGGCCACATGGGTCTCCTTCCACCACGGCGGTGGCGTGGGCATGGGCTATAGCCAGCACGCGGGCCAGGTGGTCGTCGCGGACGGCACCGACCAGGCCGAATGGCGGCTTGCGCATGTCCTGCGCACAGATCCTGGGCTGGGCGTTGTCCGTCATGCGGACGCGGGCTACGAGATCGCAATTGAAACCGCAAAGAAGCACGGCATCAAAATGCCCATGCTGAAGTGAAGCCCAGAAGGGCCCTTTCACCTCATGAGGGACTGTGGTACAATGCAGGCGTGGCGGTGGAGATCAGGAAGGCCGCCACGCCTGCAACCTATCAGGGAATTCTCTCAGAAACGCAGAGAGCACCGGGGTTAAGTACAACCCACCCACGGCCAAGATGACACATACCGCCACAAGTCACCTTCCAACAGAACGGCGCCTTCTGCGCATCATCAACAGGACAATTGGCAAACACGCGCTGATCCGGGACGGGGACCGGATCGCGGTTGCGGTTTCCGGAGGCAAAGACAGCCTGACCTTGGCCCGGCTTTTACACATTCGACGCGCGGCCAGCAAGGAAAAATACGACCTTATCGCCATCCACGTCCTCTACCCCGACCCTGCCGCGGAGCAGCGCCGAGAGCACCTGCAAGCCCTCATGGACACGTGGGGAATTCCCATCACATTTTCCCGGATGGAGATTCCACCAGGAGAGGACTGGCCCACCTCATGTCACCGCTGCACCTGGCACCGTCGCCGCACCTTGTTCCAAACCGCGCACGCACTGGGGTATCCCAAGATCGCGCTGGGTCACCACCAGGATGACATGTTCACCACAGCGCTGATGAACATGGTACAGCAAGGCAAGTTTCAGGCGCCGGCCCTGCGCCTCACCTTGTTCGACGGCGCGATTACCCTTATCCGCCCCTTAGCAGATGTACCGGAACCTGACATCCGCCGCTACATCCGCCTCCTCGGCGTGGACATCCGCCAAACTTCCTTTGACTGCCCCCTGGCAGGCACCACCGAACGGGACGCAATGAAATCCATCCTGCGGGAACTGCTCAAACGATCCCCCGCGGCCCGGACCAACATCGCCCGCGCGCTGGAGCGATGTAATGAAAAGGACAAACGAACGTAGGGGAAAGCCACTAGAGAGCAAACGGCCTGGCTGAGCCCCCCACAACCCGCTCCGGGCACACGTGCATCCCCCTTCCTGGACGGGACAACTCCACGTCTGCACATCTGAGGGGAAAACCGCGAAGCCCCTCGAACAAGCAATTACTCTGCCAGCGCCCACTCCACCGCCTTCTGAGCGTGAATAGCGGTAGTGTCGAACAGGGGGATATTCGTGTGCTCCTGCTGAACCAACATCACGATTTCCGTACAGCCCTCAATAATCCCCTCCGCGCCCCGGGCATGTAGATCGTCAATAATGCGGAGGAACTCCGCCCGGGATTCCTCCCTGACAATGCCGAGCACTAACTCCTCATAAATGACCCGATGCACGATCTCCCGGTCCTCTGGTGGGGGCACCAGCACCCGGAGGCCGTGCCTCTCCTCCAGGCGCCCCGCGTAGAAATCTTGTTCCATCGTGAATTTCGTGCCCAGCAGCCCGACCGTGGTGAGACCGGCCTCCTTAATTTGTTCCGCGGTTGCGTCAGCAATGTGGAGCAAAGGAATCCGGATGGAGGATTCAATCTGCGGCGCCACCTTGTGCATGGTGTTCGTGCAAAGTACCAGGAAATCCGCGCCTGCAGCCTCCACCTGGCGGGCCGCGTTCCCCAGCACCTCGCCGGCCTTATCCCACCGGCCCTGATGTTGCAACTCCTCAATTTCCTGAAAGTCTACGCTGATCATCGCGATGCGAGCCGAGTGCAACCCGCCTAACCGGTCCCGCACCATCTCGTTGATCCACCGGTAGTAAAGAGCCGTGCTCTCCCAACTCATACCGCCCAACAGGCCGATTGTCTTCATGCGGATGCCCTCCTTCTAAAACGTCATTGATGCCCATTATACGTCCACCACATCTCCCCCTTTCCCACGTCATCCGTACTTACCCCTCACGTCTCCCGCCGCGCCAGAGAGTTCGCGGAAACGGTGAAGGTGGAGAGTAGGGTCGGGCGAGGCATTACTCGTAATCCGCGCGCATCTTCTCCATCCGTGCCAGGCTATCCTTAAAGCCGCCAGGACGGTTCCGCGCGTGCCAGATCTCGCGAAATTCAGCCATGAGCCGATCCGCATCCCGAGCCAATTCCTCGCGCAATGATACATCCTCCGCCCCGCGCGCTTTGCCCAGAGCCCAGATGCCTCGCTTCGCGCCGTGCCGCAGCATATCCGCGGCCCAGGCAAATTCTCGCTTAATCAAATCCGCGTCCGGCCGGTCCATATCCTCCTCATCCAGCGCGGCCATCACCCTATCAATGTACGCCAACGCCTCGCGCAATCCCTCTTCGGTGAGCCCTCTGTGTTCGGCGATCTGCTCCGGTGTCCGCTGTAAGATGCGAAAGAGGATGGACCCGTTGAAGTCCCGCACGCCCGGCACTTTGTACGCATTGCCTAAGTCAAAAGCAATGCGTCCCATCACGCCGGCCCGATCTCGAAACACAAACGTGTTCAACACGGTCACTATATCCACATCCCGGCTGGCTTCGTACGTCCAGGATACCCCTGCGCCATAGGCAAAGCCCAGGTAACTCGCGGGGAGTGGTTGCCAATGGCCGTTGTCCCCCCAATCTGTGTTCAAAAAGCCCACGGCGCCATGCTTGAGCCCGTTCTCCGCGGCGTTGCGCAAGTTGCCCATCGCGTTCTCGGTGCGTCCGGCAATCGTGTTCCAGGTGGACGTTCCCGGACACACGTAGAAAGGCACACCTGACGCGGCGAAGATCCGGCCGTGGGCATCAAAGGGGTGATCCGCCTCGTACCCCCACTCCAGCGCGATCACATCTCGGGGCAATTCCGGCACCAGGTCTGGGTGCTGCACAATAATATCTCCCCAGAACATCATCGTATGGTCCCGAGCCTTCACTTCCCGGTAGATCTTCAGGAGAAAATCCAGGTACACCCGACCTTCCCCGTACTTCTCCACAGCCTCCTTGCTGCGCCCTCGACCCAGGTCCACAGTCTCGTCACACCCCACATTCACCTGCCGGCTGGTGAAATGGGGCAACAGTTCGTCCAACAGGCTGCGCACCAGGTCCAGACTGCGGGGGTCGAGGGGGTTAAGGCTGAAGGGCTCGTCAAAATGGCCCCACCGGGTATCACATCCCTCGGGGCACTCGGCCAGATCCCGGTACTCGTCGTGGACGAGCCAGCGCCGCATGTGGCCGAAGGTGTTCTGGTTGGGCACGAGTTCGATGAAGCGCTCGCGGCAGTACGCGTCCAGGGCCAAAATTTCCTCGCCGGTCAAGGGGGAGGCTTCGGCCCAGACCACAGGGTGATTGCGGTAAGCAAAGGTGTGTTCGGTGTAGAGTTGGAACTGGTTCACTTTGAAGAATGCCAGCAGATCCACCAGCGCGTAGAGTGTCTCCATGGTGGGCACTTTATCCCGGCTGATGTCCAACATCACTCCCCGATTGGGGAAATCCGGCCAATCCCGAATGCGCAGGGTGGGAAGGGTTCTTCCCCGCTGCTGGAGGATCTGGGTAAGCGTCATCACCGCGTAGAACACACCTGCAGGCGCGTCTGCCACCACGTGGATCCCCTGTTCTGTGATGGTCAACTCGTACCCCTGGGGATGGCGTACTCCGCCCGGCACTACGCTGAGCACGGCCCCTATTTGGTCGCGTGGGACCGCGGTGCTAGCCACCACTTCCCAATGTGTGTCCGCGTAGCGTGCGAGGGCCGATTGCAGGCGTCGAGCCGTGAACCGCACATCCGCAGCCCGAGGGGCATCAATGACAATGAGTTTGTCCGCGGGAAGGGAGAACGTTTGTCCGGTCTCCTCCATGAAACGGGGTACTGGAAGCAATATCAATCCTTGCGTGGACATCATCGCGGCCTCCTTTATCCAAATTGCCCATTTGAGCAAAATCCGTAGGAATTATCCCCCAATTTACATTCAAGAGGAAGTGGCAGGTGCCTGTTGAATTCGATATGCTGGGGTATTCGGCTCTTTGCCCACAAAGTGGGCAAACGTGCGGCCTTCCCCGGTCGAGGTCACGTGCCTCACGCGCGTCGGCCGGCGAGGGATTTCTCCCCCACCGGCCGACGGTTCAAGACAGATACTTTCTAATTCGCCTTACTTCTCAATGGGCTTGAGCATGCCCTGAAGCAGGGCGATGATCACGAAGTTATCGCCGTACGCGGAGTTCTTCAGGAGGTAGTGGTCATCAGGCGGCCAACCGGTGACGCGCTCCTTCTCGTTCACCGGGTTGTTGCCGTAGCGCTCCCACAGAGGCACAACGGGCAGCAACTTGTTGAACACATAGGCCACCTTGGCCACGTTCTCCTTCTGGGCGTTCTCATCCAGGCCCTTGGCCGCATCCACGATGAGTTTCTCCAGGTCAACTTCCTTGCCGTCCACCATCTGTTTCATGGGGAAGTTCATGCCCTTACCCTCGGTGCTCCCCACGTAGTTGTAGCGGAAGAGCACACCCTGGTACGCGAAGTGCGGATGCGGGTTGGTGCTGGAACCCCAGTGGCGGATGGCCATCTGGAACTTGCCCTGGCGAATTTCCGTGGGATGCTGCTGGAACTGGACACCACGCGGGGTGATCTTGATGCCGAACTTGGTCAACTGTTCGGCCGCGTTCTGGCCCGCCGCGGACCAGTCCGCGTACTCCGCGGGGAAGGTCAACTCGAATTCCAGTTTCTTCCCCTTGTCGTCCACCCACACGCCGTCGTCGCCCCGCTTGAAGCCAAGACCGGTGAGGAGTTCCTCAGCCTTCTTGGGGTCGTACTCGTAGGTGTTCAGTTTGGCGATCTGGTCCTGGTTCAGCCAGATGGGCACCAGTGTGTCGCTGAAGCCAACCATGTACTTCACTGCCTTGCCCGACTCACCCAGGGAGACCGTGCCGTTCTCATCCCGGTTGATCGCGTAGGCCACGGCCTGGCGGAATTCGGTCTTGTTCAGCGGGTAGACATCGTGGTTGAAGTAGATGGCCGGACCAGAGTAGATGGGCGGTCGCGCAATGCGGATGCCCTGCTCGATGAACTGCTTCTCCGTCGCAGGCGGGAAGCCATGGGTCGCGTAATCGATGTCGCCCGCGAGGACCAGCGGCGTCACGGTGGGAGTCTCGCCGTTGAAGATGACCAGTTTGTCGAAGTTCACCTGGTCCGCGGCCCAGGACTTCTCGTTCTTCACCAGGGTCAACTGGGCTTCGGTGATGGAGTCCGGATCAATCATGTAGGGACCGCTGGCCACCAGGGAGTCGGGGCGGAAGTCCGTCACCTCTTTCTGCAGGTTCTTCCATTCCTCAGAGTCGGACCCAGGGCCCTTGCCCGCGGCCATCAGATCCTGCACCTTCTTGGCGAATTCGCCATACGTGGACGCGGGGCGCACGCGCTCCTTCAGCACATAGCGCTGAACCACTGTGGAGGGCGTGTGCATGTGGAACTCAACCGTGTAGTCATCCACTGCCTTGACCGTGTCCACGTACTTGAACACCGTCCACTTGAACAAACGACCCACATCGAACGTGGTTACCACGTCCTTCGCGGTGAAGTCCGACCCGTCAGACCACTTCGCGCCCTTGCGCAGGTGCACCACGAAGAGATCCTTGTCTGGCACGAACTCCCAGGAGGTGTACATCAAGGGCACCCACTCATCCTTGGCCCACAGGTACATCGCACCGGGCATCTGCATCACATCCCAGTAAATGCCCAGGCTAATGGCGTTGGGCACGTAGGTGTTGTAATGGCCTTCGGGCGGTACCTTGTAGGGCCACGCACCGTGGAACTCACTGGGAGCCTTGGGCTTCTCAGGCGCTTTGGTCGGCGTGGGCTTTTCCATCGCCTTTGTCGGTGCAGCCGTGGGCTTCTCAGCCGGCTTCGGTGCGGGCGTCGGTGTAGCCTTCGCACAACCAACAACTACAACACTCACGATGAGCAACAGAACGAGAAAACGATACACCTTAGACATGGCATCTCCTCCTTTTGAAATGCTTCATCCTTTGGGGGACTTACGAATTGACAATGGACACAATGTTCAAGAGTTGTCGGACATCCACACGTTCCCTCTGGGCTATCACCCCCTTTCCCGTCTCGATCTCCAGGTCGTTATGTGCCAGAGCATCATCCGTTGCCACTGATGCGGGCAAACAGAGCAACTGCCCCGAGCAAACCCACTCCCAAAAGAATCACCAGAATGAGTACAATGAACTCCGCGCTGCCTCGGGACACCCAACGCAGCGTTAGCAGGGCTGCTACAATGAGAAAAAGCGCGAACTTGGTCGCGATCTTGCCAATCTCCGGCGTCATGCTACACCCATCTCCCGTGCTACCACGTGACAGGCCACCTGGACCCCATCTCCCACATCCACCAATTGGGGCACCTGGGCATCACACAAACCGGCCTCATACAACGGGCAACGAGGATGGAAGGAACACCCACTGGGCACATTCAATAAACTGGGTACATCCAGACTGCGAAGGTGAACGCGCTCCTTGGAACGGGTGGCCTGAGGATCGGCCTCCGGGATGGCGGAAAGCAGCGCCTTGGTATACGGATGCCGCGGGTTGTTGATGATTTGCGGGGTGGGACCGATTTCCACAATACGACCCAGGTACATAACCGCTATCCGTCCCTCCCACGCGAAGTACTTGGCCACAGCCAGGTCATGGGTGATGAACAGGTAAGCCACCCCCATTTGCCTGCGCAATCGCTCCAGCATCTGAAGCAGGCTCACCCGGATGGACACATCCAGCATGGACACCGCCTCATCGGCCACCAGGAATTCCGGGTTCACCGTAAGAGCGCGGGCCACGGACACACGTTGGCGCTGGCCGCCGCTCAACTGGTGGGGATACTTATTGTAGAAATCCTCGGGCGGCGTGAGATCCACGACCCGTAGAAGTTCCAGCGCCTTCTCCTTGGCCTCCTTGTGATTGCGCGCGATGCCGTGCCGTAACAGCGGGGCAGTGAGAATAGTGGACACCCGCTGGGTCGGGTTCAGGGAGGAGTAGGGATCCTGGTGAATGATCTGCACAGCCCGACGATAGTGTCGGAACTCCTCCTTGTTCATTGTCCACACATTCTTGCCCAGAAAGCGGATCTCCCCACCTGTGGGGGGGAGCAATCCTGCCACGATCTTGCCCGTGGTTGTCTTACCACATCCACTTTCCCCCACAAGGCAAAGAATATCCCCCTTTCCAATGGAAAAGGATATATCGTCCAACACCCGGACGATCTTGCGTCCGACCTTGAACGTTCGTTCCACATTGACCAGTTCCAACATCCCGTTATTGTACGATGTCATCCTGCACTTGCCTCCGCATACGCCATCATGCGCTGGCCGTGATCTTCCTGGATTTGTTGCCAATGCCAGCACGCCACCTGATGATCGGGAGTAACCGAGATCAGAGGTGGCTCCTCAACGCGGCACTTCTCCGTCGCGTAGGGACACCGGGGATGAAACGCACACCCACTCGGTGGATCAATGAGATCGGGCGGCGATCCCGGTATGGAAATAAGTTCCTCGCGTTCCCCGGCCAGCGTGGGGACGGCGTGAATCAGCCCAACCGTGTAAGGATGCAGAGGGTGATAATACGTATCCCACACGTTCGCCACTTCGACCAACTTCCCCGCGTACATTGTGGCCACTCGGTCAGCCAGTTCCGCGGCCAGCGATAAGTCGTGGGAGATCAGGATAAGGGAGAAATCCATCTTCTCCTTGATATCACGCAACACATCAATCACGGAGCGTTGCGTGAGGATGTCCAGCGCGGTCGTGGGTTCGTCCAGAATCACCAGGGGAGGGTGGAGAAGCAGCCCCAGCGCGATGAGCACCCGCTGGCGCATACCACCACTCAACTGATGGGGGTACGCCTTTAGCACCCGTTCCGGTTCCAGTTGCACCAGGCGGAAAAGTTCCTCCATGCGCTGACGGATCTGCTTCTTATTGGTGACCCCGTGGGATCGGGCGGTATCCAGAACCTGGGCCCAGATGCGCAAAACCGGGTTAAACGCGTTCTGGGCGCCCTGAAAGATCATAGCGCATTCCTTCCAACGAAACTGTCGCAACTCGTGGTCGTTCATCTGAAGGACATCTGTGACCTGGGCGTCGCGACGGTAGAGGATACGCCCTTTCTCCACTCGGGCCGTATTGGGAAGCAAGCGAATCAACGCCAGCCCCAGAGTGGTCTTGCCGCACCCGCTCTCCCCGATAAACGCGAGCGTCTCCCCCTGGCGCAAGGTAAACGAAACACCCCGCACGGCCTTGACTTTGCCGCGCTCGGCCAGGTACGTAACCCAAAGGTCCTCAACCTTCAGGGTAAATTGGCCATCTGACGATACATAATCCGTTGCAGATTTCATCTATCCTCCACACGTGCTACGTGATGCGTACTACCTGCAAACACCCCACCTCAAGTGGGGACACTGCTCTCCTGGCAAACGCCAGATCACCGCCCGCTCGATGATTACACACTTGTCCGCAACCGCGGGTTGAAAATCTCCTCTAACAGCCGGGTGAAGGATACCAATGAGAGTTGGAACAACGCGATAGCCGCCACAGGAGACATGATGTACCACAAACTGCCTTTGTAGAAGATGGCCCCGCGAGTCCACGCCAGGCTGAGCATCACACCCCAGTTGCTTCCCGAAAAGGGCACCAGCCCCAGGAAGACCAGACCCACCTGCGCGTAAATAGCTCCTGTCATAGCAAAGATGAGGTTAATGGCGATATAACTCATCATGTTGGGCAAGATCTCCCGCAAAATGATGTGCTTGGTGCCCAGATCCAGAGCGCGAGCAGCCTCCACAAATTCCCGCTCCCGCAGGGAAAGCACCTGCGCGCGGATGGCCCGAGTCAGCGCGGGCCACGACAACACACCCAAAATAAACGCCAAGAGCGTCACATTGTTGAACTTCACCAGTCCGGCCAACACCGCCAACAGAGGAAACTGGGGAATGGTCAGCACAATGTCTGCCAGAGCCATGATCGCGTTATCCACCCATCCACCAGCCAACGCGCTCAACGATCCAAGAAGCACCGCGATCGTGGTGGAAATGAAGCCCGCCAAAAACGCGACCACCAGCACGTCCTTTCCCCCGTGGACAATCTGCGAGAAAATGTCCCGCCCTTCCGAATCGGTGCCGAGCCAGAACTCAGAGGATGGCGGCTGGTAGATCTTGTCCACTTTCGTCTGAGTATCCAGGGGGACCACATACGGTCCCACAAAGGACAGAAGGATGAAGAACACGACCCCCAACAAACCGATGAACCCGATTTTGTTGTAGGTCAGCAAGCGAAACGTTCTACGCAAACTCTGCCAGAAGGATGACATCAACCCCTCCTATGAGCAATAGAGAGTACAACACCGCACACAACACCCCCCACGTACCCCACTCACTGCACTCGGATGCGCGGGTCCAGCCAGCCGTAGACAAACTCTGCCAGGAAGTTAGCGAGGATCACCGCGATGGTAATGACCAGGAACACCCCTTGCATGACCGGGTAATCGCGATAATTGATACTGTTGAGCAACAACTGTCCCACACCCTGGTACACAAAGATGAACTCGATCAGCGCGGAGCCGCCCACAATAAAGCCAATACTAATGGCCAATTGGGTGAACAGGGGAAGGGATGCATTCCGTCCCACATAGGCAGTAATGATGCGGCCTTCGTTCAACCCTCGGGCCTTTGCCACCGTCACATAATCCTCACCCAGAGTGTTAATAGTGTTACTTTTCATCGCCAACATCCAACCACCAATGGTCGTCAGCACATAGGTGAGGATGGGCATGGTCGCGTGGTAGAAAATATCCTTGATAAAAGTCCAGGAGAACTCCGGCTTCACCCCGGGGGACATGGCCCCTCGCATCTTGGTGATGGGAAATATCTTCCACTGCACCCCCAAGAACACGAGAATCATCATCCCCACCAGGTAATTGGGGATAGAACTGAAGATCGACGCCACCGTCGTTAATGCGTGGTCGAGAACGGATCCCCGGCGATAAGCCATGATCATGCCCAAGAGCATCCCAAAGGTGAAACTGATAAGCAGGGAAACCCCCACGCTGAACAGGGTCCAGGGCAAGAACTTGCCGATCATCTTGGCGACTGGAGTCCCTTTAGAACGGTAGGAAGTACCCAAATCACCCTGTACCAAGTTCTTCATGTACTCCAGGTATTGTTCCCACAAGGAAGCTTCCAGATCAATGCCGTAGAGCGCGGCCGCCTGATCACGGGCCTCCTGGTAAGTAAAACCGTACTGATCAATGAGTTCGTTAATGTACGCCTCAATGGGATTGGTGGGCATAAGACGCACAATGAAAAACGTTAGCGTTACAACCACGAAGATCTTGGCAAGAGCCATCAAGATCCGACGCAGGATGTAATTACGCGCCAAACGTCGAAGCCAATACCACACGTCGAAACGAGACGACGGCGTCGGTTGGGCTAGCGATGTGGTTGTCATATACGGCCTCCAATGCGTGATACGAAATACACAAGACACCCTCAGGCGCTAATCGCCTCCCGGATGCGACCTCCAGAACGATGCAGGCGTTCCCGGGCCTCCTCTGGCGAGCAGGGAACTAATGCACTCACAATAGCCACCTTAACGTCCCCCCCACTCTGTCGGAGCAGAGATGTTGCTGTCTCCTCATCTACCCCTGTGGCTTCCATGACGATGCGGCGAGCCCGAGCCCGCAACTTCTCATTATCCTGCTGAACATCCACCATCAAGTTATCGTACACCTTGCCCAGGCGGACCATGACCCCAGTGCTCAACATGTTCAGAACTAACTTCTGAGCCGTTCCCGCCTTCAAACGCGTTGACCCCGCAATAACCTCCGGGCCGACCAACGGCGCCACGACCATATCGGCCAAGTCTGCCACGGGGGAAGGAAGATTGCAAACAATCCCCACGGTCAAGGCTCCGCGGCCCTGGGCTGCCTCCAACGCCCCCAGCACATAGGGCGTTCGCCCACTGGCTGTAATGCCCACCACTGTATCCTCCGCGCGGACATCCAGATCGGCTATGGCCTGAGCGCCATCTTCAGCAATGTCCTCAGCCCCTTCCACCGCGTTGCGGAGCGCCACATCCCCGCCCGCGATGACCCCGATCACCACATCCGGATCCACGCCAAAGGTAGGCGGACATTCGGACGCGTCCAGCACGCCCAGACGACCGGACGTACCCGCGCCAATGTAAATAAGTCGCCCCCCTCGCGCCATACGCTCCGCGATCGCGTCCACTGCTCGGGCAATGTCCGGCAACACAGCCCGCACAGCCCGCACAGCCCGCCGATCCTCCACGTGCATCAACCCCACCACCTGGTGGGCAGGACGCTGATCCAGCCGTCGGGTGAGCACGTTTCGACTCTCACTGGCCCAGGGTCCCTGGTCCCCGTTCAGGGAAGGCGCGGGCCGGGGCTGCAAAGGTTCGCCCAACAACTCCCAGGATAACCACCCCGCGCCTACAGCCGCGTCCGCGTAAGGTAACACCATTCGCGCGTGGGGAACTCGTGTGTGCACTGCCTGAGCCACCGCGTCCCGGTAAAAGGGCATGTTGAGAAGCAGTCCCCCGCTAAACACCAGGGAAAACTCCTCCCTGGGAAACAAACGGCGGCTCACCGAGTCCACCAGCGAAGCCAACACATCTGCAGCCTCAGCAACAATGTCCGCTGCAACCGTATCCCCATCCGCGGCCGCCTGAATCACCAACGGCGCTAGAGACGCCACATCCGCGTGGGTCCGTTTCGTATCGTACAGCCAGGGCACAAGGTGATTCGGTTGTTCCAGGTGCAAAGCATTCAAGATCAGAGTCCGCAAGTGAGTGGGCAAATCCGAACCCTCTTCCCCACGCAGGACCGCTCGTACCCCAGATCGTCCCAGCGCGTATCCACTCCCCACGTCCAACAAATATCCCCAGCCACCGGCTCGAGCATGTTGACCCGTTCGGGAAACCCCGTACACGATCATTCCTGTTCCTGCAATGATCACCACCCCGTGCGGGACTCCTATCCCCCCCACCAGGGCAGCGAGAGCATCATTTTCCACCCGAATCGGCATTCCCGGAAAAGATTCTGCAGCGAGAGAGCGAACTCGTGCCCGTTCACCAGGGCGTTCCACGCCCCCCAAAGCCCACGTCATGGCAAGGGCACGGCTTGCATCCACGTTCGCGGACCGGGCCGCCGCGTCAATGGCCGAAAGCACCGCCTCCCGAACACCTTCCCAGCCGACCACATAAGGATTCGCGGCCGTGCTCTCCCCACGTCCCAACACACGTCCTGTTCTATCCACAATAACAGCCGCTGTTTTCGTTGCTCCTCCATCCACACCAATAACGAAGTCCAACCAGCGCCTCCACTTGCAGGGAAAATTGAAAATTCAGCACCGGACATCGAAAAGTCGCCCGTCGACTTCTTGATGTCCAATGTTCACCCTTCAATCCGTAAAAATGTACCACCGCCTACGACGCAAAAACCTGTTCTCCTCCCGCTCCCACCCTCCTACAATCTCATTCAGAGAGGCCCCTTCTTCGATGTAGGCCCGCACCTCCCCATTACCGATGAGCCGGTCAAAGTGCGAAATGCGGCCATGGGACGGGGGGAGAAAGGCAAACGCGTCAGGATGTAAGGAACGCGCTTCTATGAGCACTGCAAGCCCGGTGCGGACCGGCTGAAACACCTCCCGCCGCGTTACATGTACCTGCACCCCGTGACACAACTCGCCCGCGTACTTGCTCGTACACGGGGTAAAACTCACTGGCCGAAAGCGCACTCCCGGCAATTCATACGCGTTCAACCGCCTGGCCAGGGATTCCCCATCCAGCCACGGAGCCCCGACCACCGCGAAGGGATAAGGGGTTCCTCGCCCCTCAGACAAATTCGTCCCTTCTACCAGGCACATGCCCGGATAAAGCAGGGCCGTCTCCCCGTGGGGAATGTTGGGTGAAGGGGGCACCCAGGGTCGTCCCCACGCGTCAAACCACATCTCCCGACGCCAGCCGGACACTGGCACCACCTCCAAGTGGGCTCCGAGGGAGAGCACATCATTGGCAAACCACGCTATCTCTCCCAACGTCATCCCGTGGCGGATGGGAACCGGTAACATACCCACAAAGGAAGAAAACTCCTCGCGCAAAATCGGCCCTTCCACCTGAACCCCGTTAATCGGATTTGGACGGTCCAGCACCAGGACAGGGACCCCAGCCTGAGAGGCGGCTTTCAAAACGTGAACCAGGGTGCTGACATACGTGTAGAACCGGGCCCCCACATCCGGCAGATCGACAACTATCCATGTTAAAGAAGCCAACACATCCAAGGGTGGGGCAAATTGATCCCCGTAGAGACTGAACATCAACGCGCCCGTGCGCTGTTCGATTCCATGGCCTACGCCCTCCCCCGCGGGGACAGAGGCGGAGAACCCGTGTTCAGGTGTAAAGATCACGGCCACCTGAACGCCCGCGCTGTGCAACACCTCCACAGATGTGCGCAGATCCGCGGTTGTCGCGGCCGCATTAGTCACCAGCCCTACTCGACCATCCCGAACCCGAGGGAGAACATCCTCAACAACACGATCCAGTCCAAACGCAACCCCCATATCTTCCTCATCCCTCGGCCGATGGTCGATATACACCCGCAACGGCCCCCATGGGCGACTGCCCGTCCACAGAAAGAATAACCTTCAACCTGAACCGATCGGCCCTGTAGAAAGAACGAACAAACTCTACGGGCTCGTTATCCACTGTGTACGTGACCCGTTCCATAGCCAGCACAGGCTTTCCCTTCTCAATGCCCAACAGTTCAGCCACGTGCCGCTCGGCTTCCTGCGCTTCAATAAACTGCATAGCCCGAACCAGGACCACATTGTAACGGGTCTGCAAAACCCTGTATAGGGAATGCTGCTCCCAGTCCACCTCTTCTAACCCGGGAAACCGTTCTGCCTGCAAGTGCGCCTTTTCCAGAGCCACAGGGACCCCGTCCACAAGCCGCAAACGGGCAATGCGCACCAAACGCGTGCCCGGCTGTAAATTTAAAGCCTTGGCTGCTTCCTCATCAGCCGGCACCTGCTCCACTGCAAGCACTCGAGATCCGGGCGTAAATCCCTGGGCTCGAACGGATTCGGTAAAACCCGACAGGCGTTGGAGGTTCTGTTCAATCTTGGGGCCACAGGAGACAAACGTCCCTTTACCCGGCACAGTGTAGAGCACGCCTTCCGCGATCAGGGTCTGAAGGGCCTGGCGCACGGTCATGCGGCTGACGCCCGTGATCTCACTCAACTCCCGCTCAGAAGGGACCCGCTGGTTCGGCTTGAGGATACCGTCCCGAATGGCTTGCAGGAGCGAGTTACGAATTTGCAGGTATAACGGCTCTGCACTTTCTCGGCGAATAGGAGGTAAGGGTAACATGCGCCCGCCCTAAAATGGTCTAGACCAACCTAGACCGGATTATACCGCACCGAAGCACCGCTGTCAAGGGGGAAGTGTCGATTTTTACCACATTCCGACACTTTTGCATGGGAGGCAATAACCAGTTGAGCAGCCCGTAAAAACATCCGATCCCGCGACGCCTGAGAGCCACCACCCCCAGGGGAATTCTCCGGGCCTGGCACACAATCCGCGAGGTCACTTCAAAGCGGAGGAGAGCAGGGCCTGCAACGCGTTCAGCGAAGGCGGAATGACCGTTGGCCTTCCCGCGGCGCGAACCGCCGCGCGCACATCCTTCAGGCCATTCCCAGTAAGGAGCACTACGATCCGCTCCTCTGGGTGAATCCGCCCCTCGGCCAGGGCACGGCGCATCCCCGCAAACGCGGCCGCCGCGGCCGGCTCCACAAAGATGGCCGCCTCGCGAGCCAGCACCCGCATCGCGTCCAGAATCTCCTCGTCGCTCACCAGAAGCATCTCCCCGCCTGTCTCCCGCACCGCGGCCAGGGCCTTATACGGGTCCCGGGGCTGTCCCACGCTGATGCTGTCCGCCAGGGTGGTGGGTGTGACCGGAGCCACATCTGTGGTCCCCGACCGCCACGCGTTGTAAATCGCGGCCGACCCCTCCGCTTGTACCCCCATTAGTTTGGGCGGGTGTTCTATCCAGCCCAGAGCGAGGAGATCGCGAATACCTTTGCCCAGCCCGCCAATGATGCAACCATCTCCCACGGAGACAAAGATGCGATCGGGCGCATCCCAATGGTCCCCAGCAGCGCGCGGCCAATCCCCCCGGTGCCCCAGCAGCACGGGGAGCCCCAGCCGGGTTATGGTTGTAAACTGTTCGATGATCTCGTAGGCCGCACTCTTCTTCCCCTCCGTCATAAAGGGATTGTAGCCTGTGTTGCGGTTGTACCACCCGTAGTGGTGACTGGCCTCCAGGCAAAGGTCAAAGGCCTGGTCGTAGGAGCCGCGCACCGCAAACACCTGCGCGCCGTGGATAAGGAGTTGCGCGATTTTGGCCTCCGGCGCGCTCTCGGGCACGAAGATGATGGCTTTGATGCCCACGGACGCGGCCAGCAGAGCCAGGGATGCGGCCGCGTTGCCGGTGGACGCGCCCGTGATGACCGGACGGCCCTCGTCCCGGGCACGGGCCACCGCGATCGCACTGGCCCGGTCCTTGAAGGACGCGGAGGGGTTGCGGCCATCATCCTTCAGGTAGAGATGGGGCAGGCCCAGCACATCCCCCAGGCGCCGCGCGTGGTACATGGGGGTCCCCCCGACAGGAATGGGTGGGAGGGAGGCCCGGGATCGGATGGGAAGGAGAGCTTCGTAGCGCGCGATGCTGGGGTCCGGGTCGCGCGCGATGCGCGCGGGCGATGTCGCGCGCGCGATGGCATGATAATCGTAGAGAACGTCCAGTGTGCCCACACCGGGGAGATCATGGTGTGGGCACACGTATTCGACTTCGTCCAGCGTGTATTCTCTACCACAGATCAGGCACCGAAATCCACGTTCGTACATGTGTTCTCCACGTGGTGCGGGTTGAGGCGTAACGGCGGGAGAGCAGCCATACCTACTATGCTTCCCTTCACCGTTACGCGTCCGATTTGAGCGTGTTCAGAAACCGCGTTCCTCGCGGATAAGCCGGTCGATCTCGTACACCATTTCCTGTTGTTTGAGCCAGTACTCGGGCTTGCGCTGGGCTTCCAGTTCTTCCAGGGTTTTGCCCTGCTGTTCGATCCAGGTGTAGTACTTGAGATTGTGCCACTGGTTGCGGGTGTCCCGGGTTCCCTCTTTGATCCAGTCTAACTTCTGGTTGCGGAAAACCAGTTCCGCGCGCACGACGGCTTCTACCTCATCCATGGGACCGTACTGTTCGGTCATCTGCTGCATGACCGAGCGGTATCGGTCAATGGCGTCAGTGAGGATAGTGACAATGACGTCGCCCTTGCCGTATCCGTAGAACTTGGCCGTCTTGATGGCGCCCATGACGTTGGCCACGCCGCTGATGCCGAAGATCTGCGACATCTTCATCACCTGATCCTCGGGGATGCCATAACGATCTATGAGAACCTTCCACCCGGCTTCCTCGGTGAGGAGTTGGAGCCCCTTCTTTGCCTCCACGTCGTCCACGCACATGATCGCGTCCATGTTCCACACGTTGTGGATCCAGGTGACGTGCTTGTCTCCAATGCCCTGGATGTCGTGCGCGCCGTAGCCGTTCCAGTAGAGGGTGGGACACTGGATAGGTTCCAGGCCAACGATCTTGTGGTCCGGCCATTCCTGCTTGAGCCGATCCCCGGCCGCGATGGTTCCCGCGGACCCCATCGCGGAGACGAAGGCAGCCACCTTGCCGGGGCCGATGCCCTTCTCCTTCAATTCCGCGGCCAGTTCGATGATGGTGTTGCCCGTCACGTAGTAGTGGAACCGATAGTTGCCGAACACTTCGAACTGGTTGAGGACCCGAATGTGCTCCGGGTCCTGGCGGCGCAATTCCCAGGTTTTGTCGTAGATCTCCTTGACATTGGATTCGGAACCGGGAGTGGCAATGATGTCCGCACCGTACTTGCGGATGATTTCAAAGCGTTCTCGACTCATCTCCTCAGGCAGGATAACGATGGATCGGAAGCCCATCCGACAGCCCACCCACGCGCCGCCAATGCCGTAGTTTCCTGTACTGGGCCAGACCAGGATGTGCTTATTGGGGTCCACCTCGCCCAGGAGTTCCTTTTCCACGAGCACCGAGTAGGTGGCGCCCACTTTATGGCTCCCGCTAGGGAAATCCTTGGCGTAAAGGACGACGATCTCCGCGTCCACGCCAGTGAGTTCGTGGGGCAGAACCATGTAATAAATTTGGTCGTTTCCGTCCCGCCAGGTGATGTTGTACAGGTTGATGGGGTTAAGCGGGTCCTTCTCCTTCATCTCTAGGGCCATCTTGCGGATGTGGGAGGGAATCTTCCAGGGATGGAGCATTTCCTCAAAGGTGGGCCCCACCACCAATCCGTGCTTGCCAATGACCTCAGGTGGAATTTCGGAGCCAATGACCTCTTTGTGCAACTCGTGCTTTTCTGTCATGGACAGCCCTCCGGAATACAAGTATCACGTCCCGTTGTCGATAGGATAAGCGTTGAACACGAGAAATGTTCACCCTTCCCAACGAGTGTGTCTTCTTACAGAATGCCCATTTTAACACAAGGCTGATGGGAAGGATGAATTCC
>Ga0256914_1001580_pt1 | contig 20188 bp, 18 predicted proteins | sample HulkmetaG_FD_191571 | JGI IMG/M metagenome (GOLD analysis project Ga0256914, IMG submission 191571) | Hydrothermal chimney microbial communities from Main Endeavour vent field at the Juan de Fuca Ridge, Pacific Ocean - Hulk | ecosystem: Environmental > Aquatic > Marine > Hydrothermal vents ... | reverse complement strand
CTCCCTCCCGGTGCAGACCTGCTGGCCGGAGGACGCCGGTCCCCTCATCACCTGGGGGCTGGTCGTCACCCGGGGGCCGGAGAAGCCGCGCCAGAACCTCGGCATCTACCGCATGCAGGTGATCGGCCGCAACCGCGTCATCATGCGCTGGCTGGCCCACCGCGGCGGGGCGCTGGACTTCCGCGACTGGCAGGCCCGTCATCCCGGCGAACCCTTTCCCGTCTCGGTGGCCCTGGGCGCCGACCCCGCCACCATCCTGGCGGCGGTCACCCCGGTGCCCGATACCCTCTCGGAGTACGCCTTTGCCGGCCTGCTGCGCGGATCGCGCACCGAGGTGACCAAGAGCCTGGGCAACGATCTCCAGGTGCCGGCCTCCGCCGAGTTCGTGCTGGAGGGGGTCATCCATCCCGGCGACACCGCGCCCGAAGGCCCCTTCGGCGACCACACCGGCTACTACAACGAGGTGGAAGAGTTCCCGGTCTTCACCATCGACCGCATCACCCACCGCCGCGATCCCATCTACCACAGCACCTACACCGGCCGCCCGCCCGACGAGCCGGCCATTCTCGGCGTGGCCCTCAACGAGGTCTTCGTGCCCATCCTGCAGAAGCAGTTTCCCGAGATCACCGATTTCTATCTACCGCCCGAGGGCTGCTCCTACCGGCTGGCGGTGGTGCGCATGAAGAAGCAGTACCCGGGACACGCCAAGCGGGTGATGTTCGGCGTCTGGTCCTTCCTGCGCCAGTTCATGTACACCAAGTTCGTCATCGTGGTGGACGACGATGTGAACGCCCGGGACTGGAACGACGTCGTTTGGGCCATCACCACGCGCATGGACCCGGCGCGCGACACCGTGCTGGTGGAGAACACCCCCATCGACTACCTCGACTTCGCCTCGCCGGTGTCGGGGCTGGGTTCCAAGATGGGGCTGGACGCCACCTCCAAGTGGCCGGGCGAGACCAGCCGCGAATGGGGCCGCCCCATCACCCGTGACCCGGAGGTGGTGAAGCGGGTGGACGCCCTGTGGCGGACGTTGGGTCTCGACTGACGCCGGCCACCCCATTGACGCAAGATTTACGGGTTGTTGGCGAGCCGGATCGCGTCCTACACTGCCGCCATGTCCCGACAGCCACCCCTATCCGCCGAGGAGATCGCCCGCCGGTTGGACGAGCTTCTCGAGGTGGAGTTCTCTTTTCTCCAAACCGACCCCATCGCCGTCGAGCTGGCCCGCCTGACCCGAGAACGCCAGCGGTTCGTCCTCGATTGGATTCGGCGCATGGCCACCGCCAACGTGCAGATCGCCTATCAATTCGCCCTGCGCGCGGTGGAAGCCTTGGAGCGGATGGCGCCGGAGCGGGTGGCCGCCTGGTGCCTTCAGGCGATGGACCGTTACGACGGCGAAGGGCTGCGGCCGGCCATGGAGACCATTCGTGATTTGGAGGGCTACCTGGAGTGGGGCCACCTTCGGGCCGCCGCCGCGCTCTATGAAACGGCCGCGCCGGTGCTCCGCTCCTTCGTTCAAGGGTTGAGCGGGCGGCGCCTGGAAGTGGCGTGTGACGACACCCCCTGGACCGACGGCGAAACGCTCTATCTGCCGGAGCTGGTGGCCCGGTTCGAGGCGCCCGAGGACAACTTCCAGCTCTTCAAGGCGCTGGCCACCCATCTTTGGGCCCAGACCCGTTACGGCACCTTGAACGTGGATCCCTCCGGGTTGGACGGCGGTGCGCGCCGCTCCTGGTTCGAGGTCCTGGAAGCCCTGCGCCTGGACGGCCTCATCGCTCGGGAGCTGCCGGGGCTGTATCGCCGCATGGAGGCGCTGGCCCGCCGCCTGGAGACGCCGGCATGGCCCGACGCGCTGGCCCGGTTGCAACCGGAGTTGGTGGCCGGCGGCGTGGCGGCGAGCCTGAGGCTTGCGGACCGCTTTCACGGCGATCCGCCGGCGCCGCCGCCTTGGGTCGGAGGCATGGCGCTGGAGGCGGCGTGGGCGGCCCGCGATCGGCGCTTGCTGCGGGATCAGGCCAGGTTTCGGGAGGCGCTGCGCGTCATCGCCGAGGAGATGGCCGACGGGGAGCGGGCGCCGGAACGGTTCGATCTGCGGGAGCGGCCGGGAAGCGATCCCGATCTACCCGAGCTGGAACTGCTCCATGCCGATCAGGTTGTTCCGGTGCCGGAGACGGTTCGGCGGCTCATGACCTCCATCCAGCTCGACCTTTCCGGCATTCCGGAATCCTATCTTCGGCCGGCCGGTCCCGGTGAATACGACCCCGCCCTGTTGCGTGATGAGACCCGGGATCCCGATGACGTGTGGAGCGGCACCTACCACGAAGAGGGCGCCTTCTTCTACGACGAGTGGGACTTCGGCCGCCAGCACTACCGGAAGAACTGGTGTGTGCTGCGCGAGCACGACCTCGAACCCGGCGACCCCGGCTTCTACGACCGCACCCTGCGCAAGTACCGCGGCCTGGTGAAGTCCCTGCACCGCACCTTCGAGGTGCTGCGCGGCGAGGATCGCGTGCTGCGCCGCCAGCCCCATGGCGAGGAGGTGGATATCGACGCCTTCGTCGAGGCCTGGAGCGACGCCCGAGTGGGGCTGGAGATGAGCGACCGCCTCTTCGCCCGCATGCACAAGGACGAGCGCAACATCGCCGTGCTCTTCATGGTGGACATGTCGGGCTCCACCAAGGGGTGGATCAACGAGGCCGAGCGCGAGGCGCTGGTGCTGCTGGTGGAGTCGCTGCAGATCCTGGGCGACCGCTACGCCATCTACGGCTTCTCCGGCTGGGCGCGCAAGCGCTGCGAGGTGTACCGCATCAAGACCTTCGACCAGCCCATGAGCGACGAGGTGAAGGCGGCCATCGCCGGCATCGAGCCGCGCGACTACACCCGCATGGGCCCGCCCATCCGCCATTTCACGAAGCTGCTCTCCGAAGTGGAGGCGCGCACCAAGCTGCTGGTCACCCTCTCCGACGGCAAGCCCGACGACTACGACCACTATTACCGCGGCGAGTACGGTATCGAGGACACCCGCCAGGCGCTGTTCGAGGCGCGGGTGGCCGGCATCCACCCCTACTGCATCACCATCGACCGCGAGGGAGCCGACTACCTGCCGCACATGTACGGCAAGGCCGCCTACACGGTGCTGGACGACGTGGCCAGGCTGCCCTTGAAGGTTTCCGACATCTATCGCAAGATCACCAGCTGATCCCCGCGGGGGTTCCGCAAGACCCACGGGCGGTCGCAAGGCACGGCCCATCGACCGCTCGATCCAAATCAAGAGGCCCGCCAGAGGCCTCCCTGCCACCAAAGACCCGGAGGACGCAACGATGAAGACCACGCTGTTCTGTTTCCTGATCCTGACCGCCGCCGTCGTCCAGGCGCAACCGCCGGCGCGCGCGATGCCCGGCTACGGCGCGCCGCCCGTTCGTGCCCAGGCCGAGCCGGGGCCGGCCGCCGTAGCCGCCCGCGGCCTGGACAAACTCATGCGCTTCCTGGAGAACAGCGACGGCGACCTGCAAAAGCTGGGCGCCTTCCTCAACCGCGAGATCGCTCCCTATTTCGATTTCGCCTACATGGCGCGCGTCGTCGCCGGCAACCTATGGGCGCGGATGGATGAGTCGCAACGGCGGCGCCTGGCCAATCGCATCAAACGCCAGTTTTTGGCCACCCTGGTGGAACGGCTGGGGGATTACGATCGGCAGCAGGTGCGGGTGGTTTCTCAGCGGCTGAGCCCGGACGGTCGCAGCGGCGTGGTGACCACCGCCATCCAGGATCCACGGGGCTATCCTGCGCGCATGGATTTTCGTTTCTATCGCTCCAAGAGCGGCTGGAAGGTCTATGACGTCTCCGCCAACGGCCAGAGCGCCGTGGTCCACTACCGCCGTCAGTTCCGTCAGGCGTTGATGCGTTGGACGGCGGCCCGTTGATCCTTGCCGGCCGGGGTCCGCACCCCGGTCTTTTCCTCTATTTCCGACGATGAACACACCGCCGACCGGAGGGCTGGGCAAAGGCATGATGTTGGGTGCCTGGGTCCTTCTGTTGCTGTTGCTCACCTTGGTGTTCGGCCGGGTCTTGGAACGGCGTGAGAACCCCAATCCCGATCCTGGCGGTGTCGTCACCGGCGAGGCGAGGGAAGTGAGGCTGGTGCGCAATGCGGACGGCCACTATGTGGCCGGCGGCGCCGTCAACGGTCTGCCGGTCACCTTCCTGGTGGACACCGGCGCCACTCGGGTGGCGGTGTCGAAACGCCTTGCCGACCGGCTGGGGCTTGAACGGCGGGGCGGTACCTTCAGCCGTACCGCCAACGGCGTGGTGGCCGTATGGCAGACCCGCCTGGACCGCGTGCGGTTGGGTGTCATCGAGCAGCGTGCGGTGCCCGCCGTCATCCTTCCCGAACTGGAACCCTGGGATCAGGTGCTCTTGGGCATGAGTTTTCTCAAGCACCTGGAGATGGAGCAGCGCGACGGCGTTCTCGTCCTGCGCCAGAAGCCGCGTGGAAAATGAAAAACGCCGCGTGGCGCGGCGTTTTTCATGGGCGTGGATGGTGGAGTCTAGCTCTTGACCACGTCCTTGAGCGCCTTGAGCGCGACCACCTTGACGCTGGTGGTGGCCGGCTTGGCTGGAATCTTCATGGGTTCGCCGGTGGCCGGGTTGCGGCCCATACGCGCCTTGCGGGCGGGTTTCTTCACGCGACGGATCTTGACGCCGGTATCGGGAATGGTGAACTCGCCCGAACCGCGCTTCTTGATGTGGCGGGTGATGAGGTCGCTCAATGAAGAGAAGACCGAAGCCACCTGTTTCTTGGTCAATCCGGTCTCCTGGGCGATGGCGTCGATGATCTCGCTCTTGGTCTGCTTCTTGGCGATGGCCGGCAGCTTCTTGGTGACGGGCGCCTTCTTGGCAGCCGCTTTTTTGGAGGTTTTCTTTACCATTGCATGCGCTCCTTTTGGGGTTGAACGGTCGGTACCGAAGGCGAAGTTATCATATTCCATCGCCTTTCCATAGTAAAAACACGGGTGGAGCGTCGAGCTTGCGAGAACGGTTTCACACCATAAAGCACGGGGTCTGCGCCGATTCGGCGTCTTCAATGTCTGTCCTTTTCGGCCTTCAGTTGTTCGATCTCCCGTTCCACCCGCTGCAACTGGGATTCGATCTTCGCTTGTTGATACTCGTCCAGCCCAGGTTGCTTGAGCGCGATGCGAAGCTGGTTGCGGGCCGGTTCCAAGGCGCCGCGCAGGTAATGGTAGGTGGCGAGAAACTGATGACTCTCCGCGGCCCGTCCCATGTCGGCCGCCGCCCGTGCGAGCAGCCGATAGACGGGGGTCTTTTCCGGGTGCAGTGAGCGGAGCCGTTCCAGTTCGCGGTAGGCGTCTTGCGGCCGGCCGGCGCGCAGATAGAGTTCCGCCAGGGTGACGTGCAGCGGATAGTTGTAAGGGAGGCGCGCCGCCGCTTTCCGAAGCCGTTCCATGGCGGCGTGTCGAAGGCCGCGGTCCATGTCCACCTTGGATGCGGTGACGATGAACGCCACCGTTTCCGGGTGGGCTGCGAGCAGTGCTTTGAGTTCGCGTGCCGCTTCGTCGTATTCACCGGCGCGCCACAGCGCCAAGGCCAAGCCGTAGCGGGCGGCGTTGCGGTCGCGGTAACGACCGTCGCGCAATACGCTGCGGAAGTGGGCCACCGCATCGCCGGCGTCGTGAAAACTGCGCTCGCGCAGTGTGGAGCGGACCAGAAGGTAGGCCAGGCTGTCTTCACGTTGACGGTAAGGAAAGCTTTCGGCCCGACCCAGGGCGTCGGCGATGCGGGCGTTGGTCACCGGATGGGTGCGCAGGAACTCGGGCAGCTTGGTGGCATAGGCGCGGTTGGCGCGGCCCATGCGCGCAAAGAAGGTGGGCATGGCGCGAGGGTCGAAGCCGGCCTGTTGCATGATGTCGATACCGATGCGGTCGGCCTCCTTTTCGTTCTGGCGGGTGAAATTGATCTGCTGTTGGCGCACCGCGGCTTGGATGCCCATGGCGGTGGCGATGCCGGCGTCGCCGCCGGCCAGAGTGCCCACCAGGATGGCCGCCAACAGGGCGGCGCCTTGGACCAGGCCCAGGTTTTCGTCGGCGTGCCAGGCCCGCAACAGATGGCGTTGGACCACGTGGGTGATCTCGTGGGCCAGCACCGCGGCGAGCTCGTTTTCCGATCGCGTGGTGAGCACCAGGCCGCTGTAGACGCCGATGTAACCACCGGGGCCCGCATAGGCGTTGATGCGTGGATCGTCCACAAGAAAGAAGGTGAAGGGCGTGCCGCGCGCTTCGCTGTTGTTCACCAACTGTCGGCCGAGCTTGTTGATGTAGTCGTCCAGCAGCGGATCTTCGATCACCTTCTGGGTGGCGCGCACGTAGCGCATGAAGGCCTTGCCCAGTTGCCGTTCCTGGTGGGGCGAGAGCAGGTTGCCGGAGACGGCCCCCATGTCAGGGAGGTTCTGATAGATGTCGCCGTGAAGCGACGGCGGCGCGACGGCCAGCTGCAGGGCCAGCAGCAGCGCGAGGAAGCGGCGGGTTTTGTGGAACGGAATCAATTGAGCTGGATGCGTTGTCCCCAGGGCGGTTTCTCCCGACCTTTCACCAACCACAAGACCGGGTAAGGAGGCTCGAGTTCCGGAAAGGTGCCCTCCAGGTCGGTGAAATAGACCAGCACCTCCGGCCGCAGCCCCTGTTCGGCCACCCATTGGAACACGGGACGGAAATCGGTGCCACCGCCGCCGGCGATGGGGATCTTCGGATCCATCTCCTCCCAAGGTTCGAAGATCCAGGGCGACCCTTCGGCCAGGCGGTGGTCGCAGGCCAGCAGGGTGACACGGGCGCGCATCTGTCCTTTGAGCGCGGTGATCTCGGAAAGAAACTCCCGGATCTCGCCGTCGCTGATGGAGCCGCTGGTGTCCACGGCCACCACCACCTCCACCTGGCTGGAACGCAGGCTGGGAAGGATGGCGGCGCTTTCGCTGCGGCGCGAAGGGCGCATGTAGCTGTAGTCGTCGCGGGCGCTGGCGGTGAGATAGCGGGCCAGCAGGTTCCGCCAGGGCAATCGGGGTTGGAGCAGATGGTCCACCAGGCGCGCCATGGCGCCGTCCATCTTTCCGGCCTGGATCGCCTGCTGGGCGGCGCCGGCCAGCCGCTGTCGCCACTGCACGTCCAGGTTGTCGCGTTCGTCGGGAGTGAGGGGGGGCGGTTGCTTCGCGCCTTTCTCGTCGGGTTTCTGCTGCTCCTGTCGTTCGCCGCCCGAATCCCGGCGGTCGCCCCGGCGGTCGGGGTCGGTCTTCTGGCGGGCGCCTTCGTCCTGCTCCGGTTCGTTGCCGGAGGCGCGGGGCGTCCGTCGCTTCTCTTCGGTGGGCGGGGGCGGTGGGTCGCTCCGCCCCGCGGAGGTGGCGCGGTCGCCTCCTTGGTTGCCCTGGGTGTCGCTCTCCTGATCGTAGAGGTGCTTGTCGATGGTCTCGTACTGGTCGTCCTCTTCCAGCAGGGGGTAGATCTCCTCGGCGGTCATGCCGTGAAACTGGTCCAGGACCACCACGTCCGGCGGAGGGGCGAGGCCCTCGTCCACCAGCAGGGGATTGATGGCGTAATCGCAGGCCAGGTTCCATCGGCCGATGTCGCGGTGTTGACGACGGGCGAAGTGGGACAGCGCGCAGTGCAGCGCCTCGTGCGCCAACATGAATTGGGTCTGTTCCAGGCTGAGGGCGGCGATGTACTCGGGGTTGTAGTAGAAGCGACGGGCGTCGGTGCCGGTGGTGGGACACCACTCGGGGTCGGCGGCCACCAGGGGCAGGCGCATCACCAGGGCGCCGAGGAAGGGCTTGTCCAGGATCAGCCGGGTGCGGGCGGCGGCGAGTTTGGTTTCGATCGCTTTCCGATCCATGGGTCAGCCGGCTTGGGTTTGCCGTGGCCACGGCGTCGGACGGCCGCCGGTGGCGTCGAGCGCGCGACGAGGATGCGATCGCCGTGTGGCCGAGGGTTGCGGTGCGGCCTTCTCCATCAACGGTACAGCATCACCTCGCCGACGGCCGTCGCCCAGTCGGCGAACTGGGGCACGGTGAAGAGCCGCTCGCCGATGGCGCGGTGCAGGTCGGAGACCAGCATCACGCCCATCTCCTTCTGTGGGAAGCGGTTGGCGTAGTCCAGGATGTTGCCGATCACCCGGCCGGCGTCCGGCTCGTCCTTGGCGCGGATGGCGCGGCCCACGAGGGCGGCGGCCACGGCGTACTGGAGGTCGATCTCGTCGGGCACCGGCATCTCCCGGCCTTCGACGATGGCGTCCAGGTCGGGCATCTTGTCCAGGCTGTTGATGAAGGCGTGGAGCTCGATGCCGGCGGCAGGGCCCACGCAGGCCTGGAGCGCGCCGAGCAGGAGGGTGGGCTGGTCACCGAACTTCTGCAGGCTGCGGTGGGCGAACTCCCAGGAGCGCGGCGAGGGGAAGGCCACGGGGTTGTGGGCGGGATCGAAATCGAAGAGCAGCTCGGGCCGGAAGCGCAGGAAGCCGATCACCCGTTCGTCGATGCCGTTGGCCCAGGCCCAGGCCACCCAGTCGTCCAGGTGGGTCTCCACCTCGAAGTGGGAGAGGCGGTTGGCCAGGGGCGCCGGCATGGTGTAGGTGACGCCGCGGTCGCCCTGGCGGTTGCCGGCGGCGAAGATGGCCCAGCCCTGGGGCACCTCGTATTCGCCCAACCTGCGGTCGAGGATGAGCTGGTAGGCGGCGGCGGAGACGCTGGGCGGCGCCGAGGTGATCTCGTCGAGGAAGAGGATGCCGCGCGGGCCGTGGCGCTGTTTGTCCGGCAGGATGGCGGGCACCGCCCACTCCACCACGTCGCCCTGGCGGAAGGGAATGCCGCGTAGGTCGCTGGGTTCCATCTGCGAGAGGCGGATGTCGATCACCGGCACGCCGTGTTTCGCCGCGACCTCGGCCACCATCTGCGACTTGCCCACGCCGGGCGGTCCCCAGAGCATCACCGGGGTGTGATGGCCTTCGGCGGTGGAGGTGAATTCGCGGTCGAGGATGGTGAGAAGCTGTGCGGGACGCATGGTGGTGGAACGGACGGCCGCGGGTGGCGACAGCATGCGCAGTCCCTTGACAAAGGTCAACCTTGGCCGCGCCGTGGTTTCGCATAATTCGGGGTCCCGCTGTGGCCGGCGGGGTTGTCAGCGATTAGAATAACAGGGTATTCTAATAAAAGTCTCTGCCCCAAGACCGGCCACGCTGCCCGGCGATCGGGGGCGGGAAGCACGCGTTACGAGATTGTGGCCGTCGGCAAGGCGTGGCAGAATTCGGCCCCGTCGTGCCGAGAGCATTAACCAGACGATTCGGAGACCGGATATGAACCAGTTCTATTACGATGCCGTGACCAAGATGGAAAGCATGGGTGTGGATGACGAGTACATCCTGGGTTGGCAGGCAGGCTTCCTCCATCACCCCGAGCGTGAAGAGCAGCGCGTCACCGAGGCCTACGAAGCCGGCTATGCCGATGGCAAGGCGAAGACGCTGGACAACCTGGAGAACTGGATCAAGAAGTGATCCCCGATTCCGGTTGACGAAAAAAGGCGGGTGCTCCCCGCCTTTTTTCGTGGGCCGGCCGTCAGGCGAACAGGTCCAGCATGGCCCGAGAGAGCTTGCGGTCCACTTCCACGCCGTCTTTGTCCATCACCTGGTCGATGACCCAGCGGTTTTCGCCCTCCTCGCCCATGATCTGTTGAATTTCGTAACCCAGGTGGCGCAGAAAAGGGTACGAGGGGCCTTCGTCGGTGTAACGGAATTCGGCGTATTCGGCCGCCCTTTCATTGATGCGGTCGAAAAACGGCTGGAGGTACTCGCCCGGTCCGAACAGATCCAGGCTGTTGTCCTCCACGATCTCGCCCAGCTTGCGGGCCACGGCCACGATGAGCGCCCGACGCTCTTCATCGTCGAGCGCCAACCGCTGGTGGGCCAGCCGATCCATGATCTGGAGTTGGAAAATGAGGTACTCGATGATCACGTCCATGCGCTGGCGGTCGTTCTCGTAGACGAAATCCTCGCCGTGAAGGGTGATGGCCTTGTCCTGGGCCAGGCGCCAGGCGATGAAGGCCAGCGCACCGGCGATCTCTTCCAGGCTCCGTTCGCCTTCGCCGTGCCAGCGGCTTTTGATGCGCAATGCCATGGGATGCTCCTTTTGAGCCGGTGAAGGCTTCATGATATAACTCAATAACCCACCATTTTACTCAAGAATTATGGGGCAATGAAAGCCGAGCTGGAGCCTGTACGCGAGCAGGTGCAACACAACTGTGACGTGGCCGATGCCCGCCACGGCGGGGATTTCACCATGTGCACCTATTTGCTCAAGATGCGCGAGTATTTTCGTTGGGAGCAAGGCGCAGGCTTTCGGGATCCCTTGCCCAGCGCGGCTCTTGGAGAGTGGCTGCAAGCGCGCGAGGCGCTGTGGGCGTCGTTGGCCGAGGCCGACTACCGGCCCATCGAAATCGGTGGACGGTGTTATGACCCATTCGACGTGCGGGGGATCAACGAGGCGCTGGCGCCGTTGGGCGCCGTCTACAGCGCCGGCTTCGTGAGCGGGTCCGGCGCCCACTTCTTCCTGGCGGAGTTGCTGCGGCGCGAGGGGGAGGACGCATGCACTTTGCATCTGTGCGGGCGGGAGTACGCCCGCTGCCTCGATGCCCCGCCGGCCATGGTGGGGGAGGGCGGGGTTTTCCTGCGCAGAGAGGCTCTTCGCCGCTACCTTTGGGAGAAATACGAAACCTGGGCGTGGAAACGTCCCGACAATGCGTTGGGTCGGGCTTTCGCCCATCACGGTTTCGACGGCGATCCCGAAGCCGCGTTGGAGCGGATGACCGACGTCGAGCTGGCCGCCGCGCGTGAACACGAGTTGGGAGAGTTCGAGGCCGGCCGCGCATTGGGGGAGGCGTGGAACTGCATGGTGTCGGACTTGGCGCTGACGCCTGCCGAGCTGATGGCGCGGGCGGTGAGAGATCATCTGGCGGACGCGCTGCGCACTTTGCCTTTCCTGCTCGACCGGGGCGCGTCGGCTTCCATCCATTTTTACGTGGGCAATCTCAATGGCATGAGGCGCCACCTCCATCCACGGCTTCAGGCCGCCTATGCCGAGTGGCGCGACAGCGGCGATCTTTCGGCGCTGCGTGCCTTGGCTGCCGAAGGGCGGCGCTTCTGGGGCCGATTGGCCCACGAACTGTTGGCGCTTCATGCCCGGTACGGCGCCGAGGCCGCGGGACCCATCCGTGAACACGTGGAGCGGCGCTGCCTGGGGGCGGCCCGATGAATCGGCGTCGGCTGTTGGCCGTCGTCGAACTGGGCGGCTACCCCAACCTCATCCCGCTGTACCAGCGGCTCGGATTTGATGTGGACTGGGTCACCTCCCAGCGCAAGGCGCGCATGTGGTTGAAGAAGCAGGTGCCCGACGTCGTCGTCGCCGAATACAACCACCAGACCGACTTCCGCGACCGAAGCTCCAACCTGGAGACCCTGGGTGCCGTGTTGCAACGCCATCCCGGAGTGAAGCTGTTGGTTTTCTATCCAAAAGAACACGAAGGTCCCTTCGAAGCCTTCCGCGCCCGTTTCCCCGTCTGGGAGGCCATCGCCTTTCCGATCACCGAGGAGAAAGTGGAGGCGGTGCTGTCGCGCCTTCCCTGAAGGGAATTCCCGGGGGGGCACCACAGGCTGCGCAGGTCCGCCGAGGCCGGAGGCCGACGCGGGCGGTTGGCCTGTGGGTTGTTGCCGGAGTCGGCCGCTGCGCGGCCTCGTCCGGCCTACGACTCGTAGAAGGGAACCACGAAGGCGGGGAAGGCACAGAGAGGGGAAGTTTGGCCGGTCCAGCATCCGATTCCTCCGTGTCCTCTGTGCCTCCGGGATGAAAACCTCAACGCAAACCGCCGCGGCCCTCCTCGTCCTCTTCTCCGAAGCGGCATCCCAGCTTTCGGGCGATCTCGCGGATCTGTTCTTCGGGCGGATACCGGTCCCCGTGCGTCTCCAGGTGGTGCTTCCAGGAGAGGAACTGCGCTTGCAAATGGGGGTCGATGTGGTGGCACCCCAGCACCCGCAAGGTGACATCGCCCACGCGCCAGGGGCCTTCGCCGCGCAGCTCGCCTTCCACCAGGTGGGCGGCCCGGTCGGGGGTGGAAAGGTGCCAGAAGAGGTCCAGATAGACCAGTCCGCGAGGGTGGGGGAAAGCGCGCGCCACCACCTTTTCGCGTCCGTCGGAAAAGCGGACCACCAGGGGCGCGGTCACGGTTTCGATGGCGGCCATGGCGCATGGTCTCGATCCGGTCGGATGGGCTACAGTGTGCCATGGGGCCATCAGGGGCCATCCACGGTCTGCATGGGGGAACCCGATGTCGCTGTTGTCGCGTCTCGGCCTTTGTCTCGTCGTCGCCGTGTCATCCGCCCGGGGGGCGGTGTTGGCGTTGGACGCCGCGCGCCTGGAGGGCGACGGCTGGGAGGCCGGTCCCCTGCACCTGGCCCTGGAGGTGGAAGGGCCTCTGCCCGCGCTCGAGCTGAAGGTGGCGCGCTTCCGCCTCGAGCCGGCGGCGCTGGAGGGTCGGGATCTGCGATTGGCCTGTCCTCGGCTGGAGCTGGATGAGACGGGCGATGTCCGCTGTCCGGATGCCCGACTCACCTTGGCGATGCCGCCTTGGAAATCGGTTCAGGGACGGTTACGGGGGGCCAAGACCGGTGAGGGGCTGACGCTGTCGCTGTCGCCGTTGTCGCTCGATGGTGGGCGCATCGAAGGCACTTTGAGCGTCTCGGGCGCCCAGAGTCGGGCCGATCTTCGCTTTCGGGGGCTGGACCTGGCGGTGCCCGGTCGGCGCTGGTTCGTCGAGTGGCAGCCGCGCGGGCGGCTCGGCGGCCGCTTCGCCGGGGCGCTGGAGACCGATGGTCGATGGCGCGTGCACGGCCGGTGGACATTGGCGGAAGCGGCCTTTTCGGATGTCGATGGGTTGCGGGTGGGCGAAGGGCTTTCCGCCGTATTGACGCTGGAGGGGCGGGGTCGGGATGGTTCGGCCGCGGGATCGGTGGAGCTCACCCTGTCCGACGGACAGCTCTATCTGGATCCGTTCTATCTGGCGTTCGAACGACCGTTGCGGGTGGCGGTGCGCGGTCGCGTCGCGCCGGGCGAGCTGCGCCTCTCCCATTTCGAAGCCGCCATGGATGGGGTGTTCCACGCCGCGGGGCGTTTGCGCTGGCATGGCGGGCGGCTTCACGGCTTGCGTCTGCGGGCCGCCCTCGATGATCTGGAGCAGGCCTATCCGTCGCTGTTGCAACCCGTTCTCATCGGCACCGCCCTGGACGATTTGGAGGTCGAAGGGCGGGCCTCGGGAACACTCGTCTGGGGGGCGGACGGGCCCGAAGCGTTGGGATTGATGCTGGACGGGGTGACGGTGGCGGACCGCGGCGGCCGTTTCAGGTTGGCCGGGGTGGACGCGGATCTGAACTGGGCGCGGGAGGACGCCCCCCGGGATTCCACCCTGGCCTGGCGGGAAGCCGGCCTGTACCGCATCGGATTGGGTGGTACCCGACTGCAGCTACAGGCCGCGGGCGACCGTGTGACGGTGGCCCCTTTCTCCCTCGACCTGCTCGACGGCCGACTGGAGATCACCGGACTGATGCTCACGGGATTTCTTTCCGGCGCGTTGGAGGCGGTGGCCGGCGCCCGGCTGAAGGGGGTGAAATTGGAAGCGCTGAGCCGGGCGCTCTCCTGGCCGCCGTTGCAGGGGGAAGTGAACGCGGTGCTGCCGCGCCTCCACTACCACGAAGGGCGGTTGTCGTTGGAAGGGGATCTGGTGGTGGAACTCTTCGGCGGCAAAGTGGTGGTCGAAGGGCTGGAGATCCAGGATCCGCTGGGGCCGGCGCCCGTGTTGGAGACCCGTTTGCGGCTGGAGAACCTGGACCTCGCCCAGCTTTCGGCCACCTTCTCCTTCGGTCGCATCGAGGGCAGCCTGGAAGGGCGGGTGCGCAACCTGCGCCTGGTGGGGTGGGAGCTGGCGGCCTTCGACGCCGAGCTGCGCTCGCCGTCCGACGACCCCCGTCCCCATCGCATCAGTCAGCGCGCCATCGACGACCTCACCGAACTGGGCAACGGCGTGGCGTCCGGCCTGTCCGGCACCTTTCTCGGCGTCTTCAAGACGTTTGCCTACGACCGCCTGGCGTTGCGTGTGCGCCTCGAAGGGGACACCGCCCATCTCGATGGTGCTCCGCGTACCGGAGGAGGGTACTATATCGTCAAGGGCGCATTGCTGCCGCGGGTGGACGTCATCGGGCGCAACCACCGCGTGGCTTGGAAAGAGCTGCTTTCGCGCCTGCGCAACATTCGAGTCCAGAAAGCCGTCGTGGAGTGAACGAGATGATCAAGAGAGCCGGTTGGCCCCTGCTGAGCCTGCTGCTCAGTGCCTGCGTGACCATCAACATCTATTTTCCCGCCGCGGCCGCCGAGGAAGCGGCGCGGGTGATCGTTCGGGACGTGCTCAAAGGGACGGAGGCGGCCGAGCCGGAAGCGGCGCCCGCCGAAGGGCAGAACGGGGCCGCCCTGGACGGACCTTCCGGCGCGTTGCGGATGGTGCTCCATCTTCTCGAGACGATGGTGCCCCAGGCCCACGCCGCGCAGGCGGACATCAACATCAACACGCCGGCCATCGCCCGCCTGCGTCAGTCCATGCAGAAGCGGCAGAAGGCCTTGGCGCCCTGGTATCGGGCCGGGGCCATCGGCTTCAACGCCCGCGGCTTGGTGGAGGTGCGCACCCTCAAGCCGGTGCCCTTGAACCAGCGCAACCGGCTCAAGAAGCTGGTGGCGGACGAAAACGAGGATCGCAACGCCCTCTACCGTGAGATCGCCCGTGCCAACGGCCATCCCGAATGGGAGGATGAAATCCGCAAAACCTTCGCCCGCATCTGGGTGGAAGAGGCGCCCAAGGGCTATTGGTACAAAACGGACGGGAGCTGGAAACGGAAATGACCTGAAGTGACGGGCCGCCGCCCATGCGGCTCGAAGCGGCCCGGCGCGAAAAAAGGCCACCCGTCGGAGGGTGGCCTTCATCGTTTCGGCCCTGTCCGTGGCGGATCAGTAGCCGCCCTTGCGCTTGGTCTCCGGCAGGCCGGCGATCTTGGCGGCCTGCTTGGAGGGGCCGCCGCCGCCGGGAAAGAGCATGAACAGGTCCTTGGAGCCCACCTTGCGGCCCCAGATCTTGGACATGGCCTTGATCATCTCCCGGTTGTTGGGTTGGTGGCCGCCCTCCTCGAAATAGGTGTCGCGCAGGTATTTCATGACGTCCCAGTGCTCCTGGGTCAACGCCACGCCTTCGGCCTCGGCGATCACCTTGGCCACCTCTTCGTCCCAGTCGTTGGGATCGGCCAGATAGCCGTTGTCGTCGGTTTCTATGGTGCGACCGTTCACTTCGTAAGGCATCGTTTCACCTCCTGCGGATGGGGCGTCGGTGGCGCGACACCCGGGTTGGGTGGAAGAAAACCTGGCGGAATTTTAGTCGAGCCGCTCTGGGGCGTCATCCGTCCAGGGCGCACCCAGGTTGCCGGCCGAGAGCAGGGGCGTGATCCAGTAGTGGAGCTCGCAACCGGCGAAGCGGCGCTTGAGCCGGTCGAGCAGTGCGTTCGCGACTCGGGCCTCGAGGTGGGTTTGGATCAGCCATCCCTTGCGGTAGCCGGCCACCTTTTCGGCCGCGCTCATGGCGTGTTCCGAGCCCCCATAGCCGTTCACCGGCAGGCTGATGAAGCCGATCACCTCGGGCTGCTCCAGCAGCCAATCGACGAGCGGATCGGTGAGGGCCGGCGGCACCACCAGCGAAAGCAGATGTTCACCGGCCGTGGTCTGCATCTCGGACGGACTCATGCGGTCTTCTCCCGTGGAAAGGCGAAACGTCGGTACAGAATGGGCAGCAGGATGAGGGTGAGGGCGGTGGCCGAAATGAGGCCGCCGATGACCACGATGGCCAAGGGGCGCTGGATCTCCGACCCGGGGCCGCTGCGAACAGGAGGGGGACCAGGCCGAAAGCAGCGATGGAGGCGGTCATGAGCACCGGGCGCAAGCGGCGGTTGGCCCCTTCCACCACGGTGTCGTGGAGCGAGCGGCCCGTGGTGTGGAGCTGGTTGAAATAGGTGACCATCACCACCCCGTTGAGGACGGCGATGCCAAGGAGGGCGATGAAGCCCACCGAGGCCGGCACCGAAAGATACTCTCCGGTGATCCACAGTCCGGCCACGCCGCCCACCAGGGCGAATGGGATGTTGGAGAGCACCAGCACCGCTTGGCGCACCGACCGGAAGGTAGAGAAGAGAATGAGAAAGATCAGTCCAATGGCCACCGGCACCACGATGGAGAGGCGGCGAGCGGCCCGTTGCTGATTTTCGAATTCGCCGCCCCATTCCAGATAGAAACCGGTGGGGAGCTTCACCTGTTCCGCCACCCGGCGTTTGGCCTCCTCGACGAAGCCCACCAGGTCGCGCCCTTCCACGTTGGCGATGGCCACCGCCATCCGTTTGCCCTTTTCTCGGTTCACCGACACCGGACCTTCCACCCGTTCCATCTTGACGATGCTGGACAGGGCCACCTGGCGTCCATCGGGCAGGGCCAGGTGCAGGCCGGCGAAGGTGGCCGGGGAGTTGCGCACCTCGGGCGGCCCTTTGATCACCAGGGGCACGCGGCGGGTACCTTCATAGATGGTGCCCAGGCGGAGCCCTTCGATCTGAGCGCGCAGGGCGTCTTCCAGAGCGTCCACGTCCAACCCCAGTCGGCCGGCGGCGAGGCGGTCCACCACCAGCTTGAAATACTGGGCGCCTTCGTTGCGCGGTGTATAGACCTCGGTTGCGCCTTCGATCTGCTGCACCACCTTGACCACCGCTTCGGCGGTGCGGTTGAGCGACGCCTGATCCTCGCCGAAGATCTTGATGGCCAGGTCGCCGCGCACCCCGGTGAGCATTTCGGAGACGCGCATCTCGATGGGTTGGGTGAAGGTGTAGGCCACGCCGGGAAAGTCGTCCAGCACCTTGCGGATCTTCTCTTTGAGCGCCTCTTTGTCCGGCACCTCCCATTCCTTGACCGGCTTGAGCACCAGGAAGCTGTCGGTTTCGTTCAGTCCCATGGGGTCGAGGCCCAGTTCGTCCGAGCCGGTCCGGGCGATGACCGAAGTGACCTCAGGTACCCGTTCCAGCAGGGCGCGCTGAAAGGCCATGTCGATCTGGATGGAGCGATCCAAATTGATGGACGGAAGTTTCTCCAGTTGCACGATGAGATCCCCTTCGTCCATGGTGGGCATGAAAGTCTTGCCCACTTGGGTATAGAGGTAACCGGCTCCGGCCAGCAACAGCAGCGCCACCCCCACCACCGTCTTCACATGGTTCAGGCACCAGCCCAGAACAGGGGTGTAGATCTTGTGCAACAGACGGACCAGCCATGGCTCTCGGTGCGAAACCTTGCCCAGCAGATAGGAAGAGAAGACCGGAATCACGGTCAAGGACAGCAACAAGGAGCCGGACAGGGCGAACACGATGGTGAGCGCCACGGGAATGAACAGCTTGCCTTCCAGTCCTTGGAGGGTGAGCAGCGGGAGGAAGACGATGATGATGATGAGGATGCCCGAGGCCATGGGCAGGGCCACTTCCCGGGCGGCACGATAGATCAGATGGAGCCGCGGCAGCCGGCTTTCGCCGCGACGGGCCAGATGGGTGACGATGTTTTCCACCACCACCACGGCGGCATCCACCAGCATGCCGATGGCGATGGCCAACCCTCCCAGGGACATGAGGTTGGCCGACATGCCGAACCGGTGCATGAGGATGAAGGTGACCAGCGCCGCGAGCGGCAGCACCAGGGCGACGGTGAGGGCGGCGCGCAGGTTGCCCAGGAAAAGCACCAACAGGACCACCACCAGCACGATCGCTTCGGTGAGCGCCTTGGTGACGGTGCCCACCGCTTTGGAGACGAGCTTGCCCCGGTCGTAGAAAACACTGATCTCCACCCCTTCGGGCAGGCCGGGGGCCAGCTCTTCCAACTTGGCGCGCACCCCCTTGACCAACTCATTGGCGTTGGCGCCGCGAAGTCCCAACACCAGCCCTTCCACCGCCTCGCCCTTGCCGTCTTTGGTGACGGCGCCGTAGCGGGTGAGGGAACCGATGCGCACGTCGGCCACGTCGCCCACCCGCACCGGGCGCTCGGGGTCGGCGCGCACCACGATGTCGCGCACGTCCTGCAAGGTGGCGATGGCCCCTTCGGTGCGCACCAGCAGCACCTCTTCGCCGTCGTTGAGGCGGCCGGCGCCGTCGTTGCGGTTGTTCGCCTCCAAGGCCTCGCGCAACCGGGCCAGGCTGATGCCGCGGGCGGTCATGCGGGCGTTGTCGGGAACCACTTCGAAGGTGCGAACGAGACCGCCCAGGGCGTTGACGTCGGCCACGCCGGGGACGGTGCGCAGAGCCGGTCGGATCACCCAGTCGAGAAGATCGCGCCGCTGACGCAGATCCAGGTCGCCGCCGTCCACCGAGAACATGAACATCTCTCCCAGCGGAGTGGTGAGTGGTGCGATGCCGCCGCTGATGTCGTCGGGCAGGTCCTCCCAGATGGCGGAGAGCCGTTCTGCCACCTGTTGCCGCGCCCAGTAGACGTCGGTGCCCTCCTCGAAATCCACGGTGATGTCGGTGAGGGCGTACTTGGTGACCGAGCGCAGCATCTCCATGTGCGGGATGCCGAGCATCTCCACTTCCACCGGCGCGGTGATGCGCGACTCCACCTCTTCCGGCGTCATGCCCGGCGCCTTGATGACGATCTTCACCTGGGTGGTGGAGACGTCTGGAAAAGCGTCGATGGGGGTCTTCTGGAAGGCCACCCAGCCACCGCCGGCCAGAAGTGCCACCACGAGCAGCATGAGCAGGCGCTGGGTGAGCGCGAACTGAATCAGCCGGGCCAGCATCATTCGCCCCCTTCCAGCCAGGCCGCCTTGAGGGCGGCGGTCCCGGTGGTGGCCACGCGGTCACCGGCTTTCAAGTCGCCTTCGACGACCAGGGCGTCGGGCTCTTCCGTGGTCACTGCGACCGGCACCGGGTCGAAACCGCCCGGCCGTTCCACCAGCACCCAGGTCTTGCCCTCGGCGCGCAGGAGGGCGCGGCGCGGTACCCGCCAGACCCGGCCCTCCTCCACCCGCGCCAGCCGCACCTGGACGAACTGACCGGGACGCAGCCTCCGTTCCGGATTGGGCACTTCGGCGCGCACCAGCACGCTCTGGTTCTCACCCTGGATCATGCTGCCGACGGTGACGATGCGTCCCTCCACCTGGGGCTTCTCCACTTTGACCGCCATGCCGGTGCGCACCGATTCGAGTCGTTCATAAGGGACCTGGATCTCCAGCCAGAGTGGGTCCAGGCGACCGATCCGGTACAAGGGACTGGCGATTTCCACCCTTTGGCCGGGGGTGGCCAGTTGTTCGAGCACCACGCCGTCCATGGGCGAGCGCACCTCCAGGGTGGCGGAGAGCTTGTGAGCTTTCTCCAGCTCGCGCACCGCCCCTTCGTCCATGCCGGCGAGCATGAGGGCTTGACGCCGCTGCTCCACTTCCGTGCGCGCCTGGGTGTAACGGGCGCGGGTTTCGAGAAAGCGGCGCTCGGCGATGATGCCTTCGGCCTTGAGCTGCCGGTCGCGGTTGAGCTCCGCCCGCGCCAGGCCCAGTCGGGTGAGCGCTTCGAGATAGAGCCGTTGTTCTTCCACCAGGCGCGGGCTCTGGATCACCGCCAGCCGCTGCCCCTTGCGCACCGGCTCTCCTTCAGCCACCTCCAGGCGGGTGAGCAGCCCTTCTTGCGGCGCCGTCACCACCAGCAACTGGGCGTTGGGCACCACCACCTTGGCCGGCCAGGCGGTGCCCCAGGCGCGGTGCACCGGCTCCACCTCCGTGGTGCGGATTCCCAGAGCTTGGGCTTGTTCGGGGGAGATGGCGATCCGCTGGGCGGCGGCCGGCAGGGCCGCGATCAGCAAGGCGACGGCAAACAGCATCTTGTTCATCGGGGAGTCTCTCCGGAAAGGTGGTACACCATGGCTTGGGCTCGGCCTTTTTCGAGTTCACGCAGGCGCAATTCACGGGTGGCCTGATGGGACTGGCGGCGCGCCAGCAGCAGTTGGTAGAGATCCATCTCTCCCAATTCGAAGGCGCGTTGCGCCAGCTTGAGG